>Ga0209121_10000447_pt1 | contig 43182 bp, 43 predicted proteins | sample Cruoilmetagenom3_FD_187292 | JGI IMG/M metagenome (GOLD analysis project Ga0209121, IMG submission 187292) | Oil polluted marine microbial communities from Coal Oil Point, Santa Barbara, California, USA - Sample 3 (SPAdes) (version 2) | ecosystem: Environmental > Aquatic > Marine > Oil seeps ... | reverse complement strand
TGGTTACATCAAAAAAGTGAACGTGTTAATGGCCCAATGGTTGAAGTGAACTGTGCGGCTATACCTTCAGAGTTAATTGAAAGTGAGTTGTTCGGTCACGTGAAAGGTTCATTTACAGGTGCAAATAAAGACAGGGCTGGTAAATTTGAAGCTGCTAATAAAGGAACTATTTTTTTAGACGAAATAGGAGATATGAGTCTTTCTGCCCAAGCGAAAGTTTTAAGAGCATTGCAGGAAAATAAAATTTCGAGAGTTGGAAGTGATAAAGATATTAAAGTAAACGTTCGTATTGTAGCTGCAACCAATAAGGATTTGAAAAAGGAAATTTCAGAAGGAAATTTTAGAGAAGACCTTTACCATCGTTTAGCTGTAATTTTAATTAAAGTTCCAGCTTTAAATGATAGAAGAGATGACATACCATTATTAATCAATTTTTTTGCATTGCAAGTTGCTAATGAGCAAGGAACAGCTGTAAAAACTTTTTCAGATAAAGCAGTAAAATTATTACAAGAATATAATTGGACTGGTAATATAAGGGAACTTAGAAATGTTGTTGAAAGACTTATTATTTTAGGTGAAAAAGAAGTTTCTGAAGCAGATGTGAAATTATTTGCAAGTAAATAAAATTAAAAAAAGCGGTGTAATCACCGCTTTTTTTAATTCCTTATTATTTCTATAAAATTATCAATATTTTTTGAAACTTCAGTAGGGATTTTATCATCTTCAATCCAAGTGTGAATATCACCTAAATAATTCATTCCTAAATAATTAGAAGAGGCTTTAAAAGGAATTGAAAATCCATTAATTAAATCGTTTTGATTGCTGTTGCTTAATATAGCCATATTTTTACCTCTTAACATTCTACCTAATTCTTTTTTATAGTGAAGCAAGTCTGAGAATCGATCTAAAAACACTTTTAAAATTCCACTCATTGCATACCAATAAACCGGGGTTGCAAATATAAAATTATCATATTTTGCAATTAATTTTTCCATTAAAGGAATAAAATCATCTTCAGAGTTTTTAAAATCATAATCGAAATAGCCAATACAATAATCGTTTAAATCAACAATTGTAATATTGTTTGTTTTACTTATATATTCAACAATTTTTCTAGTGTTTCCATAACTTCTAGAAGAACCTAATATGATGACTGTTTTATCCATTTTTTGTTATTTAGATGTCAAAGAAACGACAATAGATTAAAGAAATTCTTCTTTTTAAATAGATTTTAGTAATTGCATTCAAGTTAAATCTTTATTAGGATTTTGAATATTATTAAGTGTTTTTTTGTAGTTTGTAATTTCTTTTAAAATTGAAACAATTAAAAATGAACAATTATAAAGTTACGCATAGAATTGAATTGAAAAACTTTGAAACTAAGGAAGTTATTGAAAATGCCGAAAAACAATTAAAAAAAGTTAGAAAGAAGCTTAGTAAACTTCAAAACACCATGTATGCCGAAGGTAAATACTCCGTTTTAATTTGTTTGCAAGGAATGGATACTTCAGGCAAGGACAGTTTAATTCGCGAAGTTTTTAAAAGCGTAAATGCTCAAGGTGTCGTTGTCCATAGTTTTAAGGTTCCAACTGAAAAAGAATTAAAACATGACTATTTATGGAGGCATTATATTGCTTTACCTGAGAAAGGAAAAATAGGAGTTTTTAATAGAACACATTATGAAAATGTTTTGGTGACTCGTGTACACCCTGAATATATTTTTGGAGAAAATATACCTTCTGTAAAAAGTTTAGACGATTTAAATGATGATTTCTATAATAAAAGAATGGAAGAAATTAACAATTTTGAAAAACATGTTGCGGATAATGGAACCATCATTTTAAAATTTTTTTTAAACCTTTCAAAAGAAGAACAAAAAAACAGATTGTTAAGAAGGCTGCGCTTAAAACAAAAAAACTGGAAATTTTCGCCAGGAGATTTAAAAGAACGTAAACTTTGGGATAAATACCAATTTTGTTATGAAGATTTGCTAAATAAAACATCTAAAGAAAAATCACCTTGGTTTATCGTTCCAGCTGATGATAAACCAAGTACAAGATTCATAGTAGCAAAAACGATTTATGAAACATTAAAGGAATACAATTTTCAGGAACCTGAACTTCCAAAAAAATACCAAATCGAAATTGAAAATTATAAATCTCAATTAGAAAAAGAGTGAAATTATATTGATGATACCTAATCCTTATGTCATTCCTGCGAAAGTAAGAATCTAAAATGTAAGGAAATAGATTCCTGTTTTCGCAGAAATGACAAATATTTAAATGAATTTTATTCTTTTAAATATTTGTTAAAAAAAATGTAAAAACGAATACTATATTCCTAAAATCGTAAATTACAAATTGTATATTTACACCTTAATATTTTAAAAATTAAAATGGAATTAGAATTAAAAAAACCTATTATTTTTTTCGACTTAGAAACAACAGGTATAAATATTGCAAAAGATAGAATCGTTGAAATTTCAATTTTAAAAGTTTTTCCTAATGGGAACAAAGAAAGTAAAACGTGGTTGGTGAATCCGGAAATGGAAATACCAAAAGAAGCTTCAGATATTCACGGTATTACTAATGAAAAAGTCGTAACCGAACCAACTTTTAATGAGTTGGCTTCAAAAGTTAGTGAAATGATTGCTGGTTGTGATTTGGCTGGTTTTAATTCTAACCGTTTCGATATTCCATTATTGGCTGAAGAAATGCTACGTGCTGAAGTTGATTTCGACATGAAAGATAGAGTTGCAATTGATGTTCAAGTAATATTTCATAAAAAAGAAGAACGAACTTTAAGTGCTGGTTACCAGTTTTATTGTGGAAAAAGTTTAGATAATGCGCATTCTGCAGAAGCGGATACGATGGCAACTTATGAAATTTTGTTAGCTCAGTTAGATAAATATGACGACTTAGAAAATAATGTGGAATTTTTAAATGAATACTCTACATTTAATAAAAGAGCTGATTTTGCAGGTTTTATTCAATTTGATGAAGACGAAAACGAAATTTTTACTTTTGGAAAATACAAAGGAAAAAAAGTTTCAGACGTATTAAAAAGGGATAAAGGTTATTTCTCTTGGATTCAAAACGCAGATTTTCCTTTATATACAAAAAAGGTTTTAGTTGAAATAAAAGAGAAGGTTTTTCCACCTAAAAAGGAAAATACATTAGAAGATTTACAAAATAAATTCAATCAAAAATTTTAATAAATGTTGACAAATTATGATTTAATGCCCGATTCATCGAGAGTTTGGATTTACCAGTCCGATCGAGGTTTTTCAAGCGATGAATTAAATATCGTAAAAAGTAAGGTTGAAGCTTTTATCAATAATTGGCAACGACATGGAGAAGACTTAAAAGCTTCTTATAAAATTGTGTACAATCAGTTTATTGTTTTATTAGTGGACGAGGATGTCAATCAAGTTTCAGGTTGTTCAATAGATGCTTCAGTTAATTTAATGAAACAATTAGAAAACGAATTTAATGTAGATTTAACAAATAAATTGAATGTCTCATTTAAAGATGGAAATAATATAAACATTGTAAAACTTTCTGATTTTCAAGCATTTGCTAAGGAAGCTAAAATCACTTCAAAAACGGTCGTTTTTAACAATATGGTCACTACAAAGTCAGATTTTGAAAATAAATGGGAAGTTTCAGCAGAACAAAGTTGGCATAATCGTTTTGTAACAGTTTAAAATTTGGTACTAATATTGCTCCTGATTCAATAATAATATATTTTTTTATGATTAAAAAATTTCTACTTTTACTGTTGTGCTTAAATTTGGGTTTACTTCAAGCACAAAAAACAATCGATCCTTTAAAAACGAAAGATACCATTTCACAAAATAAATGGGTAGATTCTATATTTAATGGAATGACGATTGATGAAAAAATAGGACAACTTTTTATGGTTGCTGCATATTCAAATAAAAATGAAGCGCACGAAAAAGAAATTTTAAGTTTAATTGAGAAATACCATTTAGGAGCACTTATATTTTTTCAAGATTTACCAGTAAAACAAGCAGAATTAACCAATAAGTATCAATCGAAATCTAAAGTTCCAATGTTAATTGGAATCGATGCAGAATGGGGATTAAATATGCGTTTAAAAGATACGTATCGTTTTCCTTGGAATATGACATTAGGAGCTATTAGAAATGACGATTTAATTGAGCGTTTTGGAAAACAAGTAGGCCAGCACGCCAAAAGAATGGGAATGCATATGAATTTTGCACCTGTGGTTGATGTGAATACAAATTCTGAAAACCCGATAATTGGAAATAGGTCATTTGGCGAAAATCATATAAATGTGGCTAATAAGTCAGTTGCTTTCACAAAAGGAATGCAAAGTGAAAACGTCTTAGCAAGTGCGAAACATTTTCCAGGTCATGGAGATACTTCAACCGATTCACACCACACACTACCACTTGTAGATTTTAGTTTAGAACGTTTAGATTCTGTAGAATTATATCCGTATAAAAAAATTATGGAAGATGGAATTGGAAGTATTATGGTAGCGCATTTAAGCATTCCAAGTTTAGAACCTAATACAACGTTACCATCTTCGTTATCGCATAATGTGGTTACAGGTTTGTTGCGAAATAAAATGGGTTATGAAGGTTTAATAATTACCGATGCTTTAAATATGAAAGGTTCTGCCGACTTTGCATCTTCCGAAGAAATTAATTTAGCAGCGATTTTAGCAGGAAACGATTTGTTAGACGTACCATTAAATATTCCCGAAACTTTTACAAAATTTAGGGAAGCTATTGAGAATGAGGTTTTAACTGAAGAACGTTTAGAGCAATCTGTAAAACGTATTTTAAAAACAAAATATTGGGCTGGTTTACACGAATATAAGCCAATTGAAATCGATGGATTAAAAGAAGATCTAAATAGAATAGACAATGAGTTGTTGCATCGTGAACTGTTAGAAAATGCAATAACCTTGGTGAAAAACGAAGATGTCATTTTTCCGATTCAAAATTTAGATAAAAAGAAGATTGCATATGTTAAGTTAGGTGATTCTGATAATGATGATTTTATTAATATTCTTAAAAAATATACAAAAGTCGATGTTGTAAGTGGGAATAAATTAGATGATTTAATGTCAAATTTAAAATCGTATAATCTAGTTATTATTGGTTTTCATAAGTCAAATGCAAATGCTTGGAAAAGCTATAAATTTAAAGAACAAGATTTAGTTTGGTTACAAGAAATTGCAAGAGCGAAAGACGTAATTTTAGATGTATTTGCAAGTCCGTATGCGTTATTGCAAATTAAGTCTTATGAAAACATTGAAGGTGTATTGGTTTCATATCAGAATAGTAAATTATCTCAAGAAATTTCAGCTCAAATGATATTTGGTGCTTTAGGAACAAAAGGAAAATTACCAGTTTCGGTTAACAATTCATTTTCCGAAGGTCACGGATTATTTTCAAATTCGTTAAGTAGATTGGGTTATTCCATACCAGAAGCTGTTGGTTTAAGCAGTCAAAAATTAACTAGAATAGATTCTATTGCTAAAGTTGTAATCGATAAAAAAATGGCGCCTGGAATGCAGGTTTTAGTGGCAAGAAAAGGGAAGGTGGTTTACCATAAAACTTTTGGATATCATACCGATAATAATAAAGTTCCGGTTGAAAAAGATAATATTTACGATGTTGCTTCAATGACTAAAATCCTAGCTTCTTTACCAATGATTATGAAATTGGAGGAAGAAGAAATTTTAAGTTTCGATACAAAGCTAGGAGACATGTTGCCATCACTTAAAAACACAAATAAAGATACGGTAACAATGAAGGAAGTACTGTCGCATGTGGGACGTTTAAAAGCTTGGATTCCGTTTTATTTATTTACGTTAGATAGTTTAACTAAAAAACCTTCCGATACGCTTTATTCAGTTAAAAAGAGAAGAAATTTCAATTTAAAAGTTGCCGATAATTTATACATGAAAGACGATTATGTAAACATTATGTATGATAGTATTTATGTTGCAGAACAAAGAGAACGAACTGGATATAAATACAGCGATTTACCATATTATTTATTTAAAAGTTTTATTGAAAAGCACTATAATAAGGATTTAAATGAGTTGACGAAAACTTACTTTTATAATTCTTTAGGAACGAATTATACAACATTTAATCCACTTAAAAAATTTCCAAGAAAATCAATTATTCCAACCGAAAAAGATGAGTATTTCCGAAATCAACTTCTTCAAGGTTATGTTCATGATATGGGTGCTGCCATGTTAGGCGGTATTGGAGGTCATGCAGGGTTATTTTCAACCGCCAATGATGTAGCTAAATTAATGCAAATGTATATGCAGAAAGGTTATTATGGAGGCAAGCGATATTTTAAAAATACAACAGTAGATAAGTTTAACCATCGTTATTACGAAAAAGATAGTATTAGGCGTGGAGTTGGTTTTGATAAACCACAATTAATAGAGAATGAAAAGGCTTCTTGCGGCGATTGTGTTTCAGATAGTAGTTTTGGGCATAGTGGATTTACAGGTACTTATACTTGGGCTGATCCAGAAACTGAAATTGTTTACGTGTTTTTATCCAATAGAGTCTATCCTACTATGGAAAATAGAGGTTTAATACAAGCAAATATTAGAACTGAAATTCAACGATTTATTCAAGAAGCAATTATCGATTAGCTTTTAAGGTTCTTTTTGTAATAATGCCGAATAAAATGGTTGTCAACAAATAAAATAATGCTATTCTTCCATTAAAAAAATAGTTAATCACAAGCGTTTGAATTAAATAGAATATTGGAAATACAGTAACAATTAGTGCAAACCTATACGTGTTTGTAAAAATTATATCACTAATTTTTGTTTTTAAATATTGCCAAATTAATAACGGAAACAAACTATTTAATTTGGTTATTATATGAATTGGTAAAAACCAATTTATATGGTTTTTCACCTCCTTTATATTAGAAGGTATTAATTTGCCATCTTCAATTTCTTTAATTTTAGTATTCGCTTCAATAGGGTTTAAAAAATCTATTCCTAAGTTTTTAAGTGCTGAATATGTTTTATCGTAGTTTTCATCATTTTCAATATGAGTTGTTACTTTTTTTAATTCCGAAGAAACTTTATCAATACTATCTTTAAACCGTAAATCTGGGTTATTTAAATCAAAATATGAGTTGGCTTCAAAGGCTTCACCATAATAAATCGTAACGCTTGCAGGAAATCCTAAACGTGTATCATAGTTTAATCCAACAGATACAATTTTAATTTTTAAATGAGGATATTTTTGAAGTGTTCCTAATATTATTCGGGCAAAACCTTTTTTTAGCGGAATAATACTTCGTTTTATATGATGTTCTCCTTCAGCAAAAACTTGAATTGCTTTTCCTTCATTTAAAATTTCGAAACATTGTTTAAAAACTTCAATATTTTTTTCCATACTATTTCTCCCGTCTCTAATTCGATACACAGGAATCATATTTATGGAGCGAAGTAACTTGTTTATAAGTCCCTTTTTGAAAGCACTCGCTCGTGTAAGAAAATGAATATTTCTTCTATTTGTTGTTGGTATTAAAATGGCATCAATTAAAGCATTTTGATGATTCCCAATAAACAATAATGGGCCATTTGATGGAATATTTTCTTTACCATAAACTTTAATTTTTTTATGCGTAAAGAAAAGTCCAATCCCTACATAAAAACGCATAAACTTGTACCACAAATTCCTCAAAATATTATTCTTTTATATTTTTTTCGACCAATAAGTAGCGAGTGCAAGTCCCGAGAAAATATCCCAAATTGCCCAGAACGCTACTAATAACGCCATCCCACCAAGTCCTTCAAAAAAGCTAAACACTAACAATAATCCTAAACCTGCATTTTGAATTCCAGTTTCAATTGCTAAAGTTCTTTGTTCCTTTTTACCTAACATTACTGCTTTTGCTGTAAAATAACCTGTTAAAATGGCTATAAAATTGTGTGCAATAACTAATATAAGAACATAGTGAATATATTTAATAAAAATATCGAAATTGTCATAAAAAGCAACCACAATAAATATTAAAAAGATAATTATTGAAATTGGCTTTAATATTTTTGAAATCTTAATAGCCCAAATTGGTTTTCGCTGTCTTACCCACATTCCCAAAATTAGTGGTACTCCTAAAATTAATGAAACGAGTTTAACCAACTCTATCCAGTTTAATTCAACCTGTTTTAAAATTTCTGCAGTTGGAGCATAAAGATTACCATAAAACTGCAAATTAAAAGGAGTCATTATTAAACAAATAATGGTAGCAAATGCTGTTAAACTTACCGAAAGTGCAGCATTGCCTTTTGCCATTTGCGTAAAAAAATTGGAAATATTACCACCAGGGCAGGCGGCAACCATCATCATTCCTAATGCAATACTTGGCATTGGATTAATTAATTTAATAAATATAAAAGTTACTAGCGGTAATAAAAAGAATTGTGAAACAATACCTGTTATTAATATTTTGGGAGTTCTAATTAACCTTTTAAAATCATTAATAGTAATTCCTAATGCAACCCCAAACATGATAAGTGCTAAAGTAATATTTACTATCCAAAGTCCTTCAGTATCAAAATTGATTTTTAATGAATCTAAATTTTCGTGCATATTAATTTTTAAATGAATATTCAATGATGTTAGCACCCATTTTTAACGCCTTTTCGCGTATTTCAATACCGTCGTTATGGACTTCTTCATCTTCCCAACCATCGCTTAAATCACTTTCAACATCGTAAAAACAAATGAGCCTTCCTTTGTAAAAAAGACCAAAACCTTTTGGTATTAGATTATCGTGCTCGTGAATTTTTGGCAAGCCATTTTCGAATATATAAGTTTGGCTGTAAATTGGATGACTTAAAGGTATTTCTTGTAATTCTAAAGTTGGAAATAATTTTTTCAATTCTCGTCTCACAAATTTATCCATTCCATAATTATCTGAAATATGTAAAAAACCTCCAGAAATTAAGTAGTTTCTTAAGTTTTCAGCATCTTCATTACTAAAAATCACATTTCCGTGCCCAGTCATAAATACAATTGGAAAATTGAATAAATTAACACTATTTACTTCAACAGTTTTAGGATTTTCATCAATATTAGTATTGATATTCGTATTACAGAAGTCGATTAAATTTGGTAAAGCGGTTGGATTTGAATACCAATCGCCTCCGCCGTTGTATTTTAGGACGGCTATTTGTTGTGAATTTACTGAATTATAAAAAAGAAATACAAACAAAAAAAAATAGGATATTTTACAAGAGACTCTTGAAATATACCTATACCGTAATTTGATAGTTTTAAAGATTTTATTCATTTATAAAAGATACACTATGAACTGCAACAATACCTGCAGTTTCTGTTCTTAAACGACTCTCTCCCAAAGATACTGGAATAAAGTTATGTTCCAAACTTTGCTTAATTTCATTTAATGAAAAATCTCCTTCAGGACCAATTAAAATAGTAACTGATGCTCCTTTATTAATTTTAAGTTTGAAATTTAATTTTTCAGTATTTTCACAATGTGCTATAAATTTTTGATCTTCAAAATCATTTTGAATAAATTTTTTAAGGAGCATAGCCTCATTTATTTTTGGAAAATGAAATTTAAGTGATTGTTTAGCAGCTGAATGGATGATCTTTTCCAAACGTTCTAACTTAACAACTTTACGCTCAGAGTTTTCACAAATAATGGGTGTAATTTCATCAATGCCAATTTCTGTAGCTTTTTCTAAAAACCATTCGAACCTATCGTTTAATTTTGTTGGTGCAATTGCCACATGTAAGTAGTATTTCCAAGGTTTAGGTTTTTCTTCGTTTTTAATAATTTTAACCAAACATTTTTTGTCATTTGCAATGATTATTTCAGAAGTAAATAGTTTTCCTAAACCATTTGTAATAAATAAGGTGTCGCCTTCTTTTTTTCGTAATGCACGAACAATATGCCTACTTTCGTTTTTATCAAAAGTAAATTCTATAGTATTATTATCAATATTAGGATTGTAAAATAATTGCATTAAATATTTTTTCTAAATGTGGCTCTTCTTTTATATGTTTTCGAATCAAAATTTTTCCAAACTGCGGCAATGGCGTGGTTCGAAGCTAATTCTGGTGTTCGAATACAGTTTTCAACACCAATTTTTTCAAATGATTTTTGAAACTCAGTAAATAAAACAGCATGAATTCCTTTGTTTTGATATTCAGGATGAACACCAATTAGGTAAAAAATAGCGTCTTTATTATTTTTCTTAGCTTTTAGTAAATGAAAAATTCCTAATGGTAAAATTTTGCCTTTAGCTTTTTGTAGTGCTCTTGAAAATGAAGGCATGGTTATGGCAAATCCAATCATATTATCGTTATAATCCACTACAAATTTTATGTATTCAGGATTAATGAATGAGATGTATTTCTTTTTAAAATAATCTTTTTCAATACCGGAAATAGGCACAAAAGACGGTAAAGCAGCATAACTCTCATTAAATAAATCGAACATTTTATCTACATATGGTAGTACATCTTTAGTTCTTGTAAAATTTAGTTCTTTTAGTTTGTACCTTTTTTTTAAAATTCTAGTTATTTTTTCTAAGGGTTCAATTTTTACATTTTTAAAAGGGAACTTATTTTCTAAGTATTCCTTTTCAATAGTAAAACCAAGTTTTTCAAAATGATTTTTATAATAAGGATGGTTGTACCAAGTTACCATAGTTCCAATTTGATCGAATCCTTCGGTTAAAACACCAACTTTATCCAAATTTGAAAATCCTACAGGACCTTCCATAAATTCTAAACTATTTTGTAAACCAATTTCTTGCACTTTATTCAAAAGCATTTTAGAAACTTCAAAATCATCGATAAAATCGAACCATCCAAAACGCATTTTTTTAAGTTTTTGAACTTTTACTTCAGTATCATTAATGATTGCAGCAACTCTACCAACTATTTCATCGTTTTTGAAGGCTACAAAAAAACGAGCGGTAGCGTGTTGAAAAACGGGATTTAGCTTGTTGTCAAATGAGTCAACTTCGTCGTTGATTATTGGAGGAATCCAATATTTATTGTTTTTATATAGTTTAAAAGGAAACTTTACGAAGGACTTCATTTCCTTTTTAGAAATCATTTCTTTAATCGTAATCATATACGTTTTTTTCTATTTTTTTTACCAAAAAGTCTTTTAAAGAAGCCTTTTCTTTTTTTAGTATTTTTGGTTTTACTAGGTGCATTTGTAATGGTATAACTGTCTCTATGTCTATCCAATCTCCAAGCGAAACCTGCTGAAAATGTGTAATATGAATAGTCATCGAAGAAATTTGTTCTTGCTGAAAGATCAATTTGTAAATCGTTTGAAAATAAATAAGCCAAACCACTTCCAAACTGAAAAGAAGGTGAGAAACCATCTTTATATTTTCCATCATTTTCAATAAAAAAAGACCATAATTGGTTCATGGCAAAAGTCATTGTAATAATGTGGCCATAATATTTTTCTTCAGAAGAATATTTATCGGTGTATAAATTGGTTAAAACAACTAACCTGTCGGTAATATCATTTTGAAGTAAAATAGCCCCTTTATAACTAATTCCTTCATCGCTTTTGTATTCTTTACTTATAAAATTAGTGTTAACTCCAGCATATACACCAACCGACGGTATTAATCGTTTCCAGTCAAAAGCCATTCTACGTTTCATACTTCTAACTTCTTTAGATTTGTCGGTAAATTCTTGTTGATAAACCAAATATTTTAAACCAACAGTTAAATTACTAAGTCCATTTTTATGAAAATTTTCACCCAATGGATTTTTAACTTCATCTATTCTATAGGCAATATTAGCATTGAATTCTAATTTTTCTCGAAACTTACCATACCTAAAAAATAAATTACTTCCATAAGAATTAGGATATGCCAATAACGATTCATTGTCGCTACTTCTATAAAAAAAACCAGATTCGAATTGGTAAACATTGGTGCCAACACTATACGGGCTTTCAGATAACCCTGGTCTTTTGGAATTGATAATTTCGGTGTATTGCGCATTTATGCTTTGAAAGCAAATTATAAGTAAGAAATAAAAAATTAGTTTTTTCATAAGTTATGTAATACAGGTTCAAATATAAGATTTTATATATTTAAACGTTTTAGTTATTTTCAAATTGTTATTTTTGAAAAATTATATAAAAAGGTATTAAATGGGCTTGTTAAAAACAATAGCGATTCTTATAATTGCATACTACATTCTTAAATTTTTTAGTAGATACATTGCGCCAATTTTTTTAAAAAAAGTGGTGAACAATATGGAGGAGAAAATTAGAAAACAACAAGAGCAACAACAAACATCAAACGATGTTGGAAATATTGGTGAAACAGTGATAGCTAAAAAACCGGCAAAGCCAAAAGAAAGTAATAAAGATGTAGGTGATTATGTAGATTATGAAGAAATAAACGATTAACAAATGACCTATTTAAAAAAAGCAGCTCCTTATTTAGTTTCAATTCTACTATTTGTAATTATTTCATTGGCCTATTTTTCTCCAGTTTTGGAAGGGAAAAAAATATTTCAGAATGATATAAAACATTTTACTGGAATGGCAAAGGAAGTGAATGATTATAGAGCCGAATTCAATGCTGAACCTTATTGGACAAATGCAGCATTTGGAGGAATGCCAACCTATAATTTAAGCACACTTTATAGTCATAATTATATTAGTAAGTTAGATAAAGCATTGCGTTTTTTACCAAGACCAGCGGATTATTTATTTCTATACTTCTTTAGCTTTTTTGTACTGTTATTAGTATTGAAAGTAGATTATAAATTAGCATTTTTAGGTGCATTGGCGTTTGGTTTTTCAACCTATTTAATCATAATTTTAGGTGTTGGTCACAATGCAAAAGCACACGCCATTGCTTATATGCCATTGGTACTTTCGGGTATTTTATTGGCACTTCAACATAAATATTTACAAGGTTTTTTATTAACCGCTGTGGCAATGTCGTTAGAAATTAATACAGGTCACCCACAAATGACGTACTATTTAGGTTTTGCAGTATTAATTTTAGGAATCTTTTATTTAATAGAGGCTTTTAAAGAAAAGAAAATTGCTGAATTCACAAAAAGTATTGGTTTATTAGTTGTCGCTGTAGTTTTAGCTGTTGGTATGAATGCAACTAGCTTAATGGCAACAAAAGATTACGCATCATTTAGTACAAGAGGAAAAAGCGAGTTAACCATAAACCCTGATGGAACTGAAAAAAGTACTACAAACGGATTAACCAAAGAATATATAACGCAATATAGTTACGGGTTTGCTGAAACATTTAATTTGTTCATTCCTAGATTTAAAGGTGGAGGTAATTACGAAAATGTTGGTTTAGATTCAAATATTTATAATTTTTTAAAAGACAAAACTGATCCCAAACAGGCACGACAATTTGCTCAATTTGCACCTTTATATTGGGGAGATCAGCCTATTGTTGAAGCACCAGCGTATATCGGTGCTATTTTAATTTTCTTATTTGTTTTAGGAATTTTTCTTGTAAAAGGTAAAATAAAAAAATGGTTGATTGGTGTTGTTATTTTTTCCATTGTATTAAGCTGGGGAAAAAACTTTGGAATAGTCACAAACTTTTTTATCGATTATGTGCCTTTATACAATAAGTTTAGAGCTGTTTCTTCAATTCAAGTATTGGCCGAATTAGCAATTCCATTATTAGGTGTATTAGCATTAAAAGAACTTTTTACTTCAAAAATTGATACTGGAATTAAATTAGAGTCAGTAAAAAAATCATTTTATATAGTTGGTGGTTTAGCTTTGATTTTTACTTTATTTGGAAGTAGTCTATTTGCTTTTGAAAGTTTTAGAGATGCGAACTATGAACAAATGTTAGCTGGCTTATCAAATGCTATAATAGAAGATAGAAAAGCTGTATTTTTTAAAGATAGTTTAACTGCATTTTTATTTGTAACTGCTTCAGCTGGAGTTTTGTGGTTATTTTTAAAAGGGAAATTAAAAGAAAATTTAGCAATAGGAATCATAGCCTTATTTATTGTTATTGATTTGGTTTCAGTAAATAAAAGATATGTAAATACAGATGATTTTGAAATAGCTAGAAAAATTGAAAAGCCATTTGTTATTAATGATATTGACAAACAAATTTTAGAAGACACATCATATTATAGAGTCGCAAATTACCCAGATCCGATGAATGATGGAAGAACATCTTATTTTCATAAATCTATTGGTGGATATCACGCGGCAAAATTAGGACGTTATCAAGATTTATTCGACTTTCAAATTGCCAGAAATAATATTGAAGTATTGAATATGTTGAATACAAAATATTTTATTTTTCAAGATGGTAATGGGAGAGATGCTGTTCAAATTAATCCTGATGCCAATGGAAATGCTTGGTTTGTGAATAACTTAAAAGTAGTTGCAAATGCGAATGAAGAAATTATGGCATTGGATAGTTTAAAAACTAAGGTTGAAGCTGTTATTCAAAGTAAATTAATTAGTAGTGATTTTAAAACAAACTATGAACTCGATTCTACTGCTGTAATTAGCTTGACAAATTATAAGTCAAACGAACTTATTTATGCTAGCCAAAGTAAAAAAGAACAATTTGTAGTTTTCTCAGAAATTTATTATAAAAATGGGTGGAATGCTTATTTAAATGGAGAATTGGTTCCGCATTATAAAGTGAATTACACATTGCGAGGAATGCAAATTCCTGCAGGAAAACATACTATTGAGTTTAAATTTGAACCAATAATTATTAAACAAGGAAATACAATAACTTTAATGTCGTATTTGTTTTTAATACTAATTCCTGTTGGTTGGTTTTTTGTTGAAAAAAGGAAAAAGAAATAAATTAATTTATTAAATTTTCAACGTGATTTAAAAGCTCTTTTTCTCTTCTTTCTAAAGGGAAATGAGTGGTTATTTGCTTTCTAGCATCATAACTTGCAATTGCATTATTTGACAAGTTAGACGCTAATTTATTTAATAAAACTGAGTTTTTTTCTTTTAAAATATACCCTTTTTTACCAATAATATCGGGTATGGCAGCAACATTACTTCCTATGGGAATACAGCCACAAAGCATAGCTTCGCAAAGAGCATTTGGAAATCCTTCTGACATTGATAATTGCAAATAATATTTATTGGAGTTATAAATGTTAGCAAGTTCATTTTGAGTAACACGACTTATAAATTTAATATTTTTAGGAAACGTTTTTGTAAGCTCAAGTTTACCAACAATAGTAAATTGATAATTTGGATTTGAAATAGCCAAACTTTCAATTAAATCAATTCCCTTTATAAAATAACGTGTTTCATCTATAGTGTCCGAAACGGTTAAAAAGGTGAAATCTTTTCGATCTAAATTGGTAATTTTCCATTTTTCAGCATCATAACCATTTACCATTTCAATAATTTTTGTTTTTATTTTTTTATTGAAAGACCTAATTCCTTGGTTCTTAAATTTTACAGATGTGTAATTATACTTGCTAAATTCAAGACTTTTATGAACAGGTAAAATTAAACCTGCGTTTTTTAAGGAAAAGTTGACAAACCAGCTTAAAACCATTTTTCGTTGAGTTCCATAATTAATTTCAGGTAACTTTATACTTTCATTGCCAATAGCAATTATAATGACAGGCGTTTTAAATATTTTTCCGATTACAATTGGTAAAAAAGAATGATATCCAGCAGATTGAATTACAATAGCTTTTGTTTTAAATATCGAAAAAAGAAGAAAGAAGAATTGTTTTAAAAAAACAAGAGGTAATAAAACTTTTGATTTTGAATGAAACTTAAATTTAGAAACGAAATACTGCTGTTTTAAAATTTCCATATCTCTTTTTACAAAAGACGATTCATTAACAAAAGTCATAAGAATATTTTCTTTTCTTAAATTGTCTGTTTTCAGCATCAAGTTTTATACTTTTGTTTGGATTAAATTAATTTCAAATGTACTTAATTTTGAATTTAGTTATATGTTTAGAATAGTTTTAATTAAAATAGGTTTATGTATTCATTTTTCGGAATAACTTCTAATTTGGAAGTAACCAATAAGGCATATAGCAAGATTCTTACGAAGGAGCTAGAATGTTATAAAATTAATGGTAAAAATGCGTCTATTTTAATAACGGATGATTGGTCAAGTTTTGATGAGAAAATTATTTCGATAAACCCGTCAATTCATTTGTACGGTCCTAATTGTATTTACATAAAAAATAAACTTTTAAATGTTGCATTTGTTTTTAATGAGAATGGTGTTTTAGTAACTGTTTATTTTAAGCTTAATTATGTGAAAAGCCCGTTTAGAAGCGTTTTACGAAAATGGTTGAATATGCAATTCACCAATCGAATTGAAAATATTGGTCAAATTTTTCACGAATTAGTATTGGTACCATTAACTTTTTTTCAAGACAACTTAGTGCCAATTCACGCAGCAGGTTTTACAAATCTTGATAAAGGATTTTTATTAGGAGGTACGGGAGGCGTTGGAAAAACAACCATAGAAATCGATTTTTGCTTAAATAATAAAATGGCATTTTTAACCGATGATATTGCTATTGGAAGTGTGAATGGAGAGGTTTTTCCAAATTATAATTGGCCAAAAATTTATGGTTATAATTTAGTAGGAAATAAAATTTTAAGTGAAAAGATTTCAAAAACGAAGAGCTTTTTAAGTAGTATTCATTGGTTTTTACATAAAAATATTTTTGGTATTGATAAAGTTAGAAGAAGAATAAGTTCTTTTAATTTATATGAAAACACAGCTTTAAAAAATGTTCCATTAGGTCATTATTTTATTTTGAATAAGAAAGATTGTGAAGAATTAAATTGTGAAGAAATAGAATTAGATAAAGCAATAAAAATGACCGTAGAAATTATTATTTCGGAGTACAGTGCTTTTTTTAATCATATTAGTTGGCACGAATTCAATGCTTTAAGTAATAATGAAAAGCCGATACTGACTAAAAAAACGTTAGAACAAAAATGGACTAAAAATTTGTATCAGCTTTTTGAAAATAAAAAAATTAGACTGCTAAATATTCCTTTAAATATTCCACATGCAACGTTTAAAAAGCAAGTTAAAACTTTAATTGACAGTGAAATTAATAAGTAAATTCATGAAAAAAGTACTTATAATGACATATTATTGGCCACCAGCAGGAGGATCGGGTGTTCAACGTTGGTTAAAGTTTGTAAAGTATTTTAGAGATTTTGGTATTGAGCCTATAATTTTTACTACAGATAAAGCTAATTATGCAATCGAAGATGCAATACTAATTAATGAAGTTCCAGAAAACATAAAAGTTTTAAAATTGCCAATTTGGGAGCCAAATAATATTTTATCATTTTTCGGAAAAAATAAAAAAGAAAGTGCTGGTTTTTTAAATCCTAATCCATCTTTATTCGGGAAAGTATTACAGTTTATAAGAGCCAATTTTTTCATACCCGATGCTCGAAAATTTTGGATAAAACCTTCCGTTAACTATTTAGAAAAGTATATTTCAGAAAATAATATTGAGACTATTATCACCACTGGCCCACCGCATAGTTTACACTTGATTGGTTTAAAATTAAAGGAAAAATTAAAAATAAAATGGATTTCAGATTTTAGAGATCCTTGGACAGAAATTGATTATTTTCATCAACTTCCACTTACAAAGTCGGCAATAAAAAAGCATTTTAAACTTGAAAAATTGGTTTTAGAAAATTCGGATGCAGTTGTGGTTGTAGGAGATACAATGAAGGCTAATTTTGATAAGTACTCAAATAATGTAAAAACAATTACAAATGGTTTTGACACATTTAAAAATGGAGAAACTTTTAAATTAGATGAAAAATTTTCAATTACTCATATAGGATTGATGAATGCCGATAGAAACGCTCCTATTTTTTGGGAAGTTTTAGCAGAAATTTGTGCTGAAAATAAGACATTTAAAAGCGATTTAGATGTAAAGTTAGTTGGCTCAGTTGATGGTTCTATTCAGCAAATGGTTAAAGAATGTAATTTAAGGGGCAATGTAGAATATATAAATTACGTGCCTCATAATGAGGTTTTAGAGTATCAAAAAAAATCACAAGTTTTATTGCTGGTTGTAAATAATGTGCCAAGTGCAAAAGGAATTATTACAGGTAAAATATTCGAATATTTAAACTCCAACCGTCCAATTTTAGCTATTGCCCCTGAAGATGGAGATTTGGCTAAAATTATTGAAAACACCAATGCAGGAATTGTGGTTGGGTTTGAAAATAAAAAAATATTAAAAAAGAATATTTTAGATTTGTATCAATTGTATAAAAAGGATTCGTTAAAAGTGAATTCGAAAAATATTGAACAATACCATAGAAAAGAATTGACAAAACAAATGTCAGAATTAATTTTCAGTTTAGTTGAATGAAGAAAATTGTAACCATCTTAGGGGCACGACCTCAATTTGTAAAGGCAGCTGTACTTAGTAGAGTTATTTCAAAGCATAAAGCTATTGAGGAAGTAATTATTCATACTGGTCAACATTACGATGCTAATATGAGTGAGGTGTTTTTTAATGAAATGGAAATACCAAAACCTAAATACAATTTAGCTATTAGTGGTTTGGGTCATGGCGCCATGACCGGACAAATGATGGAAAAGATTGAACAGGTTTTATTAAGTGAAAAACCAGATTTAGTGGTTGTGTATGGAGATACAAATTCTACTTTAGCCGGAGCGCTAACGGCCAAAAAACTTCATATTAAATTAGCGCATGTTGAAGCAGGATTAAGATCGTTTAATATGGCAATGCCTGAGGAAATTAACCGTATTTTAACCGATAGAGTTTCCGATATTTTATTATGTCCAACAGATGTGGCAATTAAAAATTTACAAAAAGAGAGTTTTGAAAACTTCCCAACTAAAATTGTGAAATCTGGCGATATTATGAAAGATGCTGTCGAGTATTATGGAAAAATCTCTGCTGAAAAATCTACGATTATTAATAATCTAAATTTGACTGAAAACAATTTTGTTTTAGCTACAATTCACAGACAAGAAAATACAGATTCATTAGAAAATTTAAAATCAATTTTTGAAGGATTAGAACAAATTTCAAAAATTACACCTGTAGTTTTGCCACTACATCCAAGAACAAAAGCTATTTTAGAAAAAAACAATCTAAATTATAATTTGAAGTTTATAGATCCTGTAGGATATTTCGATATGTTAGAATTATTAAAAAATTGTAAAATGGTTATCACTGATAGTGGTGGACTTCAAAAGGAAGCATTTTTTAATAAAAAGCCATGTATTATTGCTCGAGAAGAAACAGAATGGGTGGAATTGGTAACCAATGGTTTTGCAAGAATTGTAGGAGCTGAAACTAGTAGAATGTTAAACTCTTTTAATTATTTTAACAAAACCAAGTTAGACTACAGTATGAACTTATATGGAAATAATGTTGGAGAAAAAATTTATTCAGAATTATTAGATATTCTATAATGGGAATAGTACTTAAACAATCATTTAATAACACATTAATTCTATTTTTAGGATTTGCCATTGGTGGTATTAACACATTGTTTTTATACACAAATTTTTTACACGAAAATTATTACGGTTTAATTGTTTTTTTACTGTCTACAGCAAATATTATTCTCCCTTTATTGGTTTTTGGAATGCAGAGTACAGTAATAAAATTTTTTTCTACGTATAAGTCAAGAGAAGAAAAAGATACTTTTTTAAGCAATACAATTATTCTTCCATTGTTAATTATTATTCCGCTGGCAATAATTGGATCATTTACCTATGAATATATAGCAACTTGGTTGTCAAAAAAGAACATTTTAATAAAGGAATATACATATCTAATTTTCATTGCAGCCATATTTATGGGCTATTTTGAAGTTTTTTATTCCTGGGCAAAAGTTCAGTTTCAATCAGTTTTTGGAAATTTTGTAAAAGAAATATTTGCCAGAATATCGGTAACTCTATTGTTGTTTTGTGTTTACTTTAAGTTAATTTCTAATGAAGAATTTATTTATGCGGTTGTCATTGTTTATGGGGTTAGAATGTTAATTATGGCTATCTATGCAATTTATGTTTACAAGCCTAAATTGATATTTAATCTTACGAAGAATTATAAAGAAGTATTATCTTTTTCAACTTACATTATTGTTGCAGGATCAGCTGGTGGAATTTTGTTAGAAATTGATAAATTTATGATTCCGCAACTAAAAGAAATTGCAGAAGTAGCTTATTATTCGGTAGGTATTTATATTGCAAGCGTAGTTGCTATTCCTTCACGAGCAATGCAGCATATTACAGGGCCAATTACGGCAAAGGAAATGAACAATAAGAATATTGGTGAAGTGGAAAAATTATACAAGCAAACTTCTATAAACTTATTAGTTGTTGGAGGTTTATTTTTTCTATTAATAAATTTAAATATTTCAGATTTATACGTTTTAATTAACAAACCTCAGTTTTCAAAAGGAATTTGGATTGTTTTAATTATCTCTATTGCAAAAATGGTAGAATTAGCTTTAGGAACTGGAAATGCTATTTTGGTGAATTCAAAATACTATAAAATATTTTTCTACTTATCCGTTTTAATGGCGTTAAGTGTCATCGTTTTAAATAGAATTTTAATTGTTGAAATGGGTATAAACGGTGCTGCATTAACAACGTTAATTGTTGTATTTGTTTATAGTATTTTTAAGGTTTATTATATAAAGTCTAAGCTTAAAATTCAGCCTTTTAAAAAAGAAACGTTTAAATTGTTTTTGGTAATAGTAGTCTTGTTTTTCTCGTTTTACTATTGGAATTTCGCTTTTCATCCAATTATAAATATTGGTGTTAAGAGTCTTATTATAAGTTTAATATATTTATTTATTGTAAGGAGAATAAATATTTCAAAAGATTTAAATCTTCTTTTTAAGAATTTGATAAAATAGAAAACCCACATTAAATGTGGGCTTTAGCTTTAAGTTATAATTGCTGGTCTTTTATAGAAAAACATACGATTATTGTATTTTACATTTCCAATATATTTCACTTTTCCATTTCGTTTGTAAACTAAATGTAAATGACCAACTTTTTTTAATTTTCCGCGTTTGTATTGTAAATCTACACTTCCAATTTGTGTTATTTTTTCAAAACGATTATAATAAATTGATACATCTCCAACTTTTCTAATTTGCCCAAAAATGTTTCTTTTAACTTTTAGTTTTCTGTCACGTTTCCATTTGTATTTATTTCTAGGTTGTTTATAATCGAGTTTTGAAAATTTAAACTTCCCATTTGGTAAAACTGAAAACTTAATTCCCTTTTCAACAAATACAATTGGCTTGGCTTTAAATTCATAAAAATTTTTTAAGCGTTTTCCTTGTTCTTGGCTTAATTTAGCTTCAACTGTTGAAACCATCATAAACATCGCTAACATAAATAATAATCCTTTTTTCATAATGAATGGTTTTAAGGGTTTTGTCTACTCTTTAGTTTTTCGACTTCCACTATTGAGTATTTTTCAAAGAATGTGCCAGTTTTTGTAAGCCCTTCAATTTTTAGTAATAAATGTTACGCTATATTTTGTATAAAAAATAAAATATTTCTGTTATTTTAGTCGCTATCATGATTTACCTTCAACATATCTTATTTGGATTATTTATGGCGTATGCAGGCTTAATTGCTCCTGGTATGTTAAATATGACTGCTTTAAAAATTAGATTAACTACGAGTAAAAAAGAGGGGTTGCTTTTTAGTTTAGGGGCTTCGATAATTGTTTTTATTCAAGCAGGAATAGCGTTGTATTTTGCCGACTATCTATTACACAATGATGAAATAATTGAATATTTAAAAATTGCAGCAGTTGTCGTATTTTTTCTACTTTCAATAGTTTTTTATAAAATGGCAAATAAAAAAGTAAAGGCAGAGAAGGTGTCAAAATCAACAAATAATTTGTTAAAAGGAGTAGGAATGTCAATTATAAATATGTTGGCAATTCCTTTCTATTTAGGAATGAGTATTTTTCTAGCTTCTGAAGGTAAAATAACAATCGAACATCCTTATATATTGTTTTTTATTTTTGGAGCAGCAGTTGGCTCATTTTTGCTGTTTTTTACATACATAGCGTTTGCCAAAATTATTGAAAATCGTATTTTATTTATTGCAAAAAATATTAATTACATTTTAAGTGCACTTTTTCTGGTACTAGCAATCATAACTTTATACAAAATATTACAACCGAATTAGTATATTTACACATCTAACTATTTACCCATGCTAGAAGCAATTGAATACAATCTTAAAAGAGGTGTTAAATTATTGAATAATATCTCAGATGAACATTACAGTAATACTTCAATTGCACCTTATTATTCTAGTATTGGAAGTCATGTAAGGCATATTTTAGATGTTTTCGATTGTATTTTTGAAGGTTTGGAAAGTGCAGAAGTTAATTTAATTAATAGAAAAAGAAATAATTTAGCTGAAAACTTTACTGAACACGGGATTCAATATTTTAATGAAATTATTGAAAAAATAAAGCAATTAGAAAACGAAAATTTAGATAAAATTGTAAAAGTTACCGATGACTTAGGTCTAGGAATTTTAACAGCAAATTATACACTTTCAGCAGCTTTGATACAAGCACATAGCCATGCAATTCATCATTTTGCAAGTGTTGGTTATGTAATTTCACAATTAGGAATTGATTTGCCTGATGAGGATTTTGGGTTTAATCCAACGACTCCAAGAGTGATAAAATCGTAATTAACTATTTTTTTTTTAGCTGTTTAGTATATTTTTTTAATTGAAGTAGACTATTTATAAAAATTGAAGGTTTTTCAAATTTCACACCATATTTTTTATTGTTTATTACTGCAATTTCATATAGTATTTTCCAGTGTTTTCTAAATTCTTTCAAAGCTTCGAAATAAGTCATTGAATTTGAGTCATAAATATGAGTTGGTTCAGAAATAATACCATTCATTTCAATTATTTTAAACTCATTTTTATCAATTAGTTTTTCAAATGAATTGTATTTACAATCAACACGACCATAAAAAACATTTGGAATTTTTGAAAACAGGATATCAAATGTCTGTTCTAATTCTTTGGTTATTAAACGGTTTCCATTCATAAATTGAGTTCCTTTAGAGTGGTTTCCAATAACATTTAAAACTCTTTTTTCATTTTTTTCTAGAACAATTGATAGGTTTTTATCGTGAATTTCATAAAGAAGATCTTTATAAATAATGGCTCTTTTATCATTCAATATTAATTCTTTGAGTGAAGAAGTACCATTACCAAAAATAGTTAAATACTTTTTTAATGTAATCGAAGTTATTTTTCCAGTTTTATTGCCAGGTAGTTTATGATAAAAAATCCCGCATTCATTTTTAAAGGCAATGAATTCTTGAATTATTAAATTTATAAAATGATTTTTTTCTAAGTAAGTTTCTAATTCCTTTTCATTTCTAATTTGTTGAACCAACAAGCCTCTAAAACCAATATCTGGCTTTATAATTAGTGGGTATTGAATATCCTTTTTGCTAATTTCTAAGAAAATATTATTAATAGGTTTACCTTTCTCAACAAATATAGATTTTGGGATAAACTCAGAAGGGAAAAGAGCAAGCGTTTCAAATTTTGACTCTGTTCCATTTCCTGAATGTTTAATAGCTGGATTTACTGCTGAAAAAAAAGTAAAGCTTTTTGCTTTTAATGCTAATAAAAAAGCATAAGGCACATTGGGAATGTAGAACATAGATGAAGGCCAATATTCCCAATTAAAAAGCTTTTTAAAATTCATATTAATTAGTATTAAAGAAAGCGTTTAGTATAATTTTAATTCCTTTAAATAGCAAAAACATTGCTGTTAAGGCAATTAATATTCCAATAATTAAGAAAAGGTAATTGTTATCTTGTTTTATTGCTTTAAAGCCCATTGTTATTAAAACCGGACCTAAAATTAGTAGCGGTAATGCCCCTAATTCGTATTTAATTCCTCTTGCTAGTTCACTTCTATTTGTTCCCATTTTGATAGTTCTTAATTGCTGTCCTCACATTTTGGTATTTCATTAATAAACTTGAAGCTTCTTCTTTTGATATTTTTAATTCAGCCATTAGCATTTTTTCACCTCTATCAACCAGTTTGTCGTTAGATAATTGCATATCGACCATTTTATTTCCTTTCACTTTTCCTAACTGTATCATAACACTTGTAGAAATCATATTTAAGACAAGTTTTTGCGCAGTACCGGCTTTCATTCGTGAACTTCCAGTAACAAATTCTGGACCTACAACAACTTCAATAGGATGCTTGGCAGTTTTACCTAAAGGACTATTTTTATTACAAGTAATACAACCAGTTAAAATACCATTTTCATTGCATTTTTCTAATCCTGAAATTACATAAGGTGTTGTACCTGAGGCTGCAATTCCTATTACAATATCATTTTTTGAAATATTATATTTAAGTAAATCTTTCCAACTTTGCGTAGTTGAATCTTCTGCATTTTCAACCGCTTTTCTAATAGCCGCATCACCACCAGCTATAATTCCAATTACTAATTCATGAGGGACACCAAATGTAGGTGGACATTCAGAAGCATCAAGAATTCCCAATCTTCCACTAGTACCTGCACCTATATAAAAAAGTCGCCCTCCATTTTTCATTCTTTTAACTATTTCTATTACTAATTTTTCAATGTTTGGAAGGACTTTTGAAACAGCTTTTGGAACTGTCTGATCCTCATTATTCATATTTAGTAATAAATCTTGAACTGACATTTTTTCTAAATGATTGTAGTTTGAAGATTGCTCAGTTGTTTTTGTAAATTTCATTTTTCAAAAGTAGTAATTATGAATTAAATTCTTTTTAAAATATTTAGTGACTTTTCAAATTAAATGGTGTCATAAAAAATATACTAAAACACTTTTTTTATGGAAAATATAACAGAATCATTATCATCATTTTTTAGTTCAATTTTTAATGGTGTAGGAGATTGGGGCTTAAGTTTAATTGGAGCGTTAGTCTCATTAGTTATTGGTCTTTGGATTATTAGAATGCTTATGAAAGCAATTTCTAAAAGTTTTGAAAAATCTAAAATAGACAAAACATTAACACCATTTTTATTAACGCTTATAGGTTTTGGATTAAAGGCGTTATTATTTATAACAATAGCGCAAATTGTTGGTGTTCCTATGACTTCTTTTGCTGTATTATTAGGGGGAATTGGGATTGCGATTGGAGCAGCGTTTAATGGATCGTTAGGACATTTGGCATCAGGAGTTATGTTGTTAATATTTAGACCATTTAAAGTTGATGATTTAATTGAAGTAAACGGGGAATTAGGATTTGTTAAAGAAATATCTGTTTTTGTTACTGTATTAGAAACGTTTCAAAATAAAACATCAATAATACCAAACGGTACTATTACTGCAAATAAAATTGTTAACTATACGACAAAAGGAAATTTGAGAGTTGATATGCCTTTTGCAATTAGATACGGAACTGATATTAAAAAGGCTAAAAAAATTGTGATGGATGTTTTGGAAAATGATACAAATGTATTGTCATTTCCTGAACCAAGAGTTGCTGTAAATAATTTGGGTGTAGACGCAATTGAATTAGTCGCGTTACCATATTCAAATGTTGAAGATTATTGGGATGTTTATTGGGATTCGCGTCAGAAAATTGTTGAAGCTTTAGTCGAAGCGGGGTATGAAGCACCATATACACAAACCGTAGTGACAATGACAAAATAAGGATATAATTCATTAATGAAAATAAAAAAATGCGAGAAACTATTCTCGCATTTTTTATTGTAATATAATTTAGTTTGAAATTTTTATATAGAATCAATAATTGAATTTAAAGTTGAGCTAGGGCGCATTGCTTTTGAAGCTAATTCATCATTTGGTTCATAATAACCACCTAAGTTAATTTCTTCTCCTTGCGCATTGTTTAGCTCTTTAATAATTGTATTTTCATTTTGAGCTAATTTGGTTGCAACACCGCTAAACAATTCTTTTAATTCAGCATCTTTTTCTTGTGCAGCAAGTGCTTGAGCCCAATATAATGTTAAATAAAAATGGCTTCCTCGGTTGTCTAATTCTTTTACTTTTCTAGAAGGCGATTTTTTATTTTCTAAAAACTTATCAGTTGCATCATCAAGAGTTTCTCCTAAAACCTGTGCTTTTTTATTGCCATAACTTTCAGCCAAATGTTCAAAAGAAACAGCTAATGCTAAAAATTCTCCTAGCGAATCCCAACGTAAATGGCCTTCCTGCATAAATTGCTGTACGTGTTTTGGAGCAGAACCACCAGCGCCAGTTTCAAATAATCCTCCACCATTCATTAATGGTACAATTGAAAGCATTTTTGCACTGGTTCCAACCTCAAGAATAGGGAAGAGGTCGGTTAAATAATCACGTAAAACATTACCAGTAACAGAAATAGTATCCAAACCTTTTTTAATTCTTTCTAAAGTGAAAACAGTTGCATCATATGGCGAAAGAATCCTGATATCTAAATCTGAAGTATCATAACTTGGTAAATATTTATTAATTTTTTCAATTAACTGAGCATCATGCGCTCTATTTTTATCTAACCAAAAAACAGTTGGTGTTTTTGTAGCAGTTGCTCTTTTAACAGCTAACTTAATCCAGTCTTGAATTGGAGCGTCTTTTACTTGACACATTCTCCAAATATCGCCACTTTCAACAGCGTGTTCTGTTAATACATTACCTGAGTCATCAATTACACAAACTTTTCCAGCTTCTTTTATTTCAAAAGTTTTGTCGTGAGAACCATATTCCTCAGCCTTTTGTGCCATTAAACCAACATTAGGAACTGTTCCCATAGTTGTTGGGTCAAATGCCCCATTTTCCTTACAGAAATCAATCGTGGCTTGATAAATACTTGCATAACTACTATCTGGAATAACTGCTTTCGTGTCTTGTTGCTTTCCTTCTGCATTCCACATTTGACCAGATGTACGAATCATAGCCGGCATGGAGGCATCAATAATAACATCACTAGGAACATGCAGATTTGTAATTCCTTTATCCGAATTAACCATTGCTAAGTCTGGTCCGTTTTCGTAACACAATTTAATATCTTTTTCAATTTTTGCTTTTACACCTGAAGGTAATTTTTCAATTTTATTTATCAAATCTCCAAAACCATTGTTTTCTTCAACACCAATTTCAGCTAAAACAGCTTTATGATTTTCAAACACTCTTTTGAAGAATGTTTTAACTGCATGACCAAAAATAATAGGATCTGATACTTTCATCATGGTAGCTTTCATATGTAAAGAAAAAAGAACATTTTTTTCTTTTGCATCTTTTATTTGAGCTTCTAAAAATGAAATTAATGCTTTTTTACTAAGCACAGTTGCATCTATAATTTCATCCTTAAGTAATGGTAAGTTTTCTTTTAATAATATTGTTTTTCCTGAATTGCTTTTGAAAACAATGTTTGCGCTACTATCCTTTGAAATTGTAACAGATTTTTCATTACTGCTAAAATCATCCTTGCTCATAGTCGCAACATGAGTTTTAGAATTTGATGACCAAGCACCCATTGAATGTGGGTTGTTTTTTGCATAATTCTTTACTGCCTTTGGAGCTCTCCTATCTGAATTTCCTTCTCTTAAAACTGGGTTTACAGCAGAACCTTTTACAGAATTATATTTTTGCTGAATACTTTTTTCTTCATCGTTTGAAGGATCTTCAGGGTAATCTGGAATAGCATAACCTAGTTTTTGTAACTCTTTAATTGCTGCATTTAATTGCGGTACGGAAGCAGATATATTTGGTAATTTAATAATATTGGCTTCAGGTGTTTTTGCTAATTCTCCAAGTTCAGTTAATGTGTCATTTACTTTTTGATCTTTCGATAAATATTCCGGAAATACTGCTAAAATCCTATTTGCTAATGAAATATCTTTTGTTTCAATATCAATATTAGCTTTTGAAGAAAAAGCTTTTACAATTGGTAAAAAAGAGTAAGTTGCCAAGGCAGGTGCTTCGTCTGTAATAGTATAAATAATTTTAGGAGTATTTTTCATAATATAGTATGTAAATATTTTAAATTTTGCTTAAAAAAATGATGCAGCAAATGTACTAAAATATTGGTAAAAAACAGCTTACGAAAACGTTATAAATATGAGTTTTGAATTGAAATTAATACAAATTAAAATATGATTTTTTATTAATTTCACAAAAGGAAAAAACAAAAGCCATCATATTAATTTCTTAACATCATGGCTTTTTGCTGAAACACTTTTATTAATAAGTTTTTAGTGTACTTTAAGTTGCTTTAGTAATACTTTTTACGGTTTTACACAATTTAGAGCTTAGCTAAATCTTGTTGCTTCTTACAAATCAACTTCTCACTAATCTAGTTATTTCTTTTAAACAATTCCTAAAGCTTTGCCGTAGTTTTTTCAAATTACTTGCTTTAAAGAACCCTTTAAAATGGTGTCTTTAAAATTCTGTTTCCGTACTATTCATGCTAAACACTAGGCCACATTACTTTCTTCAAGTTGAATTTTAAAAACATGTTCAAGAACATTTCGAATTTACTTTGAAACTACTTGTATTATAAAATTAAAAAGTTACATTTTTAATGCTACAACCGTTTATCTCGTTGTTAATTCTTGTGTAAAATAACTATGTAAAAATTTATTTTCCAAATTTCTAAATGATTAATTCTTAACAAGATATGAACTTGTGTTATCAACATTTGTTGATAACAAAGAAGTCCAATTTGATTGCTCAAAATTGGACTTTAAATTTTCTAAAAAAAATGATAGTTTATCTTCTTTTTTCTTGAATTCTTGCTTTCTTACCAGTTAAACCTCTAAAGTAGAAGATACGTGCTCTACGAACTCTACCGTGTTTGTTAACTTCAATTTTTTGAATTGCAGGTAAATTAATTGGGAAAATACGTTCCACACCAACAGTACCAGACATTTTTCTAATAGTAAATGTTTCTGAAGCACCAGTTCCTCTTCTTTGAATTACTGTACCTTTAAAAAACTGTGTACGAGTTTTTTTTCCTTCTTTAATTTCATAATAAACTGTGATAGAATCACCAGATTGAAATTGAGGGAACTCATTTTTAGTTACAAATTCGTCTTGTATAAATTTTACTAAAGTTTCCATTTTAAACTTTTTATTAATTTTTCATAAATTAACATTCACGATTCTCGTCAGAGGTTAATTTTGAGTGTGCAAATTTAATCAAAAATATTAGTCTTCCAACAAATCTGGTCTAATTTTTTTAGTGTGCTCAAGAGCTTTGTTGTTTCGCCAGTCTTCAATTTTTGGAAAATTACCCGATAACAGTACTTCTGGCACTTTAAGTCCTTTATATTCAGATGGTCTTGTATAAACAGGTGGGGACAATAAATCATCTTGAAAAGAGTCTGTTAAAGCTGAGGTTTCATCACCTAAAACACCTGGAATTAATCTAATTATAGCGTCGCATAAAACAGCAGCACCTAATTCACCACCGCTTAAAACATAATTACCAATAGAAATTTCCTTGGTTATAAATAAATCTCTAACGCGCTGATCTATGCCTTTATAATGGCCGCATAGAATAATCATGTTTTCATTTAAAGATAATGTATTTGCAGTTTGTTGGTTTAAAGTTGGTGCATCTGGAGTCATATAAATTATTTCATCATAATCACGTTCAGCTTTTAATTTAGAAATACATTTATCAATAGGCTCTATCATTAAAACCATACCAGCGCCTCCACCAAATTGATAATCGTCAATTTTTCCGTAGCTATTCAAAGCAAACGTTCTTAAATCGTGAAAATGTACTTCAACCAAATTTTTATCAATGGCACGTTTCATAATTGAATATTCAAACGGACTTTTAATTAATTCTGGTGAAACGGTAATAATATCAATTCGCATGTTGCAAAAGTAAACTTTAAGTTGAAAGTGGCAAAGGTTCAAAGCCACAAAGTAAAAAGTTGAAGTTTACTATTTCAATATACTAATTCTAACTTTTTTCTTTTTTAGCCTGCTGTTATTTAGTAGGTTAATTAGTGCATTAACGTTTGAACTTGAAACAGCAACATACGCACAATCTTGTTTTAATTCAATAATACCTAATTCATCCTTTTTAATATTTCCTTGTTTGAAAAACAATCCAGCAATATCACCTTTTGAAATTTTATCTTTTCTACCACCTGAAATATGAAGGGTTTTCCAATGACTGTTTTTTATTTTTTTGGCTGAATCTATTTTTATTTCTTCATCATTTTCAATAAAATCTGGCAAATCTTCTTTATTCCATTTTAAAATATAGGCAGTTCCATCGCTGTGCATTCGAGCAGTCCTACCATTTCTATGAACAAATTCGTCAAGCCTTGGAGGTAATTCATAGTGAATAATAAAGTTTAGTTCAGAAATATCAATTCCTCTTGCGGCTAAATCCGTTGCAACTAATATTTTATGTGTGCCATTTCTAAATTTAATCAATGCTCTTTCTCTGTCTAGTTGTTCTAAATCGCCAGAAAAGCATCCGTGATTTATTTTTCTTCCATATAGGAATTCACTAACAGTTTGTATACTATCTTTTAAATTACAAAATATGATACCGTTACCATCGCCAATATAACCAAGTAATTTTTCCAAAGAAATTAATTTATCTTGAGCAGAATAAACAACTGTTTTAATTTTTAAACTTGATGTTTTTTTACCTAAATAACTCAATCTTTTTGGAGATTTCAGTCCAACAAATGTTGGTATTTTCACTTTTTGAGTAGCTGAAGTCAGCACTTTTTTAGATATTGAAGTTAAAGTTTCAATGATAAATTTCATGTCTTCCTCAAAACCAACTTCTAAAGATTTGTCAAATTCATCTAAAACCAATGTTTTAATGTCTTTGATTTCAAAAACTGATCTATCCAAATGATCTGCAACTCTACCTGGTGTTCCAATTAATATGGCTGGTGGATGTTTAATTTCAATTCTATCTTTTGAACCCGATCTTCCTCCATAAACAGCGTTTGCTTTATAGCCGCTTCCCATTTCCCTAATTACTTGCTCAATTTGTATGGCAAGCTCTCTTGATGGAACTAAAATTAAGGCTTGTATGTTTTTTATATTTGGGTTTAGAGAATCGATAATAGGTAATAAAAAAGCCAATGTTTTACCAGTTCCGGTAGGAGATAGCAAAATAGTTTCCGAGTTTGAAGAAATAACTTTGTAGGCTGCTTCTTGCATTGGGTTCAATGCTGCAATTCCTAATTTAGAAAGAATTTCTTCTTGATTTTTAATGTTTTCTAACATTTGGCAAAGGTACTTTTTTTATAGATGCAAAGGTTGAAAGGTTGAAAGGTTGAAAGGTTCAGAGATTCAAAGGGATAAAGTTGCTGCGGTTAAGCGTGGTTATTGAGCGGAGTCGAAGTAGACTCGAAACCAACTAGAAAATAAGTAACTAAAAATTACACTTCACCATTCTATCCGCTCCAAACATATCTTTTTTAAGATCAATGTTTGTAAATCCTTTTGAAGCTAATAATTCTACAGTTTCTTTTCCTAAATATTGATTGATTTCAAAATACAATGTTCCATTTTCTGTAAGATGATTTTTAGCTAAATCGGCAATTTTATCGTAAAATAATAACGGATTATCATCTTTAACAAACAATGCTAAATGTGGTTCGTGTTCTAAAACATTATCTTGCATTTGTTCTTTTTCTAATGATCGCACATAAGGCGGGTTACTTATAATTATATCGAATTTAGGGAAAGTTTCTTCTGATTTGGCAGATTGCTTCGTTACACTCGCAAAGACGTTTTTTAAGTAATTAATTTTTAAAATGTCAGCTTCATGAAATTGAATATTTACATTATTGTTTATGGCATTTATTTTAGCTGTTTTTAATGCTTCAGAAGAAATATCTAATGCGTAAACGATAGCTTGTGGTAAATTTTTTGCTAAGGCAATTGGAATACAGCCACTTCCAGTTCCAATATCTAAAATAGTGAGTTTAGAGTTTAAAGTTTGAAGTTTGGAGTTTTCTAACACCCAGCTAACCAACTCTTCAGTTTCTGGTCTTGGAATTAAAACATTCTTATTTACTTCAAAAGTTAATCCGTAAAATTCGGTTTCACCTATTATATATTGTATTGGAATTTGTTTTTTTAAATCTGCTGTTGCTTTTTGTAGATATTCTATATCAGTTTTTGAAATTTCAAAATCTGGTTGTAAGGCGACTTCAATTCTAGATAAGTTTAATTTAAATTCAACTAACAAATTAAAAAATGATTGAATTTCAGTTGATGGATAAACTTCAGAGAGTTCTTCAAAAAATAATTTTTTAAATTCTTGAATTTGCATTATAAGTCTTTAAGCATCCATAAATTACAGGAATAATGTCCCGTATCACCCAAACGTTCATTTAAATCTGTAAAACCAACTTTTCGGTATAATTTTCTGGCTTCTTCCATATAAGGCAATGTTTCTAAATAACATTTTTCAAAACCAAAACCTTTAGCTTTTTGTAGACAAATATCCATCATTTTGCTTCCTAAACCAATACTACGCGCTTCTGGCATAAAGTACATTTTTTGCAATTCACATACATTTCCTTCATAATTATCGAGTTTTTTTATACCTGCACCGCCAAATATTTCTCCATCTTTTTCTATTACAAAATATATCGAATTTTTATCGAGATAAGCATCAGACAATGTATCTAATATGGTATCGGCATATGCTGTTCCAACTTTTGGCACTCCAAATTCAATTAAAACATTGCGAATTGCCATTGCAATTTTCGGATTGTCTTCAGCAGTAATTTCTCTAATTGTAAAGTTATTGAGAGTCATTTTAATGTACTATTTTTACACCGTGAATATACACGAAAAATACATAAAACGCTGCATTGAATTGGCTAAAAATGGATTGGGTACTACGTATCCAAATCCAATGGTTGGCAGCGTAATTGTATTAAATGATACTATTATAGGTGAAGGTTGGCACAAAAAAGCAGGAGAAGCTCATGCCGAGGTAAATGCAATAAATTCGGTAAAAGATAAATCGTTGTTAAAAGACGCTACTATTTATGTGAGTTTAGAGCCTTGCTCTCATTTTGGAAAAACACCGCCTTGTGCAAACTTAATAGTTGAGCGAGGAATTAAGAATGTTGTTATCGGTGTTGTTGATGCGAATAGTAAAGTAAGTGGGCGAGGAGTGCAGTATTTAAAAAATAATGCTTGCAATGTAATTGTTGGTATTTTAGAAGAAGAATGTTATAATTTAAATAAGCGGTTTTTTACATTTCATACTAAAAAGCGTCCGTTTATAATTTTAAAATGGGCAGAAACGAAAGATGGTTTTATTGATAAGTTAAGGGATGAAACTTCAGAGAATACTCCAAATTGGATTTCAAATGAATATTCTCAGCAGTATGTACATAAAATGAGAGCTGAAGAGCAAGCCATTTTAGTGGGGACAACAACTGCTTTAAATGACAACCCGAGTTTAACGGTTAGAAGTTGGAGTGGAAAAAATCCAATTCGTATTATTTTAGATAGAACTTTAAAAATACCAAACGATTATAATTTATTAAGCGATGGAATTAAAACAATTGTTTTTTCTGAAGTAAAACGTATGATTGATGCTGGTAGAAATGTAATTTTTGAACAGATTGAATTCAATAAAAATGTGCCACAACAAATTTGTGAAACTTTATATAAATATGAAATTCAATCAGTTATTATTGAAGGAGGAAAGCAAACGTTAGAAAGTTTTATAGATGCTAATCTATGGGACGAAGCTTATAAATTTATTGGAGATGTTTATTTTGAAAAAGGCTTAGTAGCTCCTAAATTAACTAGTGCTTTAATAAAAAGACTAAATTTTTCTAATGATATTTTAGAGATATATAAAAACGAAAATAATTAGTTTGATCGATACTTATAAAACAATTAATGTTCCCAAAGGAGAAATTCTCTTTAAAGATAAAGGAAGTAAGTTTTTTGGCTATGCATTTCCAATTTCTAATGAAGAAGATGTAAAGTTTTTTATTGAAAAATTGAAAAAAGAACATCACTCAGCGCGGCATTGGTGTTATGCTTGGCGGCTTGGTGAAGAAAATATCCGGTTTAGAGCAAACGACGATGGTGAACCTAATAATTCGGCAGGGCAACCAATTCTTGGGCAGCTTCTTTCTTTCGATGTTACTAATATACTTTTAGTGGTGGTAAGATATTTTGGAGGAACAAAACTTGGGGTTGGAGGTTTAATAAATGCGTATAAGACAACAGCAAAACTAACTTTAGATGAGTGTACTATTTTAAAAAAGACAATTGATGTACATTTTCAGTTAATTTTCGATTATATTCATATGAATAAAGTGATGCGAATTATTAAAGAAAATAAACTCCTGATTTTGAGTCAAAAAATGGAATTAAATTGCGATTTTATCATCCCTGTAAGAAAGAAAAATGCTTCTAAAATTCAGCAACTTTTTTTAGATTTAAGATGTATAAAAATTAAGGAAATTTAGTCGAAAAATTCTTCAATTTTTTCAAGTAAATATTTTGGTGGTCTCGTTGGTTTATTTGTTTCCATATTTACAAAAACTAAAGTTGCGCTAGCGGTGGTGATTAAATCGTTTCCAAAAAACAATTCATAGTTAAAAATTATTTTTGCAGAAGGTTTCGAAGCTAAAGTAGTTTTTAAAGTTAGTAAATTATCGTATCTTGCTGGTTTTAAAAAGTTTATATTTAAATTTATAACGGGGAGCATAATGCCATTTTCTTCCATTTTTTTATAAGAGACTCCTAATGTTCTTAACCATTCAATACGGCCCATTTCAAAATATTGTGCATAGTTTCCATGGTGGGCGTATTGCATTTGATCGGTTTCACTATATCGTACTCTAAATTTAATTTTATTCGATAACATTTTTTACAATTTTGAGGCTTCAATATGTTACGTAAAAAATAATTAATAATCAATAGTTATTTTATTTTTTTATAATGAAAAATATTCACACTTTTGTATAACCAAGAATTCTTAGAAAAATCACTAAGTTTTCAGCTAATTTTAACTAAACATACAGGAAGAATACGAATGACTAAAACTGCAGCTACAGTTTGGACGGAATGCCTATCTTTTATAAAGGACAATATTAAGCAGCAAGCTTATAAAACTTGGTTTGAGCCAATTATTCCTGTAAAATTATCTGGTGAAGCATTGACAATACAAGTGCCTAGTAAATTTTTTTATGAATGGCTAGAAGAACACTATATTAAGTTATTAAGAGTTGCTTTGGTAAAGCAATTAGGGAAAGATGCTAAATTAATTTACGACGTTAAAATGGAAAATAATTACAGTAGCAATAATCCGCATACTGTTAAATTTCCAAGTTCAAATAGAAATCCATTAACGTCACAAGGAGTAACTGTGCCAATGAACATTAATAAAAGAGAGTTGAAAAACCCTTTTATTATTCCTGGAATTCAAAAAGTTAAAATTGAATCTCAATTAAATCCAAATTATAATTTCGAAAGTTTTGTTGAAGGAGATTCTAACAGATTGGCAAGATCAGCCGGTATGGCAGTTGCTAATAAACCTGGTGGAACTTCATTCAATCCATTATTAGTTTATGGTGGTGTTGGATTGGGAAAAACTCATATTGCACACGCAATTGGTGTAGAAATTAAAGATAAGTATCCAGATAAAACCGTTTTGTACATTTCATCTGAAAAATTTACACAACAATATATAGATTCTGTTAAAGGAAATACAAGAAATGATTTTATTCATTTTTATCAAATGATTGATGTGTTAATAATTGATGATGTTCAATTTTTATCAGGTAAAACTGGAACTCAAGATGTTTTTTTCCATATTTTTAATCATTTACACCAAAACGGAAAACAAGTTATATTAACTTCGGACAAAGCCCCTGTTGATATGCAAGATATTGAACAACGTTTATTATCTCGTTTTAAATGGGGATTGTCAGCTGAATTGCAAGCTCCCGATTTTGAGACAAGAGTTTCTATATTAGAAAATAAATTATTTAGAGATGGTGTTGAGATGCCTTCTGAAATAGTTGAATATATTGCGAAAAACATCAAATCTAATGTAAGAGAATTAGAAGGTGTGTTAATATCTATGATAGCGCAAGCTTCTTTTAACAGAAAAGAATTTACGCTTGCATTGACGAAACAAATTGTAGATAAATTTGTAAAAAACACAAAGAGAGAGGTTTCAATCGATTATATTCAAAAAGTTGTTTCCAATTATTTTGAATTAGATGTAGCTACTTTGCAATCAAAAACACGAAAACGACATATCGTTCAGGCAAGACAGTTAGCAATGTATTTTGCAAAACGAATGACAAAAGCTTCATTGGCTAGTATTGGTTCTCAAATTGGAAAAAGAGATCACGCAACCGTATTACACGCTTGTAAAACAGTTGATAATTTGACCGAAACTGATAAGCAGTTTAGAAGATACGTTGACGACTTAACAAAAAAACTTACTTTTTAATATTATATTATGACCAAGGTTTTAATGGTTTGTTTGGGTAATATTTGCCGCTCTCCATTAGCTGAAGGAATTTTAAAATCAAAGGTTTTTAGCTTTAAAATTTTTATTGATTCAGCTGGTACAGGAGCGTATCATGTTGGTGAAAAACCAGACAAGCGTTCAATTTTAATAGCTCAAGAAAACGGTATTAATATTTCAGATCAAAAAGCTAGAAAATTTATCGTTTCAGATTTTGATAATTTTGATATTATTTACGCTATGGATAATTCAAACTTTGAAAATATTCAAAAACTAGCAAGAACTGAAAATGATAAGAATAAAGTTAAATTAATCTTGAACGAAGTTTTTCCTAATGAGGATTTAGATGTACCGGACCCTTATTATGGTGGTAATTATGGTTTTAAAAATGTTTTTAATATGTTAAATCAGGCGTGTGATGTAATTGCAGAAAAATTAAATACTAATGAGCGATTCTAAAGGTAGTTTATATTTGATTCCAACAACTTTAGGTGATAATGAACCTTTAGAAGTGTTGCCTCTATCTGTAAAAAAAGTAATTGAAGATCTTAATTGTTTTATTGTTGAAAATGAAAAAACAGCAAGAAGGTTTATAAAAAGAATCACTCCTAGAAAATCACAACCAGATTTAGTTATTTTAAAATTAGACAAATATGCCGATGAGTTAGAGGTTAGAACTTATTTAGATCGTTGTGAACAAGGTGTGTCAATTGGTTTGTTGTCTGAAGCGGGTGTTCCTGCAATTGCAGATCCAGGCGCTGAAATTGTAAAATTGGCTCATGAAAAAAATATAAGGGTAATTCCGTTAGTTGGTCCATCATCTATCATTTTAGCAATGATGGCTTCTGGTTTTAATGGTCAAAATTTTGCTTTTAATGGATATTTGCCTATTGATACTACCGAAAGAAAAAAAGCGATTAAAGATTTAGAGCGATTGTCGAAAGAGAAAAATCAATCGCAGATATTTATCGAAACACCCTATCGAAATGAAAAAATGTTTGCTGATTTAAAAAGCACACTAACGCCGAATGCTAAACTTTGTATTGCTTGTGATATTACTTTACAAAATGAGTATATAAGAACTTTAGAAAATAAAGATTGGAAAAATGAAAATCCTGATTTGCACAAAAGACCAACGATTTTTATTATACATAAAAACTAAAAAAAGAGCCTAAAATATTTGTTTTAGGCTCTTTTTTTAGTTTTTGAAATAAATATTTTATAAAATAGGTTTCCTATTTGCTTCTATAAAAGAAGTGTCAAAACCAGAAAATAGTTTCATATAATGATGAACAGAAGATCCGTAACCATCTTTAAAAGTTGATTTTCCGTGACTTCTAAGATATTTTTTTACATTACCAGCACCTGCCAAATGAGCTGCCGCTAAAATTCCTGATTCAGTAATTTCAATACCTCTAATTTTTTTACCAACACTCCTTTTAATGTCTTTTCTTAAAATCCATTTGTTTACTGAGCATAAAGCAACAAAAGCATCTTCTTGTAGTTCAGGAGTGTTTAAAAATTCTTGAGCGTTGTGAATATTGAATCTTTTTAAAGTCGATTTTCCAAATTGGTATTTCCCTAAATACCCAAAAGTATTTACAACATGGTATCTACCTTGAGATTCTTTAAAAGCTACTGCTTCTCTAAATCCGTTGAATGATTTGCCGTTAAAAGGGATGTTTATTTCTTGAAAAAAACTTTCTTCTTCAGTTGGTACTGTATGAATAGCTTCAGGATCAAAAGTGAATTTAAACTCCCTTTTATTGTTGTTTTTAAAACTTGAAACAACAATTCCTATACAAACTACTAATATAAATAGTATTACTTTTTTCATAATTTAAAGGTTTAAATCCTTTTAAATTTCGGGGTGCAAAATTAATACAATATTTTTAACACGCAACAAAAATACGAAAAATCATTTTAATTAATAAATATTTAACAAAAACGTGTTTTTGATTAAAAAATTATAAAATATCTGTAATATATCTAAAAACTATAAAAAAAATGTAATTTCAAACGTTTTCGTATAGCGTAAACTAACGTAAAACTCCTTGGCTATTTAGCCAGTTTTGATACTTGGCTGCGTTTCGGTTGTGTTGTGATAAACTTTTCGCAAATTCATGTAAGCCAATTTTTTTAACACTAGCACACATATAATAATAATTGTGATTTGCGGGATTTAAAACCGCATCAATGGATGAAATATCGGGCATTGCAATTGGTCCTGGAGGAAGCCCCGCATATTTATAAGTGTTGTAGTGAGAATTTATTTCCAAATCCTTTTTTAAAACTCTTTTAACCTCAAAATCTTTTCCGTTTTTTTCTTTTAAAGCAAAAATAATAGTCGGGTCTGCTTGTAACGGCCATTTATCCTGAAGCCTATTCAAATATAATTTCGCAACCATTGGTCGCTCACCTACACTAGAAGTTTCTTTTTGAACAATTGAAGCCAATGTAATTACTTCATTTTTAGACAAGTTTTGAGCTTTTGCTTTTTGAATTCGTGAAGTATTCCAAAATTTTTCAAACTCAATCTGCATTTTACTTCTAAATTTTAACGCATCGGTATTCCAATAAAATTCATACGTATTCGGAATGTACATTCCTAAAGCTGTTTTCGTATTAAAGTTATGTTTACTATAAAATTCAGCATCTTTAAATGCTTTTAATAGCGAAATTGAATCTGCTTCAATTTGATTTGAGATTCTTCCGGCTAACTTTTCAAAAGAATCTTGATTGTTAAAGGTTATTTTTACAGGTTCTTGTTTGCCACTTCTTAAAAGATTAACCAATTCATTATTATTCCAGCCTTTTTCAATTTTATATTTCCCAGCTTTAATGGTATTTGAGTAATTTTTCTTTTTTGCTACCCAAATAAATGGCTTCACTCGCTTTAAAAAAGGTCGTGCCAAATCTTCAACTTCTTCAAAAGTTGCACTCGTTGGTATATATAAATAGCCTTCTTTAACTGTGTTTGGTTTTAATATTTTTGAATAATAGCTAAAACCTAAGAAACCGCCAATAACAATGAGTAAAGCAAGAATTAAGAATATGAGTTTTTTTAAATTCATTTTAAGAGTTGATTAATTGAAATAAAATTTCATCTTGATATTTACTGTTGTTAAAGTTCCAGTCTTTTTTTAGGCCGACTTCAACAAAATTAAATTTTTTAAACAAAGAAATACTCTTTTTATTGTTTTTAGAAATGTTCGCAAAAATTTGATGCATATTCAAACTCAAAAAGGCATAATCTATTACCAGTTTTAATGCTTGTGAACCAAACCCTTTATTTTGATATTCTTCTAATAGTAACAAGCCAACACCAACTCTTCTATTTTTTGGATCAAATTCAAACAAATCAATCATTCCAATTTTAATATTTTCTTTTGTGCAAATGACAAAGCGAAACTGTTTTATTTCGTAAATATCTTGGTGAGCATTTTCAATATATTGCTTTAACGTATATTTAGAATATGGAGTTTGCGTATTGCTAAGTTCCCAATTAGATTCGTCATTTTCTATGTTAAATAAAAAATCTAAGTCCTCAGGCTCTAAGGCACGTAAAAAGATATGTTCGTTTTTTAAATTAATCATTTGCTATAAATTCTCCTTTAAAAACAAATACTGCTGGTCCAGTTAAATAAACATTTGAATATTTATTATTTTCTTCAGTAAAACGGACACTTAATTTTCCGCCAATAACATCAATATTAATGTTGTTGCTTGTTGTGAGTTTGGATTTATGAGCAGCAATTGCGACTGCAGTTACTCCAGTTCCACAAGCTAATGTTTCATTTTCAACACCTCTTTCGTAGGTTCTAACTTTGAATGAGTTTTTAGTTGTTTGTTCAGCAAAATTTACATTAGTGCCTCCATTTAAATAGGGAGTTCCAAATCTAATTTTTTTCCCTTTTGAAACAATATCTAACTCGCCAATATTTTCATTGAATTCTATATGATGTGGCGATCCCGTATTTAGAAAACAATGAGAATTGAAAGTGTCTATTTTATCAACATCAATCATTTTAAGGCTGATGATATCATTTTCAATGGTAGCCAAATGCAAACCGTCTATGGCGTCAAATTCAGTTTTATTTTTGATAATTCCTAATTGTTTGGCAAAAGCAACAATGCATCTGCCACCATTTCCACACATACTTCCTTCATTTCCGTCAGCATTGAAATACACCATTTTAAAATCGGCTTTTTTTGAAGGTTCTAGAAGAATTAAACCATCTGCACCAATCCCAAAACGCCTGTCGCACAAGTTGTTAATTTGCTTGGTATTGTTTTTGTTGAAAGATAAATTTCTATTGTCAATCATTATAAAATCATTGCCAGCACCTTGGTATTTGTAAAAAACTATTTTCATCGTTGCAAATGTAATAATTTCATAGTTTATTTTTTGAACAAATTAAGTTTCAATAACAAAATGTTAAAATTGGTTAAATCACAGTTAATAAAGCGTTAAAGCAGTTTAGAGTATGACAATAAAATTTTATTTTTGACATTAATAATGTGTAATATTAAATATTTAAAAGATGAAAAAAATAATAAGTGTTGTGTTATTTTCGGCTTTGGGTGGTGCGCTTACATTAGGTGCATATAAGCTGTTTTTAGAAAAACCTCAAGTGGTAATCGAAAAAACAATGGAGTCGAATCCGGCTGCGGTTCAAGCAAATTATTCTGGTGCGGTTGTGGCATCGGTTGAAAATACTGATTTTACCATTGCAGCAGAAAAAACATTAAATTCTGTAGTGCATGTTAAGAACACATCGATAAAGTCGGTCAGGGATCCGTTTGCAGAGTTGTTTTATGGGCAAGGAAGTGGAACGAAACAATATTCTCAAATTGGTACAGGAAGTGGAGTTGTTATTTCTTCAGACGGTTATATAATTACCAATAATCACGTAATTAATGGTGCTTCGAGTATTGAGGTAACGTTGAATAACAAAAAAGTATATACTGCTGAATTAATAGGTTCGGATAAAACGAATGACATTGCGCTAATAAAAGTAGAGGCCGATGATTTGCCATATATAACTTTTGGAGATTCGGACCACGCTAAAATAGGAGAGTGGGTATTGGCTGTAGGTAATCCTTATAATTTAACTTCTACAGTAACTGCAGGAATTATAAGCGCCAAAGGGAGGGATTTAGAAGGAAATGGAAATGTAACGGATTCTTTTATTCAAACCGATGCCGCAGTAAATCCAGGAAATAGTGGTGGAGCTTTGGTAAATATTAGAGGAGAATTAGTGGGAATTAATACAGCTATATCTTCTAGAACAGGCTCATTTATTGGATATTCATTTGCTGTACCTTCTAACATTGCTAAAAAGGTAATTGAAGATATTATGGAGTTTGGTAATGTTCAAAAAGCAGTTTTAGGAATTAGAGGTGGTGAATTAAATAATAACGTTGCTGAAACCTTAGATATTGAAAGTACGGAAGGGTTTTATATTTCTGAAGTTACTGAAGGTTCGGGTGCTGAAAAGGCAGGACTTCAAAAAGATGATATTATTATTAAATTGAATGAAATAAAAATTTCAACTTATGCAGATTTAACAGGATATATAAGTTCAAAAAGACCAAATGATGAAGTGTCTGTTACTTTTTTAAGAGATGGTGAAGAATATAAAGTAGATGTAACTTTAACAAAAATGGAAACCGCTAAAGTGAATACTTTAGGTTTGGAGTTGAAGAACTTAGATAAAAACGAATTAAAAAAACTAGATTTAAGCAATGGTGTGCGAGTTGAAGAAATTTCAAACAAAGAATTGATGTATTATGGTGTTAAGAAGGGATACGTTATTACAGCCATCGACAATCAGAAAGTTTTTACGGTGGAAGATGTAAATCAAATTATAGCTAACAGAACAAAAGGAGAAGTAATGCGCATTGAAATGAAAAATTTAGATGGAGAATTAGAACGCTATATTTTTAGATAAATACTTACTTTATAGTAATATTTTTCCAAGATTGTAAATGAAAAATATCGGAGTTTTAGACTCCGATATTTTTTATATCAATTTAGAAATCATACCATTAAAAACAAACCAATGAAATGGTGTAACTGCGTACCAATATAATCTTCCGGCGATTCCTTGAGATCTAAATGTAGCTGTTTGGTACAGCGCATTATTTTAAATTCTAGCCACGCTTCACCTGGAAGTTTCATTTCAGCATATAATAATAGTTTTTTAGCATCTTTATTTGCGTAAATAACTCGCCAAAAATCTAAAGAATCTATATTGTTTAATTCAGTTGGGTGAGTTCTTCCGCGTCTTAAACCAATACCACCAAAAAATTTATCCAAATAGCCACGTAATTTCCAAAGAAAAGTTCCGTAATACTACCCATTTTCTCCTCCAATAGACCATATTTTATCTAAAGTGAAATTTTCATCTTTTAGTACTCGCTTTTTTTTATCAGTAAAACACCCGTAAGTGGGTACATTTATGTAAATCGCTTTCTAAAGCACTGCTAATAAATGAATCTTTCCAGCTAGAAACAATGCTATTTTGCTCAATTTTTACAAATGCGTTTTTAACTGCTTCTCTGTATGAAATAGGTTGCACTTTTAACTGCTGATAAATATT
>Ga0209121_10000446_pt1 | contig 43188 bp, 35 predicted proteins | sample Cruoilmetagenom3_FD_187292 | JGI IMG/M metagenome (GOLD analysis project Ga0209121, IMG submission 187292) | Oil polluted marine microbial communities from Coal Oil Point, Santa Barbara, California, USA - Sample 3 (SPAdes) (version 2) | ecosystem: Environmental > Aquatic > Marine > Oil seeps ... | reverse complement strand
CAGTTTTAAGCCTGGAGGCTATCACTTAATGTTGTTTGGTTTAAAAGATAGCTGGTCAAAAGAGGCGCAGCATAAGCTGACACTGTTTTTTGAAGGGTGCCCAGAGGTGACCGTCGTTTTGCCGGTGCGTAGCGTCCTACACGAGGAAGAAAGCTAGATGATGGGAGCTTTCGGTGTTGCTGGTAAGTGGGTAAAAGGATTGGGCGAAGGCTGCGCTGCGCTGTTAAACGCGTGTATGGGGCAGGAACGTATGGATGGCGAGGGCCTGCCATGGTTGCGTATTAGCCTGGTCGGCGCTGCAGTTTATCTGTTGTTAGTCGTTTTGCTGGGCTGGTTCTGGAGTGAAGAGCCAGAGCTATTTGATGTTGAGGTTTATGCGGCAACACAAACCGAAAGGGTTGTTGCTGGCACCACATCGACCGCCGCCCTGATTGGTGTGGTGGAGACGTTGCTCACCAAGCGTGGCGGTTATCTCAGTAATGATATTGCACCGCCCGGCGCCTGGCTCGACAACCTGCCCAGTTGGGAGTACGGGGCCCTTATTCAGGTGCGTGATTTCAGTAAAGCCCTGCGGGAAGCGTTTAGTCGTTCCCAGTCTCAATCTGCTGAAGATCCCGATTTGGCACTGGCAGAATCTCGATTTAATTTTGATCATAATAGCTGGATGGTGCCCGCCACCGAATCGGAATACAAACAGGGAGTTGGTTACCTCAAGGGCTACCTGTTGAGGCTGAGTGATGAGTCTGAATACAGTGCTCAATTTTACGCTCGAGCAGACAATCTCCGTTACTGGTTAAGCACGCTGGAAACTCGCTTGGGAAGTCTGTCTCAAAGGCTAGGTGCTAGTGTCGGGCAGCGACGAGTTAATACAGATTTGGCAGGGGATAGCGCTGGGAAGCAGTCCACCGCTACACCTGGCGAACTCGTGGTTAAAACACCCTGGTTGGAAATTGACGATGTTTTTTATGAGGCGCGGGGCAGCACTTGGGTGATGATCCAACTGCTGAAAGCGATTGAAGTGGATTTTGAACAAGTGCTGGCGAAGAAAAATGCCAAAGCGAGTTTGCAGCAGATTATTCGTGAGTTAGAGGCGACTCAGGGCACGGTATACAGTCCAATGGTCCTGAATGGTGGTGGTTTTGGTTTTCTGGCCAATCACTCCTTGGTGATGGCCTCTTATATCAGTCGTGCTAACGCAGCCTTAATTAACTTGAGAGAGTTGTTAGAGCAAGGTTAAGGGTGATTTTTAGTTAATCACCTCACAACGCAGTATAAAGATAACGTTTAATGGTTCTGAAAGAAGGCTGTTTATACTGAACCAATGCATAATCGCCAGACGGCGGGCCTTTAGGGTTGTGACGCCAGAGTTTTAAGGGAATTGGGCAGTTGGCTTATGAATACTGATTTTCATCCCAGTACGAATGCGACATCTGCGGTGGATGGGCAATTGGCGATGGCTGTTCTGAATGGCCAGGATTTGGGCATTATCGTGCTTGATGCCCGGTTGAGAATAAGGTGTTGGAATAAGTGGCTGGCGGAGTGGTCTGGCATTGATGCGGGCGATGTTTGTGGGCGGTCATTTGATACCCTTTTTGCCAGTTTGGTGGGGTCGGATTTTGCCCAGGCCATAGATTATGCCTTGTTTCAAAATCGCTTCACCTGTTGGACTCAGCAGGTAGACCCGGACCGGCTCGATCAGATTGAGTCCATCATGGCGGGTGCGCACCGTGAAATGCCCTTGCATCGGGTTACTTTTACGCCGATTGAATTGCCTGAGATGGGTGATTGTTGCCTGGTGCAAATAGCCGAAGCACCGTACGACCCGATTGCAGTTAAAGATAGAAAGGTGCAGGCACCAGAGCCTCTGGTCGCCAATCAAGGGCAGTTTCCTGCCTACCTCGAGTCTTCGCGTATTCCCCTGTTACTGCTAGACAATCAATATCTTATCCTTGAGGCTAACAAGGCACTTCAAACCTTGTTTGGCTATAGCCTGGAGCAGCTCAGGCAAAAGCCAATTCGTGTGCTATTGCCGGAGATCAGTACGGACCTGGGGGCTGATTTAAACGTTGCTCTAGAGAACATCGCCAGCGACGACGGCGTCAGTGTTGTTGAAGGCGCGACCGCTTCGGGGGAGAACTTACGTTTATTAGTCGACTGTTTTCGTTCAGTGGCCAATTCGAACCAATATGTTTTGTCGTTCCAGGATATTACGCTTCAGTCAGTAAATCTTGAGGCTCTATTTCATCAGCGCAAATTACTGAGTACCGTTTTTAGTCAGGTTATTGACGGCATTTTAATGATTGATAAGCATGGTGTTGTTGAGCATATCAATCGGATTGCTATGGAGTTGCTGGGGGTCAATGATTCGCGGCCAAACCTCTACATTGATGATCTGATGGAGCTGACGGATGAGGGCGGTGATATCGTGGCATCGCCTTGCTTGGCAGCCTTGGCCAGGGGGCGGGAAGTTTCTGTCGCCGAGAATACGCTATTAAAAGTTAGTGGCCAGCAGCCTATTCAGGTAGTGGCAACAGCAACACCACTGCGCAACCGGGTAAATGAAATTACTGGTGCTGTATTGGTGTTTCGTTCAGTGAGTGAAGCGCGCAGGATTTCGACAAAATTGACCTGGCAGGCGACCCATGATCCCTTGACCCAACTGGGCAACCGCCGATATCTCGAGAATGAAATTCTTCGATCAATTGATGCTGCACACCTTGATGACAGCACCCACACATTACTCTATATCGATCTCTACAACTTCTCGGTGGTAAATGACTCCTGTGGGCACAATGCCGGTGATGAGTTGCTGTGCCAATTTGCACGGATGCTGGAAAAGCAGGCCGGGCCAAAAGATGTGGTGGCCAGAATTGGTAATGATGAATTTGCCATGTTGCTTAACAACCATAGCGTTGATGAGAGTCGTGAATTGGCCGAGCAGTTGCTGTGGCAGATCAAGCAATTTAGTTTCCCCTGGGGTGAGCGTCGCCTGAAAGTCGGTGCCAGTATTGGTGCAAAGGTTATTGACCGAAGCACCACATCGGAGATTGATGTGTTGGTTGCTGCGGGTACCTCTTGTGTGTCGGCAAAAGACTCGGGGCGCAATCGCATCCACTTTCAATATCGCAGCGTCGAAGTGGCCGAGCGACAGAGTGTCGCGCAGTGGATACCCATTATTTCAGAGGCGCTGGAAGAAGATCGCTTCGTCTTGTATTGCCAGCCCATTGTGCCGGTTGTCAATAATGGCCCTCACGGTCAAGGACATTTCGAAATCCTGGTAAGGATGGTTGATCGCGATGGGAACATCGTGCCGCCGGGTAAGTTCATCCCGGCTGCTGAGCACTACGGGTTAGTGGAGGATATTGATCGCTGGGTTCTGGATAAGATCTTTGCCTATCTTCAGCAACATCCAGACAGCGGACATCGTTTTGCGGTGAATCTGTCAGGTAATACCGTGTGTGATGAAGACCTGAAAGATTACATTATCGACCAATTTGATAGCACCGGGGTGGACCCCCAGCGGCTCCAATTTGAAGTCACTGAAACAGCGGCAATCAGACATTTTGATCGGGCCATGAGTTTGATTAATGCGCTGAAGGACAAAGGCTGCTTCTTTTCTCTGGATGATTTCGGTAGCGGGCTTTCCTCTCTGGGTTATCTCAAGGAGTTACCCGTAGACTACCTTAAAATTGATGGCAGCTTTATCAGAAATATGGAGCTAAATGATGTGGACTACTCAATGGTGAGTACCATTAACCACTTGGGTCACATCATGGGAATCGCTACGGTGGCTGAGTGCGTGGAGAACCCCACTCAACTCTCTATGTTGCAGGAGATTGGCATCGATTACGCGCAGGGGTATCTCATTGCGAAGCCAATGCCGTTGGCCGATTTGGTTTAGCTTCGGTCGCTATTTATCTTGCCTGTCACGTTGCTAACGCAAGTGACTGTAAAATTTCAGGGTACTGCTCAGCATTTAGCCTTGGTCCAAACTGGCTCACTACGTGTGCTGCAGCCAAACTGGCAAAATTACCCGCTTCGCGGTAATTGTAGCCATGGGTAATGGCATACAGGAACGCGCCTGCAAACATGTCGCCTGCTCCATTGGTATCTACAGCGGTGATGGTGTGCGGCGATATGTTGTGGATTCGCTCTCCATCAAACACTAGTGCACCTTTGCTACCGAGCGTCACGGCAAACGTGTCGGCAGAATCTTTGAGCCGCTCTACAGCATGTTCCAGGTTGTCTGTGTCGGTCCACCCCAGCGCTTCAGCTTCATTGCAAAAGAGCAGGTCTACCTTATTGCCCATCATCTCTTTTAGGCCCGCCTTAAAGAAGGTGACCATGCCGGGGTCGGATAAGCTCAATACAGTTTTTACATTGTGCTTCTCTGCAATTTCTCGGGCATGGATTGCGGCCGCCCGGCCACTGTCAGAGGTGACCAAATAACCCTCCACGTAAAGGTAGTCCGATTGGCTGATAGCCTCGGCGTTGAGATTGGCAGTTGAAACGGTTTCGCTGACGCCAAGAAATGTATTCATGGAACGTTCTGCGTCGGGGGTGATCAATACCAAGCACTTGCCGGTAATCCCTTCAACAGTTTCGCCATTTTGGTGGTAGCCTACGCCCGCTTCCGCTAAGTCGTTGAGGTAAAACTGACCGTTATCGTCATTGGCCACTTTGCAGGAATAGAATGTCTTGCCCCCAAAGCAACTGACAGCGATGATGGTGTTCGCTGCGGAGCCACCACTGGCACGCCGTGAGGCCGTGAGGTGCTGGTGTAGATGGCCTACTAGCTGATTTTGGCGAGCCTCGTCCACCAAGGTCATGAGGCCCTTTTCAACCTGAAGTTGTTGCAGGTCGTTATCGGTTACTTCAATTTCTGTATCCACCAGCGCTGCGCCAACGCCATAAACGTGATATTTGGCCATGATCAATAATATTATGGTTGTTAATTTGGCCGCTATTATCCCTGTGTGGGGGAATGAGTAAAGCAGAGAAAAGGCGAGTTGCCTCGATTAGATGGGGTTAGCTGGCAAACAGGAGGAAATCCTTGGCACGAACGAAGGGAAAGAAAAGAAAGCAAAGCCGGCGCAAGGTCAATCCACGCCGGCGTTGGGTTAAGCGACTGTTTTGGATGTCGACAGTTTTGGGCCTGTTGTTTCTTGTTGGGCTTGATGTCGTGGTGTATCAAAAGTTCACCGGGAAAAAGTGGTCGTTACCCTCTCATGTATATAGTCGTACGCTGGAGCTTTACCAGGGGTTGTCGCTGAGTAGAGAGCAGTTGAAGTGGGAGTTAAGCAGTCTTGGGTATAAGCGTGTGGATGCCGCTAAGTCTCCGGGCCAATACAGTGTTTCAAGTCGTCGAGTGGAAATTTTTTCTCGGGGTTTTGAGTTTTGGGATGGAAAAGAGCTTCCCAGATTGATGACGCTGACGTTTGCCGGTAACCAGGTATCGGCATTGGTTGACGCTAAAGGCGCTGACTTGCCATTGGTAAGACTGGAGCCGGTGATTATTGGCGGCATTTACCCTTCGCTCAAGGAGGACCGGGAGCTGGTGCAGTTGGGGCAGTTGCCGCCAGTGCTGGTGGAAGCATTGGTTGCCGTAGAGGATCAAGCCTTTTACCGGCATCACGGCGTGTCATTCCGCGGGATTACCCGGGCTTTTGTGGCCAATGTAAAGCAGGGGCGAATGGCCCAGGGTGGCAGTACGCTGACTCAGCAGTTGGTTAAAAATTTTTATCTGGACCAAAAGCGAACACTGACACGCAAAGCGCTTGAGGCCATGATGGCCGTGTTGTTAGAGGTACACTTCAGTAAAAACGAAATTCTTGAAACGTATATCAATGAGATTTATCTGGGGCAGGCTGGAGATCATGCTATCCATGGTTTTGGGCTGGCGAGTCGCCATTACTTTCAGAGTCCGGTAGAGGCGCTGGAGCTACACCAGATAGCGCTATTGGCCGGTTTGGTGAAGGGCGCTTCCTACTATAACCCCTGGCGTCATCCCGACAGGGCGATGCAGCGTCGCAACCTGGTGCTCGATGTTATGGCGGGTCAAGGAATTATTGATGCCGCCCAGGCAGATAGGGCCAAGGGTAAACCGCTGGCTATCGTGTCAGCTCGGCCGGGAGGCGGTCGCTGGCAATACCCAGCCTATCTTGACCTGGTAAAGCGGCAGTTGCGAGAGAACTACAAGTCATCAGATTTGGAAACCGAAGGATTAAGAATCTTTACCAATTTTGATCCTCAAGTGCAGCGCAAGCTTGAACGTCGGATGGTCAATCGCATTGAGAATCTGGAAGCGGGTTACCGGATTGATTCCGGCAGTCTGCAGGGGGCCGCAGTCGTCGTCCGTGTGGGTGCCGGTGAGGTGCTGGCAATAGCCGGAGATCGTCAGCCGGGCTATTCGGGGTTCAACCGAGCGCTCGATGCGCGCCGGCCGATGGGGTCGACAATCAAGCCGGCCGTATATTTGTCAGCCCTTGAGCGTCCCGATGTCTATACCCTTGCCAGTCAAATAGAAGATGAACCTATCTCGGTGACAACGGACAATGGCGATGTCTGGCAGCCGCGCAATTTTGAGCGTGAGAGTCATGGGGCGATACCGCTCTATGAGGGATTGGGGCAATCCTATAATCAGGCTACGGCGAGACTGGGTATGGATGTGGGCTTGCCAGCCATTATTGATACGGTTAAGCGTTTGGGTTATCGCGGTACCCTGCCAGAGGTGCCTTCCTTGATGCTCGGTGCGGTTGGCATGTCGCCATTAGAGGTTTCTCAGTTGTACCACACGATAGCCGCTAACGGTTTTTACTCTCCCTTGCGAGCCATTGACTCGGTGTTTACCGCTGAAAACGTGCCTCTCATGCGCTATCCCTACTCGGGGGAGCAGCGATTTGATCCGGCGGCCATGCACTTGCTCCACTATGCCTTGCAGGTGGTGTTGCGTGAGGGCACCGGTAAAAGTGCCTACAAGCGGTTGCCTCAGGATCTTGTTTTGGCGGGAAAAACAGGCACAACCAATGATCAGCGGGATAGCTGGTTTGCCGGATTTAGCGGCAGTTACCTTAGCGTTGTTTGGATGGGAAAGGACAATAATGGTAAAACCCCCCTGACTGGTGGAACAGGCGCTTTGCAGCTATGGACAGACATAATGTCGGAGCTCGATAATCGTTCGTTGATCTTCAATAAACCGGATGGCGTCAGTTATCACTGGGTAGACACGGATTCAGGGCTGCTGAGTCGTGAAGGGTGTGAGGGGGCAAGGTATTTGCCGTTTATCGATGGTAGTGAACCGGTCAATTTTGGCCGTTGTGCTCCGGCAGCTCTTGATAATGTTGTCGATTGGCTGAAGAGCAAGCTGGGATGGTAATTATGAAATACGCATTGACCCTAGTAGTGTTGGTGGCGATGGCGGGTTGCGCGCCGATAATGGTGCCGGTGGGTGGAGCTCCATCCGGGCCGTCATCTCAACCGCCATCTCAACCGCCATCTATGCCTCAGTCAGAACCGCGGCCTCAGGGTGACCTTATTGCTCCGAGCAGTCCTGCTACAGAAAGGGTTTCAGGCGGAGCGGTCGATAGTCTGCTGGAGGATGCCTGGCGTTATAATCGGCAGGGTGAGTATGACCGATCTAATGCCGTGGTAGAGCGGGCATTGCGGATCAATCATGCTGAACCAGAAATCTATTTGATTATGGCATCTAATTACTTTGCCATGGCTCAATTACAATTGGCGGAACAGCTGGCTCGGCAGGGCCTACCGCTTGCCTCGGGCAATGCGGTGGTCAAAAGGGACTTGCAGCGGCTGCTAAGCCAGATTATCTCTACAAAATAAGCGTGGGTTTTGGGTTTAAAAACAGTAGGATTGTGTTTCAATCAACGCCATAACAATATGCAAAATTTAGTGAGCAGGGGCTCCACTTGTAAATAAATGAGCAGCAGCGGACTGACTAAAAACTGGCAAGAGCTGGCGGGTAAGGGGCTAACCGCTGTCCGTGAGGTGGTGCTCGATATGTCTGGCACGACGTTTAATGCTTTTCTTCAAGATGTTAACGATCGGCTCCTGGACTACTCCCAAAAACCCAATGACGATAAGAAAAATTTTGAGTTTCTTCTTGCTCGCTCCCTGATTAGAGCCAAACACAACGAAATTTTGCGTATTTTTCTGCGGGAAATTAATCGCTATTTTGATCAATTTGCCGCGAAAGATTTTAGTTCGGTGGACGACATCGAGGGCGACTCTCAAGGCGGGTTAGCCTTGCTGGATCACGATGCACTCGAGGAAAATATTGCTCTGGTTGCGATTCGCAAGCGGGCAGAGGCTGACTATCAGGAGCCTTTGTGGGCTCTGGGGCAGCGCATGTCGCTACTCCATGGGGGAAAGCCAATCCCTGAAAATAAGTTGCCGCTGGCGCCGGGACGTTTCTGTAGTGCGATTAAACGAGCACTCACCGCGGCTGAGGTGCCATTGCTGGCCAGATTGTTGGTCTGTAAATTATTTGATCGCCAATTCGTTTCTCAGTTGGGTGTTGTTTACGGAAAAGCAAACGATACGCTGAAGACGTTGGGCGTTCTGCCGAATTTGAATTATCAGGTGGAAAAATCCAGATCCTCTGATTCAGCGCGTTTCACTGGCGCAGAGCCACGTAAGCGTTCGCCATCCCAGGTTGCCGCCGATCAGGATTCATCGATGCTGTCGATGCCGGTAATGACTCAGCCTCTGTCACTGCCAGCCCAAGAGTTACCTCCCTCTGAATATCAGCATCAGCTGGTCGACAGTATCACGTTCTTGCATCAGCGGTTGGTGGCCAATGCTCCACCAGAGGAGGTGGCTCGACCAGGTCAACCGCTTCAGTATGCCGGACATCAATTAGTTGAGGCGGCAGTGCAGCTTCAGCAGCTTGACCAGGTGCTGGCGGCAGAGATTCTTTCTGTGGCCCAGGAAATCAAACCACTGGATATTGCCAAGGCGCGACGTCGTCTGGTAAGCCAGCTGCAAGAAATTACAGATTCAGAAGAAGCGCCGCCGCTCAGTGGCGATGATGTGCGTACTATCGATTTGGTGGGGATGTTGTTCGAGTATGTGTTGAACGATGAGCAGCTACCTGATTGTATAAAAGCACTGTTGAGTTATTTGCATACGCCGTTTCTCAAGCTGGCTTTTTCTGAGGCAGATTTTTTTAGACAGCAGGAGCATCCATCGCGACTGTTATTGAACGCCCTTGCCGAAGCTGGTTCTCGTTGGGTGGAAAACGATGGCTCCTGTCAGTTTGACATGTTGGAGCAGATTCGTCAGACAGTGCGAACGATACTGGATGAGGATGAGGTTAATTCCAAGCTGTTTGCTGGATTGTTAATGACCTTTAACAGCTTTGTGCAGAAGGTGGAGTTGCGGATTCAGTTACTGGAGCGGCGGGCCACCGAAAAAGCCCGTGGTGAAGACAAGCTGTGTGAGGTCAAGCGGCGGGTTAACAAGGAAATCCATCAGCGTATTGCCAACAGGGATATTCCTTCTGCCATCTTGCTATTTCTGTTGCAGCCCTGGTCTGACCATATGGCCTTTGTCCTACTGCGTTATGGCGATAGCTCCGATGCCTGGAAACATGCATTGGCGCTTGCGGACGATATGCTGTGGGGGCTGGAGTTGAGTGGATCAGAGGATGAGTGGTTGCGTTGGCGTCAGCACTATCCCTGGATGGAGTCCATCATTCAGCAAGGTTTTGACATGATCGGCTATGAGACTGGCAAGGCGTTGAAGTTAAAACGCTCAATTGACCGTATCTACCAGTTGCGCGAGAAAAATCTACAGCCCGAAGCTGCGCCAGTGGCTATTCGAGACAAGCTGGTTCACATGGCTGAAATGCGAGCGGGTGAAAAAGTAGACCTGTCGCGAATGAGTGACAAGGAACAGAAGGTTCTTGAAAAGCTGCGGTTAATAGAATTTGGCACTTGGTTTGAGCACAGGGATGGTAAGCGAGAAAAAGTTGCTTGGTTTAATTCCGAGACGTTACATTTTCTATTTGTGGATCAAAGCGGTAAGCGCTCGGGAATGCGAACGGGTGAAGAACTTGCCCAGAAGATTATTTCCGGTGAATTGCGAATGATCGTGGGTGGGACGAAGCCCTTGGTAGAGAGAACCATGGATACCATCTTTAGTGAATTGAACGAGCAGGTACAAGCTCAATCCCAGCCCCAGAATCAATCCCGGGGAGGGCAGTATGCCCAGTGAGGCCGATCGACGCCGTCTGCCCAGGTATCAGCTGGGCACTCAGATAGAAGTTATTAATCAATTCACCGGGGTGTCTCTGGGCATACTGGTGGATGTCCACCTTGAAGGTTTGATGTTGATGGGGGCCGAGCAACTGCAACCTGAGCACCTTTATCAGATCAAACTACAATCTGCTGAAGTCGCTAGTGACCAGGTTGGGGTGGATTTTGGTGAGCTAGAGTTGGGGGTTGAATGCCTGTGGACAAGGGCCATGGCCCAAGAAGATAGGTTTTGGGCCGGGTGTCGGATTATTGATATATCACCCGATGCGCGCCTTAACTTGGAGCAGCTGATACTGGCGTTTGGTCAGAGCCACCCTGAAAATTCAAGCGCTACGCTCTAGCGGGTTGATCGGTTGTATTGGTTTTTATTTCTGGGGCTTTTTCAGGAGTACTAACTTGAAGCCTTTGTTTTCACCAAAAGGGCTAATCTGAAACAGGTTTTCAGCACAGCCTTCCAGAGGTACAAATCGGTTGACTACAAACAATGCCATGCCGCCTGGCTTTAAGTGTCGATGGCAGCTGGCAACAAAACGTTCAGTGAGACTTCTGTCGGTGCTGAACCCCTGATGAAAGGGTGGGTTGCAGATAATCGCATCAAACTCTTGATCAATCCCCTCTGCGCAATCGGCCGCGATGGCTGCTCCGTTGATGCCCACTAAAGAAAAGTTTTTTGAGCATGCCGTTATTGCTGCAGCGTTGTTATCAGTGGCGGTGATAATTGCATCAGTGTGCCGGTGGGCCATGATAGCGAGGTAGCCATAACCACAACCAAGATCAAGAAGATGTTCCGGCGCTTTATCAAAGCACTTAAAAAAATCACTCAAATGCTCTGCCAGAAATTCGCTCCCCTGATCGACCTTGTTCCAGCCGAATAATCCAGGTTTGCTATAAAGTTGGAGATGATCTGATAAAATGCAGGGTCTCAGTTGCGGATAGTTCTTGTCATCGAGAGGTGGCTCTTGGGATGACAGGCGCGAGATCGTTGCGCAATAAATATTGCCGTGCTTCTTTGCCGTGGCGTGGCTGCCAAAATAATCGGCGGCTTTCTCTGTGTAGGTTTTAATGCCGTCTGTTTTGGCACCCGACAGTATCAAGGTGCCACCGTTGGGAATGAGGCGTCGCGTATCGTTAATGATGTGGTGGGTCACCGGTTTTTCTTTGGAAACGCGGTAGAGTATTTGGTTAAAGCTGTTGTCGGGAAACGAGGAAAAATCAAAATCGTTGTAGTAACAGTTGAAGCCTAATAATTTCGCTTGAAGGTAGAGGTCGTAGCGATTGGTGATCAGGCTAGTTGTTTCGGTGGGTAGTTGGTTCAGTGGTGCCGCGCGTAAATTTTCATCGGCCACTAATAGTTGGGGGCCCTCTGCCTGGTGAAGCTGTTGTACCAGAAGCTGAAAGGATGGGTCCACCGTATGGCTAGCTTCACTCAATGTCGGATGCTCTCAATTTCAGGTCGTGTCAGAGGGCGATAGCTACCTGGCGCCAAGTCTGGATCCAGTGCAATCTCGCCAATGGTTAGCCGCTGTAAACTATGCACATGGTTGCCTACGGCAGCAAACATTCTTTTCACCTGATGATATTTACCCTCGCTGATAATCAGCATAGCGGTGTAGTCGTCGAGTACCTCAAGGTCGGCAGGCAAGCAGCGGCGTTTTTCACCCTCCAGCCAAATACCCTCATGAAATTTCCTAATTAAAACAAGATCCAGAGGTTCCGACAGCCCCACTTTATAGGTTTTTCTGCAGTCGCTTCGCGGTGAAGTGATCTGGTGATTCCACTGACCGTCATCCGTGATTAGCAGGAGTCCGGTAGCATCGATATCCAGGCGCCCAGCAATCTGTAATTGTTCTGGGCGAGGTTCATCAATCAGGTCTATGGCCGTTGGGTGGTCGCTATCTTTTGTGGCAGAAACGACACCGCCGGGTTTGTTTAGCATGAAATAGCGAGCACCGGGCATGGCAATGGGTGTGTTCTCAAGGTGAACGACTTCTGACTCGCTAATAGGTGTGGCGGGGTTGGAAACCATTTTGCCATCCACTGTCACCAAGCCCTCCTTGATCAGCCTTTTGACCTGAGTGCGCGAATAGTCGGAGGCATTGCTGATGTACTTGTCCAGCCGCAAGTTGTTCAATCCCATTGTTTGATTTGGTTAGTTTGATGGATCTGGTTGGCCTTATCAACGATGCTGGCGGTGCCTGTTCTTTGGGCAGGTGTTTCAGCTTAGAGAAGGCTGGCGGTTAATCGTGCAGGCTGATGATTGGCCAGCCTCTTTCTTTGGCGACCGCCATTAATCGGTCGCAGGGGTCAACGGCCACCGGGTGCTCTACGATTTCTAGCAGCGGTAGATCATTGATTGAGTCACTGTAAAAACTACTGCCAGCCATGTCTGTGCCCGTCTCAGTTAGCCAGCTATTAAGACGTATTACCTTGCCTTCTTTATAGCTGGGTACACCTGAAACCTTTCCGGTATATCGATTATTGCGCTGTTCAAGTTCGGTGGCAATCAGGTGGTCGATACCGAGTTTTTTACAAATGGGTTCAACGACAAAGCGGTTGGTCGAGGTGATGACCATCAGTAAGTCGCCATTATCGCGGTGCTGCTGAAGTAGTTTTTCAGCTTTTGGTTGCAGCATGGGTTCAATGACATCTACCATAAATTGAGCATGTAACTGAGCTAGTGTTGAGGGCTCAATTTCTCCCAGAGGTGCCAATGAAAACTCGAGGTAGGCAGACATGTCGAGTTTGCCATTCTGATAGTCGCGGAAAAATTGGTCGTTCATCCGCTTGTAATAAATTTCATCAACAATCTTGTGGGCAACTAAAAACTCACCCCAGCCGTGATCGCTATCACCTGCAATTAGGGTGTTGTCTAGGTCAAATATAGCGAGAGGCATTGGGTGCTCACTGGTTGTTTTGGGAAAAGGCGGCATAGCTTAACGAGAGATAGGGCTGTCCTCAACTATGTATTTGATGTAAGTTCTAGAGTTGTAATTAATATTAGTCCTCTATTTACAGGGGTGGTTTAAGGGGTCAATTTTATAGAACCCCAGTATTTAAGGGTATTCGTAGCGTGGTTGATCGAGAAGGGTTTCGCCCCAATGTCGGTATCGTGATTTCTAACGGTGCCGGAAAATTACTTTGGGCTAAGCGAATAGGGCAGGATGCCTGGCAGTTTCCACAAGGTGGAATCAACCCTCGTGAAAAGCCCGAGCAGGCGTTATATCGCGAGCTTTTTGAAGAAGTGGGATTAGAGTCGACTGATGTCGAGCTTTTAGGCTGCACGAGAGGTTGGTTGCGCTACCGGTTGCCAAAGCTCATGCAAAGAAGAAACTCCAAGCCGCTATGCATTGGCCAGAAGCAGAAATGGTTTCTGCTAAAGTTGGTAGGGGATGAGAGTAAAATTCGTTTCAATCATTGCGATAAGCCAGAGTTTGATGGGTGGCAGTGGGTAAATTATTGGTATCCAATAAACCAAGTGATTGAATTTAAAAGAGATGTCTATCGCCGAGCATTAAAAGAGTTGTCACCACTGCAGTGTGAAATGGAGCGTCAAAGGTAAATGCTGGAATCGTTGAGAACCATTGTTCAAGAGGTCAACGCTGCCAAGGACTTTGGAGAAGTTCTGAAGCTGATCGTGCACCTGGTGAAGCAGGTGACGAAGACGGGCACGTGTTCAGTGTACTTGTACAATCCAGAGGATGATAACTATGTGTTGATGGCGACCGATGGGTTGAACCCCGATGCCGTTGGCAAGGTTCATCTCTCCAGTCGCCAAGGCCTCGTGGGGCTGGTGGCAGCCAAAGCGGAACCCATTAACCTTGAAGAGGCCGAAGCGCACCCTAACTTTGCTTTTATTCCTGAAACTGGCGAGCAGCGTTTTCGATCCTTTTTAGGTGCGCCGATTATTCATCATCGAAAGGTTTTAGGTGTTCTGGTTGTTCAGGAGCAGGAAAAACGTCGCTTTGATGAAAGTGAAGAGTCTTTTCTGGTCACTATTTCAGCTCAACTGGCGGGGGTTATTGCTCACGCCGACGCTACTGGTGAACTGGATCGACTGATACATCCTCGCGAGGGTGTTTGGGAGCGAGTCTATCCCGGTGTCGCCAGTGCTCCAGGTGTGGCCATTGGCTCAGTTGTAGTGGTCGCCCCCTCTGCAGACTTAAATGTTGTCCCGTTGCGACATGTGGAAGATATCGAGTCGGAGTTATGCCAATTCCGTCAGGCGATGGAGCAAACCAAGCGTGATATGCATGCGCTTGATAAGAGTATGGTGGGTAAGCTCAGTGACGAGGAGCGCGCACTGTTTGATGTCTATGTGCGAATGCTGGACGATCACGCCCTTGGTGGCGAAGTGGTCAGCCTGATAGAAGAAGGTATCTGTGCACAAAGTGCCTGGTCTCAGGTGGTTTTGCGGCACATCAGAATGTTCAAGAGCATGACGGATGCCTATCTGCGGGAGCGGGCCTCTGATGTGGAGGACTTGGGGCGCAGGGTGTTGGCCTATCTGCAGCAGTCTGAAACCAAGCGCACAACTTATCCGGACAGAATGGTTATGGTCGGCGAAGAGCTTTCGGCGGCTTCGTTTGCTGATGTACCTTTGGAGAAGGTCGCAGCGATTGTCTCGGTTAAAGGTTCTCGCAATTCGCATATGGCTATTCTGGGTCGAGCGATAGGCATACCCACTGTCATGGGTGTAGTGGATTTACCGTGGGCCAGCCTGGAGGCCCAAGAAGTTATTGTCGATGGCCACATTGGTCAGGTCATCGTCGCTCCGCGCGAGGAGATACTCGAGACTTACATTCAGCAAATCTACGAAGAAAAATTGCTGGCGGCTGATCTCGAAAAGTTAACGGATGAGCCCTGTGTGACGACCGATGGCCATCAGATCGCCCTTTGGGTAAACACCGGACTTCGCTTGGATGCCCTGTTGTCTCTTGACCGGGGTGCCGAAGGTGTTGGGCTCTATCGCACCGAAATTCCTTTTTTGATGCTGGATAGGTTTCCCTCTGAGGAGGAGCAGCGAAAATCCTATCGTGAGCAGTTGGAAATGTTTGCACCACGTACTGTCACCATGCGTACGCTGGATATTGGTGGCGATAAAGATCTGCCTTACTTCCCGATTGAAGAGGCAAACCCCTTCCTTGGCTGGCGGGGTATTCGTATCTGTCTGGATCACCCGGAGATTTTCCTGGTGCAACTACGCGCCATGATGCGAGCCAGTGAAGGCTTGAATAACCTGAGCATTCTATTGCCCATGATCTCCAATCTGGCCGAGCTGGAGAGTGCGTTAGAGCTGATCTATCAGGTCTACGACGAGCTGACAGAAGAAGAGGGTTATGAGATTGAAATGCCTAATGTGGGGGCTATGATCGAAGTGCCTGCCGCCGTCTTCCAGATCCGAGAAATAGCCCGCAGGGTAGACTTCCTGTCGGTTGGTACCAACGATTTGGCGCAATACCTTTTAGCCGTGGATCGGAATAATCCCCGCGTGGCAGATTTATATCAGACCTGCCACCCCAGCCTGTTGCGGGCGCTATGCCATATTTCCGAGGGTGCTCGCGGTGAAAATACGCCGGTGAGTGTTTGTGGTGAGATGGCGGGCGACCCCATAGGTGCCGTGCTTCTCATGGCGCTGGGATACAGGGTTTTGTCCATGAGTGCGACGAACCTGCTGAAAGTTAAAGCCATCCTTCGCCAGGTTAGCCTAGCTGAAGCAGAGGCCTTGTTGGAAGAGGTTATGTTGATGCCCGACGCTCAGTCGATCTTGGCGCATATGGAGACAGCCTTGAAAAGACCTGAGATCATAGGGTTGTTCAGCCGGACTAAAGTTCACTAATTAGGGTTGCTGAAATTGAACGTCCGGCGTTCGCCAGGTGACCCATTCCTCGCATAGCTTTGCTCTACCAGCACGGTCTTTCCCTGATGGTTCTTTAAAACTACGCTTGAGCAGCGTGTCCCGTAGTCTTTAGAGACAATAAACGGTGGCGAGAGCATACGCTCTAATGCCAAACCTACACCCGTGTCGGGTAAGTATTCATCTGGAAAGGGCTTGCGTCTGTGTAGGCATTGAATTAATTGGTCGGGGTTCACAGCGCCAGAGGTGATCTGGTGTTCAAACGCCGCCTTGGCGTGAACCGCTTTTGGCCATGGGCTGTTGAGTAAATGATTACTTAGAGAATATATCCCGGGAGGTAGTTGTTGTATCTGGGTTTGGCGATTCGAACAGTAAAAAAGTTGATTCCCCTCTGCCAGCAATAGATTAAAACCATTGTACTGGTTGCCATTATCCAAAGCCTTCTGAGCAAATGAGGCTATATCGACCTCGCTGTTTAAAAAGCTGGCCGTTAATTCACCGCGTGTGCGGGGAGCTGGCGACTCGCTTCCCTCTCGGTAATTGGTCACTGCAGCAAATCTGCCGCCGAGGGAAAGGCCCATCCAAGTCCCTCCACCCAAGATATCCCGCCCGGCCAGAATGTCAGGCTGATCCTCCCAAAAATCGGCGGGAGCTGTAGGCCGCCTATAGTACTCATCGCGATTGGCAATCACGATTAATGGGTAGCTGGGGTGGCTGTGCCAGGCAAAAATAATCAAACACATAGGCCCATTGTAACCCGCTCCATTGTCACCCGGTAATGGAACAGGCTATGATCTCTGAAACCTGATTTTGGCCAAAATTATTCAATGATGACTTATCCAGAAATTGACCCCGTAGCGTTTTCGTTAGGGCCGTTCAACGTTCATTGGTATGGATTAATGTACCTGCTGGGATTTCTGGTGGGCTGGCGATTAGCGTTAAGGCGAAGCAACCGCCCCTGGTCACCTGTGCGTCGAATCCAAGTGGAAGATCTTATCGTCTATTGTGCCTTTGGTGTGATTCTTGGGGGGCGCTTTGGGTATGTTGTTTTCTACAATCTGGAAAAGTGGCTCTCTGACCCATTGTGGCTGATCCGAATTTGGGAAGGGGGAATGTCTTTTCACGGCGGTTTGCTTGGTGTGCTGGTCGCCCTGTGGCTTTATGGTCGCAAGATAAAACAGCCATTTTTAGCCTTGGGTGATTTTATTGCGCCCCTCGTGCCTATTGGTATTGGTCTGGGCCGACTGGGCAATTTTATCGGGCAGGAGCTTTGGGGTAGGCCTACGGATAGCTGGTTGGGTATGTTGTTTCCAGGTGACCCGGAACAACTACCCCGGCATCCCTCTCAGCTTTATGAGGCCGTTCTGGAAGGCGTGCTGTTAAGTATTGTGCTGTTGATCTTTTCGAGAAAACCTCGTCCCCAAGGTGTGATAGGCGGCCTTTTTCTCGTGCTTTATGCCACCTTCAGGTTCCTTGTGGAGTTTTTCCGGGAGCCCGACAGTCATATTGGTTTCGACTTATTTGATTGGATGACGAGGGGACAGCTGTTATGTCTCCCTATGTTTGTGGTGGGTGCGGGCCTGATGCTTTGGGGCTATGTGCGATCGACCCCAGAGAAATACCTTATAAAAAGAGACGTTGAATGAAGCAGTATCTTGATTTAATGCGGCATATTCGGGATAGCGGTGTGCGCAAGGAAGACCGTACCGGTACGGGTACGATAAGTGTTTTTGGCTACCAAATGCGCTTTGATCTCAGTGAGGGATTCCCCTTGGTGACGACTAAAAAGGTTCACCTTAAATCGATCATTCACGAGTTGCTGTGGTTTATTCAGGGCGACACAAATATTCGCTACTTGGTGAACAATGGGGTCAATATTTGGAACGATTGGCCATTTCAGAGCTGGTTGCGGGAAACCGGGCAGGATCAAAAATTCCCCATGTATACCCCCGAGTGGCGCGAGCAAATGAAGTGCTTTGTCGAGCGAATAAAAGCGGATGAACAGTTTGCCCTGCAGTATGGTGAGCTTGGACCTGTGTACGGCAGACAATGGCGTAATTTTGACGGTGTTGATCAGCTCGCTCAGGTTGTCGAAGATATTAAGCGCAATCCAGATTCTCGGAGACTGATTGTCTCAGCGTGGAACCCGGTTGATATTCCGGTAATGGCCAAGTCTGGCCTGCCGCCCTGTCATACGCTGTTCCAGTTCTACGTCAGCGAGGGGCGGCTGTCCTGTCAGCTCTATCAGCGGAGCGCGGATGTATTGTTGGGCGTCCCTTTCAATATTGCCTCCTACGCATTATTAACGCTGATGATTGCCCAGGTTGCCGGTTTGCAGCCCGGTGATTTTGTGCATACGTTTGGCGATGCCCATCTTTATTCAAATCATCTTGAGCAAGTGGAAGAGCAGCTGAGTCGTGAGCCTCACGTGCTTCCAGAGATGGGGATCAACCCAGAGGTTAGGGATCTGTTTAGTTTTCAGTATGAGGATTTTGAACTGAAAAATTATATGCCTCATCCTCCGATTTCTGCCCCGGTAGCGGTGTAAGCCAATGGCTGAGATTGAATTGTCGTTAATCGTGGCGATGGCCAAAAATCGAGCGATAGGTCGGGATAATGCGTTGCCATGGCATCTGCCCGACGATCTTAAATACTTCAAGTCAGTAACCATGGGTAAGCCGATTGTCATGGGACGGAAAACCTTTGATTCCATTGGTCGACCTTTGCCTGGGCGATTGAATATAGTGATCACCCGCAACAGTGAGTGGCAACATCCGGGGGTGGCGGTGGCCTCGTCGCTACAGGAAGCCTTGATGATGGCGGCTAGCGATGAAGGCAGCGGTAGTCACTCACCACGCGAGGTGATGGTGATTGGCGGTGAGCAAATATATCGTACGGCGATTGATAGGGCGGACCGGCTCTATATCACTCGGGTGCAAACGGAGGTAGACGGAGATGCATTCTTCCCTGAATACGACGAATCCCAGTGGTTTGAGGTGGCAAGGCAGGAGCCTGAGACACAGGGTGATGTCCCCTATTTTTTCCAAGTGCTGGAACGTTCTCAGCAATCACCTTTTTAATAAAACAAATTCATACCATCAGGTGTGTAGGTTGAAGTGCGGATGAAAAATTTTCAGAGCAAGGTGGCGGTATTCTTTGCTGCATTTTTGTTGTCGTTGTCGTTGTCGTTGGCGGTGGCCGTTGAGGCGGTGGAGGTTGACGATGTGTTAGCCGTAGGTGCAAAAAAAACGGCTGCGGCACGGTCATCACAGCAGCGGATCGACACGCTGGCAGATCAAACCAGTGATTTGTTTCAAACCTTTAAACAGGTGAATAAACAGATCGAAGATTTGCAGATCTATAACACACAGCTAGCTGCTCAGGTGGCGAATCAACAGCAGAGCATCGCTGATCTCGAATCATCCATTGATAACGCTACGGTGATGGAGCGGCAAATTACTCCGCTGGTTTTGAAAATGATTGATTCTTTGGAGCAGTTTATAAATCTGGATTTCCCCTTCCTGATGGAGGAGCGCCATACGCGTGTTGCCAAGCTGCGTGAAAACCTGATGCGAGCAGATCTCAGTGCTGCAGAGAAATTTCGCCAAGTGTTGGAAGCCTACAAAATTGAAACCGAATACGGTGTTCGAATTGACAGTTACCTCGATACTCTCAGCGTGGGGGGGCAGGAGCGTGAGGTGAGCATTTTGCGTGTTGGTCGGATTGCCTTGATGTATCAAACGCCTGACCAGCAGGCCACCGGCGCCTGGGATCAGGAAAGCAGGCAGTGGCTAACCTTGGATGATGGTAGTTATCGCAGTGCTGTCGCCGAGGGACTTCGAATTGCGAGAAAGCAGACGGCAATAGACATACTCTCGCTGCCTGTTTCTGCGCCAGAGGTGGTGCAATGAATATCCGTTATTTAAAGCTTCCGCTGGTAGTGATTGCCTTGTTATTGGCTCCCAATCTTCAGGCGGCAGAAGATGCCGCTTCATTGGATGAGCTTCTAAAAATGATCAAAACAGCCAAGGTGAATGAATCTCAAGAGCACGCTGCCCGAGAGACAAGGTTTAAAAATGCCCGATCAGAGCGGGCCGCACAACTTAAGCAGGCTAGAGGACTCAAGGCTGAAGAAGAGGCGCGCTCAGAGCAGCTGGAAAAGCAATACGCTGAAAATGAATTGAAAGTAGCCGCCCTACAGGAGCAGCTACAAAATCGCCTTGGTTCGCTAACTGAAATGTTTGGCCATTTAACCTCTGCAGCGGGTGATACCCGGGCGACGTTAAACAGCTCTGTGGTGAGTAGTCAGTATCCAGGGCGAGCGGCTTTTCTTGATGACTTAATTGCCAAAATGGGCAGTAATACCAAACTTCCAACTCTGGCGGAGATTGAACACCTCTGGTACGAAATCAATCATGAAATGATTGAATCTGGCAAGGTGGTTAAGTTTCCTGCCACCGTTATCAAGGCGGATGGTGAGCGGGTTCAGCAGGAAGTGGTGCGTATCGGTGCATTCAATCTACTGTCCAATGGAGACTACCTGGCATTCAATCCGGAAACCGGGGCGGTGTCAGAGTTGGTGCGACAGCCAGACCGAAAATATACGCGTGCCGCTGCGGAACTACAGGCCGCTACCGAGGGGTTTACTCAGGTTGGTATCGACCCCACGGGGCCGAGTGGCGGGTCGTTGTTGGCGGCTAAGATTAACAGTCCTACCACCATTGAGCGCTGGCATCAGGGTGGGTTGATCGGTTACTTCATCAGTTTTGTCGGGCTCTGTGCGCTAGTCCTGGCGCTATGGCGCTTTGTCATTCTGACGGGAATTTCTCGGCGTGTTAGCAACCAGTTGAAGAGTGATGCCGTTTGCTTGGATAACCCATTGGGCAGAATTTTACGGGTGGGTGAAGAGCATTCTGGAATGGATGCCGAAAGTCTGGAACTCAAGCTGCATGAGCAGGCATTAAAAGAGCGTCCATCCATAGAATCTGGTCTTAATCTGTTGAAGATTATAGCGATGGTGGCCCCACTGTTGGGGCTGTTGGGCACAGTGACGGGCATGATTAATACGTTTCAGGCGATTACCCTGTTTGGTGCCGGCGATCCGCAAGTGATGGCTGGCGGAATTTCGGCGGCCCTGGTGACCACCGTTCTGGGGCTGTGTGTGGCGATTCCAACGGTGTTGTTGCATACCCTGGTGAATGGGAAAGCGCAGCGAGTCTTGCATATTCTGGAAGAGCAAAGTGCGGGTATCGTTGCGGAGAAGGCGGAGGGGTAGTGATGTATCCACTGCTCGACGTGTTCCATGGTATCCAGAAATTTATCCATATGGGTGGCCCTGTGTTACTCATTATTGCTGGTTTGCTGTTGGTGATGTGGACACTGCTCTTTGAGCGTTTCTGGTTTATTCGGGGCGCGTTGCAATCGGATATCAGCCTTGCGCTGGCCGACTGGGAGGCTCGTGCAGAACGTCAGTCGGTTCGCGCTCATCAGGTTCGCGAGGCCATTATCTCGCGGGTGGCGTTGAAGATTGATTATGGTTTGCCAATGATCAAGACGTTGGTCGCCCTGGCTCCGCTGCTCGGTCTGCTTGGGACGGTGACGGGAATGATTGGTGTGTTTGAGGTGATGGCTACCGGCGGTGGCGATGCCAAATTAATGGCGGCCGGTATTTCTCAAGCGACGATTCCAACTATGGCCGGGATGGTGGCTGCCATTTCGGGTGTGTTTGGCAACACCTATATCTCCCGTATCGCCGATCGTGAAAAGCAATTGTTGACCGATCAGCTTACCATGGATCACTAGAACGGCTGGATGCTACAACAACAGCCCACAGGGTTTTTTATGCGGGATAGAACAGCAAGAGCACAAGAGCAGCAGCAGGCCATTGACCTGACGCCAATGCTTGATGTGGTGTTTATTATGCTGATTTTCTTTATTGTGACCGCCTCTTTTATTAAAGAGCCTGGGGTCGATGTGCTTCGTGTCGATGCGGTGACGGCGACTAAAAAACAGGTCGGTATTCTGGTTGCCGTGACGAGTACCAACGAGATTTGGATAGATAACAAGAAAGTCGACCCTCGAGCGGTCAAGTTGCAGATTCTTCGACTGCATAGCGAAAACCCTCAGGGTGGGCTGATTATTCAAGCGGATCACCGGTCTGATATTGAGATGATTGCACTGGTTGCCGATATGGCAAAGGCGGTCGGGATTTCTGATGTATCAGTCTCTACTAAAGCTAACTAAGTGGGCGCTATGAGGTTTATCCGATTAGGGCTTTCAGGGTTAATGGGCTTAAGTGTAACGGTTGCGCTGCTGGCCACTATGTATACCCTGATTGAATCGGGTTTAGTCGGTGAGACTGAGCGCGACGTTAGAAAAATTGCCGATATCTGGCAATCAAAACGTGAAATCTTGGATCAGACCAAGCAGCTTCGGCCCGAAAAGACCGAAGTGCCTGTAGAGCGACCTCCTGAGTTGCCTGATTTGTCTTTGGCCGTTGAGGTGCCTGCGGGTGCCGTTAGTATGACGGCCCCTCAAATGGGCGGCTTACAAATTGGCTTGGGGGGCGGTTTTGCCCGCGACACTGATTATGTCCCCATTTATGTGCCTCAGCCCGACTACCCTCCGGCCGCTCTCAGGCGTGGCATCAGTGGTTATGCCGTGGTTGAGGTGATTATTACTACAACGGGTGGGGTGAGGGATCCTAAACTGCTCGAGGAGTACCCTCAAAACAAGGGGTTTGGTAAATATGCCCTGAGAGCGGCTAAAAAATTGAAGTACAAGCCGCGGGTCATCGATGGTAAAGCCGAAGAAGTCCCCGGTGTGTTGTATAAATTTAGCTTTCAAATTGCCAAGTAGCCCGACGTGATTTTGATCAGGAATATGATGCCACAGAAAAAATTGCTGCCAGGCCAAAGTTGCTTCTCTGTTTTCGTCTGGCTTCTTGGCGTGATGATTAATTTGGTTGCTCTGAGTGCGGCTGGCGTAGCCTATGCCGCTGAAAGCGACGATAAGGCTGAGCAGCGTAAATACGCCAATGTCAAAACCCGTCAGCGTCAGGCGGTGGGTAAAAATTGTGCCAATAAACTCCAGGGTATACAGGAAATTTTTAGTGGCGAAACCGAGCTTACAGCAGATCGATATTCGCAAATCATCCACGAACTGCAGAGCTTTTTAGAGACCGGCTGCACCTCCAGCTATGAGAAGTCTCAAGTCTACAATATGCTCGGTTTCGCCTATTATTCCGTTGAACAATATAAGGAGGCGATTGCCAGCTATTTAAGTATGTTGGCCGAACCCAAGGTGGATGAGCGCCAGAAAACAACTACACACTATACCTTAGCCCAGCTGTATTTGATTGAGGAGAACTACTCACAAGCAGCGAAGCAGCTGGAAAACTGGATGGCGGATGCCATTATCGTCAGCGCGGAAGGTAGGGTTTTGCTGGCACAGGCCTATTACCATTTGGAGAGAAAACAGGAAGCCCTGGGGCTGGTAAATACTGTCATTGATGAAGCTGTGGCAAAAGGGCTGACACCAAAAGAAGGTTGGTGGTTGCTTCAACGGGTACTCTATTACGAAAAGCAGGAATACCAAAGGGTTATCGATATTTTGAAACAGCTGGTGACCCACTATCCAAAACAGACCTATTGGCAACAGCTGGGTGGTGTTTATGGGCAGCTTGAGCAGAATATTAATCGGTTGGTTTCGTTGGATGTGCTGAACCTGAGCGGTGGGTTGTCCAGTGAACGCCAATTACTTTCCCTGGCATATCTCTACCTGGGGGCGGAGGTACCCTATCGCGCCGCCCGGATTATTGAGTCTGGCCTGGCATCTGGCGCGATCAAAGTCTCGGGTAAAAACTATGACCTGTTGGGTAGTGCATGGCTCCAGTCCCGGGAGACAGAAAAAGCGCTTATAGCACTTGAGCATGCGGCCAAGTTGTCGAATAGTGGTGAGATATGGTCCCGTTTGTCGGCAGCGTATCTGGATATCAATAGGAACGCCGATGCAGTTCGCGCAGCACGCAATGCACTGCGAGTCGGGGGCTTAAAGCAAACCGTGCTAGTTCAGATGACGCAGGGTAATGCGCTGGTCAATCTTCATTGCTACCGGGACGCTATCACTGTTTTTACCCAGGCTGCCGAGAATGTGAAAAGCCGAAAAACTGCGAATCAGTGGGTACAGTACATCACCGGTGAGGTGGCCCGGAGAGATCGTTTAACAGAGAGTGGGGCTGATCTGCCCAGTTGTCAGCAGCCTTAGTTAGGGGGCTTCATTAGGTGCGGCCGGGAGCAATAGCCCAAGATAGGGTTAATGGTATCGCGGTTGTGAGCAAGGAAATAACTTAAAAAGAAAATTTAACCCTTGGTGGATGTTCCTGACATGATGATTGTCTCCGATAAAAAAGAAATTCTCCCGAAGAAACAGGTGATGAATAAGTTTCTTCTACTTTGTCTCTTATTGGTGAGTTACTTTTTGTATCTTAGTTATCAGTACGATGTGATGACGGGGGGGGTTGCATCCCTATTAACCTGGACTTTCTTTGTGCTATGTACGCCGATTGCCGATGCCGGATTTCTTTTAGATTTTCCTCTCAGGTTAATATTTGGCATCCGTATGCTGATTTCGGAGCTTGTTGTTTGGGCTTTGGCAATTTTTATTAATGTTGTTTCACTGATATATTTTTCTGAATATTATGAAACGACAGAGCTCACCAGACTCTTGCACGCAATTCTAATTATGCCGTATCCATATTGGAGTTTAATTTTACTCTCTGGTTTGGGCACTTTCCTATCAATTCGGTTTGCTGACGAACTCATGGATGTTGTTCATCACCGGGATAGAGATTTCTTCCTTCGGCATGGGTATAAGCATGAGATAATTATTATTATGTTTTTTATATTAATTTTTATTGGATACTACAAGCTGATAGGTTCGCTTGGTATCGATATTAATCTTTGAAAGCTATCGAGTGCCAATTAACTGGCGTCAACTTTAGTCTGAGATAAAAATTCAGAAAGTCTTAATTTAACCTGGGCAGTTGCGCCGAGCAGGCATGAGCGGTGTTTAGTTTGTGTTTAAATTTCAAACCTTACGCCGTTCAGCCTGTTCCTCGCTCGGGGCCGTCGTTATTTCAGTTTACTGAGATCCCGTACGGCACCTTTATCGGCACTGGTAGCCAGCATGGCATAGGCTTTAAGTGCCGCTGAAATTTTCCGCGGACGTTTTTCTTCCGGCTGCCAGCCTTTCTTGTCTCTCGCCACTCGACGGGTATCCAGCTCTTCTTTTGAAAGAGCGACATTAATGGATCGTTCTGGAATGTCGATCTCGATAATATCCCCCTGTTCAATCAGTCCGATTGCGCCGCCAGCGGCCGCCTCTGGGGAAACATGGCCAATGGATAGTCCCGATGTGCCGCCAGAAAAGCGGCCGTCGGTAATCAGTGCACAGGCCTTGCCCAGGCCCTTGGATTTCAGGTAACTGGTGGGGTAGAGCATTTCCTGCATGCCGGGGCCGCCGCGGGGGCCTTCGTAACGAATGATCACCACATCACCTTCTTTTACCCGATCATTGATGATGTCATCGACAGCTTTATCCTGGCTCTCGCAGATATAGGCGGGGCCAGAAAACTTGAGTATAGATTCGTCGACGCCTGAGGTTTTTACCACACAGCCATCGAGAGCGATATTGCCGAAAAGAACTGCCAGGCCACCTTCTTGACTATAGGCATTTTCGAGGCTGCGAATACAGCCATTGGCCCGATCGGCATCCAGTGAGTTCCAGCGGGTATCCTGACTGAATGCCTGCTGAGTGGGAATGCCTGCTGGGCCTGCTTTAAAAAATTTGCTGGTGGCTTCATCATTGACGCGCATGATGTCCCAGTGATCCAGTGCCTCTGTCAGGGTTTTTGCATGTACCGTTGATCCGTCGGTATGGAGCAATCCAGCGCGGTCTAGCTCGCCGAGAATACCAAATACGCCGCCAGCGCGATGGACATCTTCAATATGATATTCGGGGGTGTTCGGCGCGACTTTACAAAGCTGTGGCACTTTTCGGGAGAGTCTGTCGATATCGGCCATCGTGAAATCTACTTCAGCCTCTTGAGCGGCGGCCAACAGGTGGAGAATCGTATTGGTCGAGCCACCCATGGCAATGTCCATGGTGATGGCGTTTTCAAAGGCTTCAAAGCTTGCGATAGAGCGAGGTAGGACAGAGAGGTCATCCTGCTCATAGTATTCTTTGGCCATCTCGACAATGCGTCGACCTGCTTCTTCAAACAGGCCGCGACGGTCTGCGTGAGTCGCGAGAGTTGTGCCATTGCCGGGTAGGGATAGCCCCAGTGCTTCTGTTAGGCAATTCATGGAGTTGGCGGTAAACATACCGGAGCAGGAGCCGCAGGTCGGGCAGGCGGATCGCTCGTATTCATCGGCCAGTTCGTCGGAGGCGGAGGGGTCGGCTGCGATGACCATGGCGTCTACCAGGTCCAGCTTGTGTTCAGCAAGTTTGGTTTTACCCGCTTCCATCGGGCCACCAGAGACAAAGATCACAGGGATGTTTAATCTTAACGCGGCCATCAGCATGCCGGGGGTGATCTTGTCGCAATTGGAAATGCAGACCAAGGCATCGGCACAGTGTGCATTGACCATGTATTCCACCGAGTCGGCAATAATGTCTCGAGAGGGCAGCGAATAGAGCATGCCATCGTGGCCCATGGCAATACCATCGTCCACCGCAATGGTGTTGAACTCTTTTCCAACACCGCCCGCCTTGGCGATTTCTTCGGCAACTAGTTGGCCCATGTCCTTGAGGTGTACGTGTCCCGGAACAAATTGGGTGAAGGAGTTGGCTATCGCGATAATAGGTTTGTTAAAGTCATCGTCTTTCATGCCAGTGGCGCGCCAGAGTGCGCGGGCGCCTGCCATGTTTCGGCCTTTAGTGGTGGTGTGTGAGCGATATACTGGCATGGTTAAAACCTTCTAGATTGTGTGTCTATTTAGAAATAAAGCAGGCTGCAAGGATACCAAATAGTAGCTAGGATAATTAGCGGCTATTTATGGTTGTTGCGATAAATACTACAGATTTTTACGGTAAATCTGTGAGTTTCGCTGAAGGTTGTAGAGGGACTGCCGCTCTTCTGGCAGATCGTCCAATGTGGCGTCGACAAACCCGTGTTCTTTGAACCAGTGCCCCGCTTGTATGGTGAGCACAAATAAATGTTTTATGCCTTGCTGGGCAGCTTGGCCTTCAATGTGCTCAAGCAGACGGCGTGCAATGCCCTGATTGAGAAAGTCCGTGTGTGTGGCCACGCAGGCAAGCTCTGCCGCATTACCTGCGCTAAAGGGGTACAGCGCGGCACAGCCAATAAGCATGCCTTCAGCATGCAGCATGACGGAAAAGCGGGAGATTTCAGTTTCTAGTAATTCCCGAGAGCGTTTGACAAGTACGCCTTGTTCTTCCAGCGGTGCAATGATGTCTAGCAAGCCGCCCACATCGTCAATAGTTGCCTGGCGAATCACCTCATGGCCGTTTTGTAGCACTAATGTGCCTCTGCCCTCTCGAGAAAATAACTCCCCAAGGAGGGCGCCATTGTCGACGTAGCTAATAATGTGGCCGCGAGATACACCGTTTTCACAGGCTTGGTAACAAGCCATTAGGGCGTGTTGCAGGGTAACGTTGCTGGAAAGATCATCCAGGCGACGCGGCACTTCTTTCAGTGAAATCATTTTTAGAAGGTCGCCAGTGCTGTCTGAAACACCCTCCTGCGCACTGAATATAATCAGTTTTTCTGCATTCAAGCTGACAGCTGCTTGAGTGGCGATGTCTTCATAGTTCAGGTTAAATGCTTCGCCTGTGGGTGAGTAGCCAATGGGGGAGAGCAAAACAATGGCGCCATCATCCAGTTGCTTTTGAATACCCTTTTTGTCGACCCGCCGGACTTCCCCTGTGTGATGAAAGTCGATTCCCTCGCGAACGCCCAGAGGTTTTGCCGTAATCATGTTGCCGCCGACTACTTGAATGCGGGCACCGTGCATTGGTGAGTTTGCCGCTCCAGTAGAAAGTTGGGCCTCAATATTAATCCGGGTGCTGCCTACGGCGTCTTTTACGCAAGCCATGGTTGCACTGTCGGTAATCCGAATATTCTGATTAAACTGGGCTGGGATGGCACAGTTTTTAAGCCGCTCTTCTACTTGTTGACGAGCACCATGAACCAAGATCAGCTTAATACCCAGGCTATGTAAAAGGGCGATGTCGTGGACGATATTGGTAAAATTGGCATGCGCAACGGCCTCTCCGCCCAGAGCAAGGACAAAGGTTTTCCCCCGGTGAGTATTAATGTAGGGGGAGGTGTCTCGGAGGAACTTTACGTAGTCAGTCACAGCGCGTGGTCATCACAGTAGGTACATGAATTTATTACAAAAACATTATAAACAACAGCGACCAATAAGTTGAGTTAAAAAATCAATGGTTGGTCGAATGCGATCTAGCGCCAGATACTCATCCGGTTGGTGTGCCTGGGCAACATTGCCAGGGCCTAGCACAATGACATCCATACCCAATTGGTGCAGGTAGGGAGCCTCGGTGGCAAAGGAAACAGATCCGCAAGTGTGGTTGGTCAATGATTCGCAGAGCTCCACCATGGTTGAATCTGGGGCAGCGGCATAGGCGGGGACGTGGTAGTGATTGATGGAGATCGAAACTTGGTCTTGTTGCTCCAAAGGGAGGATGCGGTCACTAATGGTTTTCTGTAATGCCGCCATATTCATCCCGGGCAATGGCCGAATTTCAAACCCCAGTTCGCATTGACCGCAGATTCGGTTGGGGTTGTTGCCGCCATGGATGCAGCCCAGATTCATGGTGGGATAGTCAACAGTGAAGAGAGGGTTGTGATGTTGGTCTCTTAATTCATTGCGGAGTGTCAGTAATTCTCCCAACACCTTGTGCATGGTTTCCATGGCGTTGATGCCCAGTGATGGGTCGCTAGAGTGCCCCGAGTGCCCCTCTATAACAAGTTTTTCAACCATGATGCCCTTGTGCATGCTGATAGGTTTCATGCCCGTGGGTTCACCAATTAAGGCATAGCGGGCCTTGGGCTTGCCTGCATCCGCAAGGGCTTGGGCACCCATCATGGAGGACTCTTCATCTGCTGTGGCCAGAAAAATCAGCGGCTGTTTTAGTGGTTGATCGAGAAAGGGTTTGGCCGCTTCAATGGCCAGTGGAAAAAACCCTTTCATATCGCAGGTACCCAGTCCGTAGAGGCGCTGGTCTTTTTCGATCAATTTAAAGGGGTTGTTATTCCACTGTTTTTCATCACAGGGAACCGTGTCGGTGTGCCCTGCCAGTACCAGCCCGCCGGGACCGCTTCCCAGAGTGGCGATTAGGTTGGCCTTTCTCGGATCGGCAAGGGGCATGATTTCGGTGTTAAATCCTAAATCATTTAACCAGCTGGCCAGTATTTCAATAACCTCGCGGTTGCCTTTGTCCAGAGCAGGGTTGACGCTGCTGATGGAATTGCTGGCAATAAGCTGTTGGAGCATGGGTATCAATTGCATCTTTTGAGTGTACGGTTCGAGCAGAAAAAAGCAATTGAGGGGGAAAGACAAGAACACGTCAACCCCTATCCTTCCTGCCAGGGAAGGGAAAACATCGGGTGCATACTACTTAGTTGAAAAGGCTTTGGAGATAAACTGATTCGACAGGGCGCTAACAGGTGAACGCCCTTCAAGAATATCTTTGGCGTAGGCTTCGGCAGCTTTTTGAGCCTTTTCTTTAGACTCAAATGGTCCTATTGGTTTTTTCTCCTCGCGGATTTCGACATACCATTTGCCATTTATGCATTCAAAACGTTCTGACCGAAAATGTACGCTCTCCTTTTCTCCTTTTCTGACAGACATGATTGACACCCTCCACCTTAAAGCCGAATTGTGGCCTTACAATTTAATACTAGTCTATGTTTTCGCTATGAGTTGACCCTTTGTCGGAAGTTTCTGAATAAATTTCAGCCGCAGATCTTGTCCGGGCGCCAAAGGGTTTGGTGTGTTTATCAAAAATATAGGTGAGGATGTTGGTTGGTCATTGTGGCTACTCTCGCTACAATCCAGAAGATACTTATTGTTAAAGTAGTCTATTGATCAGGCTTGGTGGTGATTATGTCAGGGGAAGTAGTGGTAGAGCGTCAACTGGATTTGAGTAATGTGCTCAATGATCTCGTGGCCGATGGCTTGTTGGCTAAAATGGATGCCAACAGCATTGCTGCTACTCAGCGAAATAGGGAGCAGGCCCTGTTGCATCCGTTTGCATATATCGCTGGTCAGCATCCCCAGAACCAGCGTGAGCCAGGCAAACAGCTGACGCTTGAAAGTTTAACCAACTGGCTGGCCCAAAAGGCCGACCTTGAAGTGGCCCACATTGATCCACTTAAAATTAATGTGACCGCTGTTACCGATGTGATGTCATTTCAGTTTGCTCGACGCCACCATATTCTTTGCATTGATGCCGACGGTGACGAGCTGGTCATTGTAACGACGCAGCCCTTTATGACGTCCTGGCTCGCAGACCTTAAGCAGACGACCCGTAAGCCAATACGGCGAGTCGTGGCGAATCCTTTGGATGTCGCCAAGTACACGGTTGAATTTTATTCGTTGGCCAAGTCTGTCTTTGGGGCAAGGGGGCAGACGGGTGAAAACCGTTCCGGCGTGTCTAACTTTGAGCAACTCCTACAAATTGGTTCGCTTAAAGATCCGGATGCTCAAGATCAGCATATTATCAACATTGTGGATTGGCTGTTGCAGTATGCTTTTGATCAGAGAGCCAGTGATATTCATCTCGAGCCAAGGCGCGAGAAGGGGAAAATCCGTTTTCGTATCGATGGCGTGTTGCACCAGGTCTACGAGTTGCCAGATCAGGTGATGACTGCGGTCACCAGCCGTCTGAAAATTTTGGGCCGGATGAATGTCGCAGAAAAGCGCAGACCTCAGGATGGCCGGGTGAAGACGGTAACACCTGATGGCAATGAGGTTGAATTGCGGCTTTCTACCCTGCCCACCGCTTTTGGTGAAAAGCTGGTGATGCGTATTTTTGACCCAGACGTTTTGTTGCGCAGTTTTACTGACCTGGGGCTGGGTGGCGGCGACCTTAAGCACTGGGAATCGATGACTGCACGCCCACACGGTATTGTTCTGGTCACTGGCCCCACTGGCTCGGGTAAGACGACAACGCTGTATTCCACCCTCAAACGGCTTGCGACAGAAGATGTGAATGTTAGTACGGTTGAGGATCCTATCGAGATGGTTGAGCCCAGTTTCAATCAGAGTCAGGTTCAACCAAAAATTGATTTCGACTTCGCGGCCGGTATCCGGACACTCATGCGCCAGGATCCCGACATAATTATGGTGGGTGAAATACGGGATTTGGAAACCGCCGACATGGCCATTCAGGCGGCACTTACCGGGCATTTGGTGTTGTCATCGCTCCACACCAACGATGCGCCAACCGCGATTACCCGCTTGCTCGATCTCGGCGTCCCTGCACACCTGATAAGAGTAACCCTGAACGGTGTTATGGCTCAGCGACTGATACGTACGCTCTGTCCACACTGTAAGGAGGCTGTTTCAGCGGTCAAGGATGAGTGGGAGTCGCTGGTGCGTCCCTGGAAGGTTAAGCCACCTGAAAAGCTATATCGGCCAGTAGGTTGCCTCGAGTGCCGAAATACGGGCTATCTGGGTCGGCAGGGAATCTACGAAATACTGCCGGTCAATGAATCCATAAAGCCCCTGATTAATGCCGATGCAGATATATCAGCGCTTCGCTTGCAAGCGATGAAAGAGGGCATGAGAACGTTGCGTCTCAGTGGCGCTCAGAAAGTGGGTGCCGGTTTAACCTCCGTTGAGGAAGTGATGAGGGTTGCGCCCGAGTCTGGAAAATAACGACTGCAGGAAAGAATGCTTCCTTGGATGCATTCTTTCTGAGTAAACAGTGGGTCAATGACTGACAGGTAGCTCTGTTAGGTATTCTTGACTCAAACCCTTTGGGTAGTATTGGAATGTTTTCATGAATCAGCAACCCTTACCTCCGGCACTTCTCGAGCAGTGGCAACTGCGTCTGGAGCATTTTAATCGCAGAGCATCTCCTGAATTAAGTGAATGGTTGGAGGCCGTCCTAGGTGGTGGGGTTCAGGTTGGCGACACGTTTTCCGATGAATTGAAATTGGTTTGGAGTGGCAGTGAATTCGCTGCGTCTACCTGCAGTGCTAATGCGGAAATGTTTAAAGCGCTCGTTGATTCTGGCGATTTGGTAGGCAGTTATGCGCCGAAAGCCATGTACGAAAAGCTCTCTTGCATAATTGAAGATGTCGATTCAGATGAAGGTCTGATGCAGCAGCTACGCAGATTTAGAAATCGAGAGATGGTGCGGATTGTCTGGCGAGATCTAACGCGTAAAGCCAGTCTTGAGGAAACAACTGCCGACATGACCCGTCTGGCCGAAGCTTGTTTGCAGTGTGCATTGGATTTTCTCTACCCCAGAGCTTGTGAAGACTTTGGTACGCCGGTCGATGCGGAGGGTGATGCGCAGCAGATGGTTGTCTTGGGTATGGGGAAAATGGGGGCTTGGGAGCTCAATGTTTCCTCCGATATTGATCTCATTTTTGCCTATCCGCAGGCAGGCGAAACCCGTGGTGGCCGCAACCTGAGTAATCAAGAGTTTTTTATTCGGTTGGGGCAGAAGCTGATTAAGGTCATCGATGCCCGGACTGCAGATGGGTTCGTGTTTCGGGTGGATATGAGATTGCGTCCCTATGGGCAAAGTGGTGCCTTGGTTCTCAACTTTGATGCTATGGAGGAGTATTACCAGACTCAAGGTCGGGATTGGGAACGTTATGCCATGATCAAGGCCCGGGTTGTTGCTGGTGACCTGCAATCCGGTGTTGAGCTTATGGCAATGTTGAGGCCATTTACCTATCGAAAATATATCGATTTTAGTGCCATTGAGGCGCTGAGAGATATGAAGGCATTAATTAATCGCGAGGTTCAGCGAAAGGGGATGTCCGCGGATATTAAGCGTGGTGCGGGCGGTATTCGGGAGGTCGAGTTCGTTGCTCAGGCTTTTCAGATTATTCGTGGTGGTCGTGACACCCGTTTCCAGATCCCTTCGTTGAAAAATGTGCTCGAGCTGTTGGGTGCTGAAGAATTGTTGCCTGCCAGTGATACCCAAGCGCTCTATCAGAGCTATACCTTTTTGCGGAATGTAGAGCATGCCCTGCAAAGCTGGCAGGACAAACAGACTCAGTTGTTACCCGAGGGTGAACTGGAGCGGCTTAGATTGGCCTACTTAATGGGCTTTGACGGCTGGCAGGCATTTTTGGCCTGCCTTGATGCTCACCGTGCACAGGTGCGCCAGTTATTTGAAGACGTCATTGCCGACGAACCTAAGGAGGGAAGCGAGGGCGAAGAGAGTGATGAGTTTCAGTTGGCGGCACACGTCTGGCAAAACCACCAGGCCGATGAGCTTGAGTGGGAAGAACTCGAATCCCTTGGTTATAAAGATGCGGCGCAGGCCGTTAGGTTTATTAATGACTTAAAAGAGAGTCGGCCGGTACTGGCGATGGCGGCAGATACTCGTGGGCGCCTCGATAATTTGATGCCCCGGCTAATTGCAGTTTGCGCTTTGGTCGATAACGGCGCAGAAACTCTGGGGCGAGTGTTGAAACTGGTTGAGTCCGTTGCCCGTCGAAGCGCCTATCTTGTTCTGCTTAAAGAAAACCCTGTTGCGTTGAAGAGCATGGTTAAACTTTGTGCCGCGAGCCCATGGATTGCCGCTCAATTATCTCGCTATCCCGCACTGTTGGATGAGCTGCTAGATAGCCGCACGTTATATTCGCTGCCCAATAGGAATGAGCTGGAAGATGAGCTTCGGCAACAGTTATTGAGGGTGCCAGATGATGATTTAGAGGCGCAAATGGACGTATTGCGATATTTTCGGCGCTCCCACAGCTTGCATGTAGCTGCCTGTGAAGTAGAAGAAATATTGCCCTTAATGAAGGTGAGTGACTATTTGACTTGGTTGGCCGAGGCAATTTTAAGTCATGTGCTGGAAATTGCCTGGGACCAAATGGTAGGTCGATATGGGCAGCCTGGGAGTGATGATGGTCGTGAACCCGGTTTCTTGATTCTGGGTTATGGGAAGCTTGGTGGCATTGAGCTGGGCCATAGTTCAGACCTCGATCTGGTTTTTCTACACGATGCCAACCCGAACAAGTCGACAGAGGGTGATCGGAGTATTGATAACGCGACATTTTTTATGCGCCTTGGTCAGCGGATTATTCATATCCTGACGACTCAAATGGCTTCGGGTAATCTTTATGAAGTCGATATGCGCCTTAGGCCTTCGGGGAACTCGGGGATGTTGGTGTCCTCCTTGAGTGGGTTTGAAAAGTATCAGTTTGAGGAGGCATGGACATGGGAGCACCAGGCTTTGGTGAGGGCGCGGCCTGTCGCTGGTTCTAGCGCGCTGTCAAAAGCATTTGCCGATACTCGGCATCGAGTGCTTAGCCAGGCACGTGAGAATATCTCGCTAAGAAAAGACGTTATAGAAATGCGCAACAAGATGCGGTCGCATTTGGGAAGTCGTAAAGCGGATGAAGATAGAGTTTTCAATCTCAAGCAGGATGCAGGAGGTATCGTTGACATCGAATTTATGGTTCAATTTGCGGTCTTGGCTTGGTCTCATGAAATTCCTGATTTAACCCGCTGGAGCGATAACGTTCGCATCCTCGAAAGTTTAGAGGGCGCTGGGGTAATTTCAGCCGAAGAAGCTGAATTTCTGATTAGAGCTTATAAGAATTATCGCTCCGTTGGCCATCGGCTGCAGTTGCAAAATTTGCCTGTTGTCGTTGATGCCTCGGAGTTAGCTATTGAGCGGGAGCAGGTTTCACGCGTCTGGCAGCGCTTGCTAGGCAATTGTTGAAGATCTTGTGCCCCATATACTATTTTAGGAGACAGTAGATGTCATTTGCCGATCGTGATGGTTTCATCTGGTTTGATGGCGAGATGGTTCCTTGGCGTGATGCGAAGGTTCACGTTCTGACTCACACCCTGCACTACGGGATGGGTGTCTTTGAAGGTGTTCGTGCCTACGAAACCCCCGATCATGGACCCGCTATTTTCAGGTTGCAGGATCACACCGACCGATTGTTTCGCTCTGCCAAAATCATGGGCATGAATATGCCCTTTAGCAAGGAGCTGTTAAACGAGGCCCAGAAGCAGGTTGTTCGCGAAAATGATTTGCATGAAGCCTACCTTCGCCCTATGGCGTTTTTAGGTTCGGAAGGCATGGGCTTGCGAGCAGATGCGCTTCAGACACACGTGATCGTTGCGGCTTGGGAGTGGCCTTCGTATATGAGTCCGGAGGCGCTGGAGCAGGGTATTAAAATTCGTACATCCTCCTATACTCGCCATCACGTGAATATCTCCATGACCAAAGCCAAAGCTAATGGAAACTACATCAACTCTATGTTGGCGTTGCGTGAGGCTCTTGATTCAGGTTGCGAAGAGGCCCTACTGCTCGATCCTGAGGGTTATGTAGCGGAGGGTAGCGGTGAGAATATTTTTGTGGTTCGCGATGGCGTGTTATATACCCCGGAGCTAACCTCTTGTCTGGACGGAATCACCCGGAAAACAGTGATGCAGATGGCCGAGCAGGCTGGTTACAAGGTGGTGGAGAAGCGAATTACCCGCGATGAAGTGTATGTGGCAGATGAAGCCTTCTTTACTGGTACTGCGGCAGAAGTACTGCCAATTCGCGAGTTGGATGGACGAATTCTTGGCACGGGTAAGCGCGGCCCAATTACAGAACAGATGCAGTCACAGTATTTTGAGCTGGTGCGTGGCCGCAGGGCAGAGCATTTCGAGTGGCTGGCACCCGTAGGGCAATAATACCTGGAACCTCCGGGAGGCCTTATGGCAGCTGACAAAAAAATCCTAATCATCGGTCCCTCCTGGGTGGGGGACATGGTGATGGCTCAATCCCTCTTTATTCTACTCAAGCAAAAATACCCTGATGGTGTCATCGATGTGTTGGCGCCAGCCTGGAGTCGGCCTATTCTTGCCCGGATGCCAGAGGTTCGTCGCGCAATTGATATGCCTGTCGGGCACGGCAGTCTGATGTGGTCGGCGCGCCGCCGTGTGGGGCGTGAATTGCGGCAGGAAGGTTATGATCAGGCGATTCTTTTGCCCAATTCCCTCAAGTCGGCGTTAATCCCCTGGTTTGCCAAAATACCTCAGCGCACTGGCTGGAAAGGTGAGATGCGTTACGGTTTGCTCAATGATCTTCGGTTGCTGGACAAGCAGCGTTACCCATTAATGGTGCAGCGCTTTGATGCGCTGGCTTTCCCTGAAGGGGAGGCGTTGCCAGATAAGCTCCCTGCACCTGATCTGCATATCGATGAAAAGCGAATACCGGGCTTGCGCGAGCGCTTTGGTTTGAGCGGCGATCGGAAAATACTGGCTCTGTGTCCCGGTGCGGAATTTGGTCCGGCCAAACAGTGGCCGGAACATTATTATGCCGAGGTGGCTGCTCAAAAGATTGCTGATGGTTGGCAGGTTTGGTTGTTGGGTTCGGCTAAGGACAAGCCGGTTGCCGAGTCGATTACCCAGAGTTTGGACGAGGATCCGCGGCACCATTGTTCTAACCTGGCGGGCGTTACCAAGCTGGAAGATGCGATTGATTTGTTGGCAATTGCCGATGCTGTTGTCAGTAATGATTCTGGTTTGATGCATATTTCCGCAGCATTAAACCGCCCTCTGGTGGTGGTTTACGGGTCTACATCTCCTGCATTCACCCCACCTTTGAATGAGCAAGTCGCTATTCTTTCTGTTCCTGTGGACTGCGGCCCCTGTTTTAAGCGGGAGTGTCCATTGCCTGATCCTTCGGGGCAGATGAAATGCCTCAACGATTTAACTCCTGATCGAGTGATTAATGCATTGCGCGAGTTGGTATCAGATTAATGCCTCGAGTCCTGGTGGTTAAAACCTCATCCCTTGGTGATGTCATTCACAGCCTGCCTGCATTGACCGATGCAGCCAAAGCGATTCCGGGAATAACCTTTGACTGGGTAGTGGAGCAGAGCTTTGTCGAAGTGCCTGGTTGGCATCCAGCAGTTGACCGTGTGATCCCCGTCGCCGTCAGGCGCTGGCGAAAGCATCCTCTTCAGGCTTGGCGGAGCGGTGAGTGGGCTCGATTCAAACAGCGGCTGGGGCTTCATCAATACGATGCCGTGATTGATGCTCAAGGGTTGCTGAAAAGTGCCTGGTTAACACGTTATGCTCGAGGGCCCCGTTACGGGCTTGATAAGCAATCAGCCCGAGAGCCTATAGCTGCTCGGTTTTATGATCATCCTGTGGCTGTGCCCAAGGGGCAGCATGCGGTTGAAAGGGTAAGGCAGTTGTTCTCGGCAGCACTGGGTTATCCATTGGATGGCCGGCAGGGAGAATACAGTCTTTCCTTCAACTCTGAGAGGCAGCAGTCTGTCGTGCTGTTGCACGGTACTACCTGGGAATCCAAACATTGGCCCGAAGATTCCTGGGTGGCCCTGGCTAAACAGTTGAGACGTGCCGGCTACCAAGTTCAACTACCTTGGGGTAATGATGCTGAGCAGGCTCGTGCTGAGCGCATTGCCGGGCAATCGGATGCCGAGGTGCTGCCGAAGATGTCGCTGACGGAGTTGGCGTTACTGTTGTCGGCCTCTGCTGGCTGTATTTCTGTAGATACCGGGCTTGGCCACCTGGCTGCAGCCGTCGATACACCGACGTTAGCGTTGTTTGGACCAACGAATGCTAGTCTTACCGGGTTTTACGGGCTGAATCAGCAATCATTGCAGTCGCAGTTCCATTGCGCGCCATGTATGGCTCGCGAGTGTCGCTATCAATTAGCGCCGGGGGCTTCCCCTCCCTGTTTCGATGAGCTGTCAGCAAGCAAAGTGTTCCATGCTTTTGAGGGGTTAGTGCAGCCATTGGCTGGCTCGGCAGGAGATTTAGCTAAGTGAGGCTTGCCTTTTGCCTGTATAAGTATTTTCCCTATGGCGGCCTACAGCGGGATTTCGTTCGGATCGCCGAAGAATGCGCTAGCCGAGGTCATCAGGTGACGGCTTACACGTTGAGTTGGACTGGCGATTGTCCTGACTGGTTAAATTTAGTGGTCGCACCGATAAAGGCCGTGGGTGGGGCCAGAACGAGCGGCCCAAACCGGTACAGAAAGTTTTCAGCTTGGTTGGCGCAGCAATTAAAACAGTGTCCGGCAGATGCGGTGGTGGGATTTAACAAAATGCCCGGGCTCGATGTGTACTATTGTGCCGACCCCTGCTTTGAGCATAAGTCCCGTCATCTGCGTCCTTGGTGGTATCGGTATACCCCTCGTTACCGACATTTTTCGAGTTATGAGCAAGCGATTTTCAATCCTGGGCAGTCGACAGAGATATTAATGATTTCCAGCGTCCAGCAGGGATTGTTTCAGAAGTACTATGGCACGGAGGCGTCTCGTATGACGATGTTGCCACCGGGTATCAGCCGGAGTCGCTGTGCCACGGACAATGCCGATGAGGTGAGAGCGGAGTTCCGTCGGGAATTCGGTCTTGGTGACGGAGATGAGCTGTTGTTGCAGGTTGGCTCGGGGTTTCGCACCAAGGGGCTGGATCGAAGTCTCAGGGCGTTGGCCTCTCTGCCGGCATCACTAAAAAGCCATACGCGATTATTTGTGATTGGCCAGGATGACCCCGCTGAGTTTAAATCTCTGGCAGGTCGTTTGGGGGTGACTGATCAAGTGACCTTTTTCTCTGGCCGTGATGATGTGCCCCGATTCCTGCAGGGCGCAGATCTACTGGTCCATCCAGCCTATGCAGAGAATACGGGCACGGTTTTACTGGAAGCGGTTGTTGCAGGCCTTCCTGTTCTTGTCACGGATGTTTGTGGTTATGCCGGCTATGTTGCAAAAGCGGAGGCGGGGAAAGTGCTAACCTCACCGTTTTCACAAGAGAAGTTTAACGTGCAGTTGGCTGAAATGTTGGTGGCAGATAAGCAGAAATGGCGAGAAAACGGCCTCCTCTTTTCCCGGGAGGCGGATATTTACGATATGCCGATCAGGGCTGCCGAGGTGATTGAGCGGGTTTTGGAGAAACAACAGTGAAATTATTTCTGGCGGAACCTTTTGCTTCACGTTGGGCAGGTTGCGACCCTTTTGAAAAGGCATTCTCTCTGACAGGGGAAACCTATCGTGATATGGGTGATCGATGCACCACTCGATTTGAATTTGATGGCAAAGCCTATTTCGTAAAAACCCACGCCGGTGTAGGTATTGGCGAAATTCTTAAAAACCTGTTGTATTTAAGAATTCCTGTATTAGGTGCTGAAAACGAATACCGTGCCATCGATAAGTTACAGGCGCTGGGGGTGGAAACGATGACGTCGGTTGCCTTTGGTCGTCAGGGTTCCAATCCTGCAAAGGAGAAATCCTTTCTGATTACCGAGGCATTGGAACCCACAGAGCCGCTGGATGAATATTGTAACCCCCGTGTACTCGCTGAAATGGGCGTGACAGAGCGGCGCGCACTGGTCAGGCGGTTGGCAAAAATTTCTCGGAAGCTACACGATAGTGGGGTTAATCATCGAGACTACTATCTTTGCCATTTCCTGCTCGATACTGCTGATGAATATCTGGGTGTGCCGGTGTCTCAGCGCCCCATTTATTTGATTGACCTTCATCGCGTTCAAATTCGTAGCAGAACCCCTCGTCGCTGGCGAAATAAAGATCTATCAGCACTTTATTACTCGGCAAGACGAGTGGGGTTTGATCGGCGAGATGTGCTTTGTTTTATTCGTGAGTATAAGCAGCAAGCATTGAGACGGGCCCTTGATGAGGGGCGTGCTGTATGGCGGGCGGCCATCCGTGAGGCCGACAAGCTTCACGAGAAAGGGGTGAGAAAGGGGTATCACGACTAATGCGCTGTTCTATGTCAGCTGTTTTCAGGCGCGTATGTAGTTGCCATGTATTGCTTGTGGGAGAGGTGAAGGGTGACTGAGTTGGTGACTCTTCAGCAATTGCAGAACGCTGATCAAGGTGTAACTGTGCCCTTTCAGCTAGAGGTCCCTGGTCGCGAATCATTGGTTTGTGAAGAAATCTACCGCCATCTACCCGGTAAACGTTTGGCTTTTCGGGCTCACTGGGGTGGGTTGGACGTATTAGTAAAACTATTTTTTCAAAGGAAATATTTCGATCGTGAACGATCGGGCCTGATAGCCATGGCTAAGGCGGGTGTGCCCTGCCCAAAAGAAATATGGAGCTTAGTGGATGAAGCTGGCGGCTACTTTCTTGCTACAGAGTTTCTTCAGGATGTCGTTAGCTTGCAGGAATGCTACAAGGGATTATCCCCCGGCCAGCTAAAGCCAGTGTTGCGAGATGCAGTGGCACTCATTGGGCAGTTGCATAGGGCGGGCTGGATGCAGGCGGATATTCATCTGGATAATTTTCTGCTGAGCCAGGGTAAGCTTTATGTAATTGATGGCGGGGGTGTCGAAGCGTTAGGTAATCCTCTGGAGAATTTGGGACTCTTCTTTGCGCAGATGACGCCGGAATACGATGAGCTTGCCACGGATGTGATGGATGCTTATGGTGAATCTGCCCTGTCAGTGGCAGCGCTCCACCCTTCAATTATTCGTATGCGAGAACGTCGCATACAACATTACCTGTCAAAGACTACGCGTACCTGCACGCAGTTTGAAGTAACCCGCTCACCTACCACTTTTGTGGCGATGGAGAGGGCAAAACGCAGTGAAAGGCTTTGTCGCTTAATGGCCGAGCCTGAGGTTGCGGTAGGCCAGGGCGAGTTTCTGAAGCGCGGCAATACGGCCACGGTGGTAAAGGTGCCCGGAGACCAAAACGATTGGGTGCTGAAGCGCTACAATATCAAGAATTTTTGGCATGGGTTAAGCCGGTGTTTTCGGCCTAGCCGGGCTTGGATTTCCTGGGAAAGTGCCCATCGGTTAGAATTACTCGGGATTGCGACACCGGCACCATTGGCTATGCGGGAAAACCGCTCGGGGCCATTCCGAAGAGAGGCCTACCTGGTGACCGAATGTGCTTCGGGTGAGGACCTGGCGGCCTGGTTGCTGAAGAGGGGCGATGCGACAATACCCGATTGGCTCGATCGTGAAGTGCATCGGTTGTTTGATACGCTTTGGCGAAGTCATGTCAGTCATGGTGATATGAAAGCGACCAACTTGATTGTGTCGGGTGAGCAGCTTCAGATTATTGATTTAGATGCGGTGCAGTGGCACCGTCGTGAAAGACCGTTCGTGAAAGCCTATGGGCGAGATTTGCAGCGGTTTATGGATAACTGGCAAGGCAAGACTTGGCAGCATTTTGAACAACTACTGCGTCCATTTGCACAGCGGGCGGGTATTACACTTATTAATAAAAAGGTCTAACTGTGTCTACAATTGTTCTCGGTATTTCCGGTGCGTTGAATCATGATCCTTCAGCGGCGCTTTATGTTGATGAAAAGCTGGTGGCGGCCGCGGAGGAAGAGCGCTTTATTCGCGATAAGCACGCGAAGGGAAAAATGCCCATTCAGGCGGCTAAATTCTGCCTGGAGTATGCGGGTATTAAACCCGAGGCTGTTGATGTGGTGGCGGTACCATTTGCACCTATTTCTTTTTTCTCCAAAGCGCGCTGGCACTTTGCCAGACGCTATTGGTATGCCCCTGATCGCGCATTGGATGCACTGCTAAATGGCAATCGCCGGTATCGCCGCTATCGCGACAGAGTGTTTAGTTTGCTGCGTGATCTTGGAATTGATCCTGGAAAAGTAGAATTTAAACCCGTTGAACACCACTTGGCACACGCGTCGAGCGCCTACCATCTCAGTGGCTTTAAAGAGAAAACGGCCATCATGGGTGTCGATGGTAAAGGCGAATATGCCACGACCTTTTTTGGTTATGGCGAAAATGGAAAAATTCATAAAATTAAGGAATTTTACGATCCAGATTCTTTGGGTGGTCTCTACGGAGCGATTACCGAGTATCTGGGTTTTGAGATGCTTGATGGCGAGTACAAAGTAATGGGCATGGCGCCCTATGGCGATCCGACCAAGTATGACTTTTCACGATTGATTGATTTTGATGGAAAGAATTTTCAAGTCAACACCAAGCTGGTAAACACCGTTGGTCTAAGGCGCTACAAGCGGGACGGCGTAGGGTATTACTTTAGCCCGGAGCTCATTGAATGGCTCGGACCTAAGCGTGAGGGTGATATCGCCGATGAGCCATATATCGACTACGCTGCCACCATTCAGGCGCTATTTGAAGAAGTCGTGCTGAAACTGATGGATTATTACTTGGGTGATATCTTGCGCGAGACGGGCAAGTTGGCCTTTTCCGGTGGCGGTGCGCTCAACGTTAAGCTTAATCAGAAAATAATTGCCCGGGACGAAGTAAAAGAACTCTACGTGCAGCCGGCCTCAGGTGATGCGGGCACGGCTGTGGGCGCTGCATCCTATGTCTTAATGGAGCGAGGTATACAGCCAGAGAAAATGGAGCATGTTTATCTTGGGCCGAAATACACCAACGAAGAGTGCATTCGGGCCTGCGAAGAGCATCCCGAAGCTCCCGCCTATGAGGTCATTGATCAAGTGCCTCAACGGATAGCGGCGATTCTGGCCGAAGGCAACCCGGTTGCCTGGTTTCAAGGTCGAATGGAATTTGGTCCAAGAGCACTGGGGGGGCGCTCCATTGTTGGCTGCCCCAGCTCGCCGGGTGTAGCTGGCCGGATTAATGAGCAGATAAAATTTCGTGAACGCTGGCGACCATTTTGCCCGAGCATGCTGGATCGGGTGGCCCCCGAAATGTTCAAGAGTGACCACCCGGCGCCTTTCATGACCTTTACTTTTGAGGTGAATGAGGAATGGAAAACTCGAGTACCAGAAGTGGTTCACGAAGATGGTACGGCGCGGGCTCAGGCGCTCAAGAAAGAGTTTAACCCCCGTTATTATGAATTGATGGAAGAAATGGAGAAGCT
>Ga0209121_10000445_pt1 | contig 43189 bp, 38 predicted proteins | sample Cruoilmetagenom3_FD_187292 | JGI IMG/M metagenome (GOLD analysis project Ga0209121, IMG submission 187292) | Oil polluted marine microbial communities from Coal Oil Point, Santa Barbara, California, USA - Sample 3 (SPAdes) (version 2) | ecosystem: Environmental > Aquatic > Marine > Oil seeps ... | reverse complement strand
GCGTTTAGCTCCTCAAGCTCCATCCATTCCGCCTCGGCATTGGCCAGCATTTCGTGCCGTGCTACCAGCGCATCACTGGCTTTCTGGAACTTTTCTGGCTGGGTGGTAAACAGCTCTGGATCGGCCATTAACCCTTCCAGCTTGGCGATGTCCGCCTCCAGTTTCTCAATAACCTCTGGCAACTCCGCCAACCGGTGTTCCTGCTTGAAGCTCAGGCCGGATTTCTGCGCGGCAACCTTCTCGCCCACCGGCTTGGCTTTGGCTTTGGCGACCGTGGTAACAGCCTCATCCTCGCCGCGCTGGCTGCGGTAATCGCTCCAGCCGCCAGCATAGGCTATCGCCTGCCCATTGCCTTCCATTGCAATCGTTGTCGTCGCCACCCGGTCCAGAAAATCTCGGTCGTGGCTGACCAGCAAAACCGTACCATCGTAATCGTCAATCAACTCTTGAAGCAAATCAAGCGTTTCAACGTCCAGGTCGTTGGTTGGCTCATCCAAGATCAGCAAATTGCTCTCCTGCGCCATAATCCGAGCCAATAACAGTCGCGCTTTTTCTCCGCCGGAAAGGCTGCGGACCGGTGCACGGGCCTGTGCTTCGGAAAACAGGAAATCCTTCAAGTAGCCGACAACATGGCGCGGCGTGCCCCGCACCATAACCTGATCATTCTTTCCCGAAACGCCTAGATTTGGGTCTTCCGTCAATGCCTCCCACAAGGATTGCTCGGGATTCAACGCTTCTCGGTTCTGGTCAAACACCGCTTGCGACAGGTTGCTGCCGAGCTTGATTGTGCCGCTATCTGGCGCCAGTTCTCCGGTCAGAATTTTGAGCAGCGTGGTTTTGCCGGTGCCGTTGGGGCCCACCAATGCCACCCGCTCACCGCGCATAATCCGAAGTGAAAAATCCTGCACAATCGGTTTATCAAACGCCATCGAGATATCCCGCGCTTCAACCACCAAGCGGCCCGATTTGGGGCCAGCCTCAAACGCCATCGCCGCCGTGCCGGTCTGTTTGATCTCTGCAGCTTTCTGCGCCCGCATATCTGCCAACCGCCGCACGCGGCCCATATTGCGCTTGCGCCGCCCCGAAATGCCTTCCACCGCCCAACGTGCCTCGGCCTTGATCAGCCGCTTCAGCTTGTGGCGCTGCATGTCCTCTTCTTCGAACACCTTGTCGCGCCATTCTTCAAAGCCCTCAAAGCCCCGGTTCTGGCGGCGCACAATACCACGGTCCACCCAGAGCGTGGTGCGGGTCAGGTTGCGAAGGAAAGCGCGGTCGTGCGAGATCAACACAAAGGCTTTGCGGGTTTGGGCTAAATGCCCCTCCAACCAAGCAATCGCTTCAATATCAAGGTGGTTGGTCGGCTCGTCCATCAACAATAAATCTGCGTCGCTGGCCAGAATTTGCGCAATCGCTGCCCTACGGCGCTCACCGCCTGAAGCCGCGTCACAACGGATATTCGGATCGAGCTTAATCCCCTCCATTGCAATTTCTACCCGGTAATGTTCGGCCACATCAAGCCCGTCAGCGGCGTAATCAAACAGTGTCTCAAATGAACTAAAATCTGGGTCCTGCGCCATATAGGCCACAGCCATGCCCGGCTGGACAAAGCGCCCGCCAGCATCAGCCTCCATCAGCCCGGCCATGACCTTCAGTAATGTAGACTTCCCGGAACCATTGCGCCCCACAAGGCATATTCGCTCACCGCTGTGCACGGTCAGCTCTACCCCGTCAAACAGCGGATTGCCGCCAAACGTGAGCATAATTTCGGAGAGGGTCAGTATCGGTGCAAGTGCCATGGCGCTGCTATCGCCCGCCATTGCGCAAAGGTCAAGCCATTGCCGGCTCTCCGCCAAGGGGAGCCTCGATTGTGCGGGGCTCGATGCCCCGTGCAATCGACAAACCTGTCCGTTTTCGTAATGCCTTTCCTCTTGTCACGCCTGCTGCCACACCATAAAACAATCCGGATACATTCATAAGGGCTACACAATATGTCGAGTGAAACGCGCAAAAAGAAATCCGGCATTCTGGTATGGGGGATCATGGGCCTGCTCATTGTCGGTTTGGGTGGCTTCGGCCTCACCGGTGCTTTTCAGACCTCGGGCGGAACCACTGTTGCGACCATCGGCGATGAAGAAATATCGGCTGACGATTTCCTAACAGGCTTTCAACAAGATATTAGCCGCATGTCAGAGCAATATGGCCAAAACCTGACATTTCAGCAAGCACAGCTTTTTGGGGTAGACCAGACAAGCCTTCGCCGACAGGTCACGCTGGCAGCATTGGCGAATGAAGCCAAAAAACTGAACTTATCGGTTGGTGATGAAGCCGTTCGAGAGTCCCTTCTCGCCAATCCTGCTTTTCAGGTTGCAGGCGTATTTTCCGAAGCCACTTACGATCTGGTTCTCAACCAGCAGCGTATCAGTCGCCCTGACTACGAAAACCTGCTTCGCTTAGACCAAACCCAAAACCTAATCAGCGGTGCGGTTTCAGGCGGTATTGCCAGCCAAGATACTGCAGCCCGCATATTGATGGATTTCATCGGCGAGACCCGCAATGTAACTTGGGCTGAGATAGATACGACCGTACTCGCATCAGAAACCGATACGCCCAGCGAGTCCGACATTGTGGCTTATTACGAAGCCAACCCAGCAACATTTACAAGCCTCGAAACGCGCAGTATTACCTATGCTGCGCTCACGCCGGCAATGCTCAGCCAATCCGTTGAGGTGAGCGACGCTGCAATTCAGGAAGAATTCAAGGCCCGTGAGGCAACCCTTAATACACCGGCTCGCCGCATTGTTGACCGGATCATATTCCCGGATGCAGAGACCGCAGCCGCCGCCATGGAACGGATATCAACGGGTGATGCTGAGTTTGACACAATCGCGAGCGAGCGCGGATTGACGGCAAGTGAAACCAATATAGGCCTCGTCCGCGCCGCCCAACTATCAACTGAAGCCGCCGAGATGCTGTTTGGCAGTGACGAAACGGGGGTGTATGGCCCTGTGCAGGCAACGCTTGGTCCGGCCATCTTTCGCGTGAATGCTGCTCTCGCCGCCAATGTCGTTTCACTAGAAGACGTTCGGGAAGAAATTCGTGACTCACTTGCGGCGGGTCAGGCTGCCTCTTTGATGCTTACCAAAATTGGCGCCATTGATGACCTTATTGCCGGCGGGGCCAGCCTCGAAGAGCTTGCCGACGAAACCGATATGCAGCTCTTTGCGATCGCCTACAACGAGGACTCGTCAGAAGAAATCTCGACCGATCCAGCCTTTGTCAATGAAGCGCTTTCGGCGGATATAGGCGAAGAGCGTGATCTTGTTGAGCTGGAAAGCGGCGGGATTTTCGCACTGCGCGTTGACGACATCATCCCCGCGCGACTTCAATCTCTCGAAGAAACCCGGGAAATCGCCCTTGAGGGGGCAACACAACTCGCGACGGTGGCAAGGGTTCAGGTCTATGCTGACGAACTCAAAGCACAGGTAGAAGCGGGGGCTGACCTTGCAGGCACAATTGCGGCCATAGGCCTAACCGCCCATGAGGAAAACAACACCACCCGCACGGCACCTCCGGTTGGGCTACCCCCCTTGGTCGGGCTGGAAATCTTTGATCAAGAAGAGGGATCCACCGCTGTCTACCCAAGTGACACAGGTGCTTATATCGTCAAAATTACCGGCGCATCTGCGTTTGACCCTGAAAGCGAAAACGGCCAAACCTTTATGGCGCAGGCCAATGCGCAAATAAAAAATGACGTTGCATCGGATATTTATATATTGTTTGCCAATGGCGTTGTTACCAGCACCGATATTTCTATCAATCAGGCGCTGATCGACCAGATCATCGCAAGCGTTGCGCGGTAAACAATGAACCTTACGCCCAGCTTTCCCGCTTTCGAAACCGCCTTCAACGCAGGGAAAAATCAGGTTGTCTGGTCGCGAATAGTCGCGGATCTGGATACGCCAGTTTCGCTGATGCTCAAGGTGACGCAGGGGCGAAAAGACAGCTTTATCCTTGAATCGGTGACCGGCGGCGAAGTGCGGGGGCGTTATTCGATCATTGGTATGAAGCCCGATCTTGTTTGGAAATGCCATGGCAACCAAGCGCATCTCAACCGCGATGCGCGCTTTGACGAGAATGCTTTTGTTGAAGAAGAAAGTGACCCGCTTACCAGCCTTCGCAACCTGATCTCCGAAAGTGCAATCGACCTCCCCGAAGACCTCCCGCCAATGTCATCCGGGCTTTTCGGCTTTCTTGGGTATGACATGATCCGCCTTGTAGAACACTTGCCTGATATCAACCCTGACCCTCTTGGATTACCCGATGCCGTAATGCAGCGCCCTTCGGTTGTGGTTGTCGTTGACGGGGTTAAGGGGGAGGTAACGGTTATCTCGCCTGCATGGGTCAACTCCGGCCTTTCGGCCCGCGCTGCCTATGCCCAAGCCGCCGAGCGCGTAGCCGATGCGCTCCGCGAGTTGGACCGCCCCGCAGTTGCCGGAATTAACGAATTAGAGGAAACCTCGGCTGCAGAGCCCGTTTCGAATATGACCAAATCCGAGTATTTCGATATGGTCGAAAAGGCCAAGGAATACATAAAGGCCGGAGATATTTTTCAGGTTGTGCCTAGCCAAAGGTGGAAACAGGACTTTACGCTGCCACCGTTTACGCTTTACCGCGCCTTGCGCCGCACAAACCCCTCTCCCTACATGTTCTATTTCAATTTTGGCGGCTATCAAATTGTTGGCGCCAGCCCGGAGATATTGGTTCAGGTTAAGGATAACAAAGTCACCATTCGCCCTATTGCCGGCACACGACCGCGCGGCAAAAATGAGGCGGAGGACCAAGCTCTTGAAAAAGACCTGTTGGCCGACCCAAAAGAATGTGCCGAACATCTGATGCTTCTGGACCTCGGCCGGAATGATGTTGGCCGAGTGGCTAAAATTGGAACCGTGAACCCGAATGAGCAATTTATAATCGAGCGGTATAGCCATGTGATGCACATCGTTTCAAACGTTCAGGGCGAGCTTTCCGATGACCATGACGCGCTTAGCGCACTGCTCGCAGGCCTGCCCGCTGGCACGGTTTCCGGTGCCCCCAAAGTGCGCGCGATGGAGATCATCGACGAGCTGGAAAGCGAGAAACGCGGTGTTTATGGCGGTGGCTTTGGGTATTTCGCGGCCAATGGCGATATGGACATTTGCATAGCGTTGCGCACGGGTGTGATCAAAGACAAAACACTTTATGTGCAAGCAGGCGGCGGCGTGGTTTATGATAGTGTTGCCGAAGCCGAGTATCAGGAAACGGTCAACAAGTCTAAAGCCCTAAAACAGGCCGCTATAGAGGCCGCATTGTTCGGAATTACCCGTTCCAACTGATTTTTTTACTTGCGATAATTTTAGCGGGCTTGATTTGAAGTCAATTTTTCCCTTAAAGTTTGTAATAATAATATAAACCATAAGGTGGACGCTTACTTGTTACTTGAAACCCCTCTTTGGCGGCAAACCCCGCCCGCTGCTTTTCCCGTATGTCTCGGTTTTCTATCACTCGCGCTCGCTTGGCGGCATGCGTCTGATATCTTCCCTTGGGCATCTGAAGATCTAAGCAATTTGATGCTCGCGGCAGCAACGGGATATTTCCTTTGGTTCCTCGGTTTCTATATTGCCAAGCTAATCGCGCGCCCTGCGGTCTTGTTCGAAGATATGCGTACACCCCCCGCACGGGCCGGTATTGCGACTATGGCGATGGCGATGATGCTTCTGGCTGCCGCCCTGCTCCCGTTTGGGATATCCGTACCACTAGTTTGGTGGACCGGCGTTGTTATGCAAATCTTCGCAAGCGCCATCGTGTTATACGCGATTTGGAAAGATCCACCGGAAGCCCGGCACTTTTCCCCTTTTCAATACCTCACGTTTGTCGGGCCGGTTGTGGGCCCAATCGCGGGTATTCCCCTTGGGTATGTATGGCAAAGCCAAATATTGGTTTTTGCGGCTTTAATAGCTTATGTGATCATCACAATCGGCATTTTGTTTACGCTCAAAAGTGACCCAATTCCCAAGACCCTCCGGCCTTCTACCGTGATTTTTTTAGCCCCGGCTTGCTTGTTTGCTATTTGTTTCGGTAGTCTCGGTTACGAATCCGCCTTTATCTTTTTCTATTGGATTACGAACGCTATAGCTATTGGGCTTATTTTGCTCGCGCCCTGGATGCTGAAGGGGGGCTATACCCCCGTATTTGCGGCGTTCACCTTTCCACTCGCATCATTTGTAAGCACGCAGCTTATGGCGATAGAAAAGGGAATTGGGTTTATCGCCACAGCCGCTGCATACGCAGGGTTGGCCGTTGCAACGCCGGTCGTATTCTATTTGGTTTACCGCACCGTTATGGAATGGGTCACCGGTGATCTTGCGCGAAAATCCCATGCGGCATCCGCGTGATCGCTAAGCTTCCCTAATCACATAAGGTCTCCGTCCGGCTTAGTCCTAATTCGCCGGGCGCTGGATAGCCACGCTGACAGGAACGATTTGCAATCGTTGCGCAAATGCACCGTCCATCCAGCGCACAATGGCTTCAATGGTTTCGGGCTTGGTTCGGGCAAAAACGATAGAACTCCCTTTGGTGAGTGCATCAAACGCCGCGCGATCCAGAGCCTGCAAAATCAAATCAACATCCGGTGTTTTATCAATAACCTGAACCACATTCCCGTAGGCTACACCAGCACGGGAAGCCTGATCTCTTGCCACCAGATCGCCGGTGCCTGCAAATGTAATAACACCGAGGCCTGCGGGCTGCGTGGTATCAAGCACCTCATTCATCGCATCGCGATTTCGCATGATGCCAGAAGTTCTCGCATCCAACAAAGCCACGGCTACCGGAACATTTTGCAAATACTGTGTGACATTATCCGAAACATTATCAATCGGGCTCATGCCTCTCGGCAGCATTGCCACAACTTCGTAGCCACTTTCTCTTATGCTTTGCGCGGATACCGATGAATCTATATCAGACGGCAAGGCGAAATTGAGCGGCCGACCAGTGTCAAACAAGGGTTGAAGTGATGTTTCCCGCGTGTCTTCAAGAACGATAGCCAGCATGGGCTTGGAGGTGTCACCGGTGAACGAAACCGCAAAAACTTCAAGCGCTGGTCCGGACGCCGACTGCGCAAGCACTTCGGGTGCGGCAACGGGTTCACTAACAGTTTCGACCGAGGCCGTCGTGATTGGCTGGCCTTCGCTTTGGTCAGCAGGCGCGGCAGTACCGGGGGTATTCGATCCAATATCGGGCACGCCAGCACTTTCGGTCTCAACCGATGGCTCCGGCGCCGCCACAGAGCCCTCAATTTGAGGGTTTACCAGACTGGCCGGGCTGGAATCCCCCGCACCGCCAACCGAAATACTTGTGTTTTCACCAACATCCGGCTGAACCATTGAAGCAACCTGCATCTCAGGTGCAAGCGGCTGCGAAGGATCAACGGGCGCCAGCGGCGTCTCTACGCTCTCGGCTATAACCGGCGCAGCAGAATCCACGTTTGCGGGCTCGCCCTGCTGGGCGGTTGCATTGACTAGAGTTACGGGAAATAGAAAACAAAGTACTAGATACAACGTGGTGCTGACGAGCAGTCCATAAATTACGCCTATGGAAAAGCCGCCGCCAGAGTTGCTTGACGTCGCCATGGATATTCCTTTGGTATTCCTTTTCAAACGGGGATTTTACTTCCCCTGCGATACTGTTAATACACTACCCATAACCGCGCCCCTCTGGAAGCCCCCAATAAGTAAATTATTTGCGAAAGACCTAAGATGCTACTGCTCATAGATAATTACGACAGTTTTACCTATAATTTGGTGCACTACTTCGGGGAACTCGGCGAAGAAGTTATGGTAAAACGAAATGACGAAGTGACCGTCGAGGAGGCCATGGCCCTAAAGCCGGATGCGATTCTTCTTTCGCCCGGGCCGTGTGACCCGGATCAAGCAGGCATTTGCCTTGGGTTGATCGCGGCGGCTGCCAAGGCCCACACGCCCCTCATGGGAGTTTGCCTCGGCCACCAAAGCATCGGGCAAGCCTTCGGTGGCAAGGTTGTCCGGTCCGACGAGATTGTGCACGGCAAAATCGGTGAAATCATTCACAAAAACAAGGGGGTGTTTGCCGACCTGCCAAGCCCCTTTAAGGCAACACGGTACCATTCACTTACTGTTGAGCGAGCCTCCTTGCCTGAATGTCTCGAAATTACCGCAGAAGTGGCAGACGGTACGATAATGGGCTTGCAGCATCGTGACCTGCCGATCCACGGCGTGCAATTTCATCCTGAATCCATCGCAACAGAGCATGGCCACGCAATGCTCCGCAATTTCCTGAACCTAGCCAAGGAGCCAGCATGAGCGACCAAATTAAACCAATAATCGCAAAAGCCATTGATGGTCCCCTAACCCGCACCGACGCGCAGGCGGCCTTTGATATTATCATGGATGGCAACGCAACCCCTTCGCAGATCGCCGGTTTCCTGATGGTTTTGCGCACGCGCTCCGAAGCGCCGGTCGAGATCACGGCTGCGGCCCGCGCCATGCGGGCCCGGTGCACGCCCGTCAATGCCCCCGCCAACGCAATGGATATTGTGGGAACCGGAGGCACGGGAAAGGCGACACTTAATATCTCTACAGCTACAGCTTTTACCGTTGCCGGTGCAGGGGTTCCTGTTGCTAAGCACGGGAACAAAAACATTTCGTCCCTTTCCGGTGCCGCCGATGCTTTGGGCCAGATGGGCGTGAATGTGATGGTTTCTCCGGAAATCGTTGAGCAAGCCCTCGCCGAAGCCAATATCGGCTTTATGATGGCCCCGATGCATCACCCCGCCATGCGCCACGTGATGCCCGCACGGCTAGAACTCGGCACGCGCACGATTTTTAATATTCTTGGCCCGCTCACGAACCCGGCAGGCATAAAACGCCAGCTCACGGGTGTATTTACGCCACATTTGCTAGTTCACATGGCCGAAACCTTGCAGGATTTGGGCTCCGAGCGCGCGTGGCTGGTCCACGGGTCTGACGGCAACGATGAAATTACCATTTGCGGCACCACTAAAGTTGCCAAACTGGAAAACGATGTGATTTTGCAGGGTGAACTCCACCCCGAAGATGCTGGCCTTCCGGTTTATCCCTTTGCGGAGATCACAGGTGGAACACCTGAGTATAACGGTGCCGCTCTTCGAGCGGTCCTTGGCGGCGAAAAAGGCGGCTATCGGGATGCCGTTTTGTTAAACGCCGCCGCGGCCCTAGTGATCGCTGAAAAGGCGGGTTCTTTAAAAGAAGGTGTAGAAATCGCGGCCGAAAGCATTGATTCAGGCAAGGCAAGGGCGGCGGTTGCCAAGCTCGCCGAGATCACCTCCAAAGCGTAGCCGCTACTCCTTTTGTCACGCCGTTTATAAAGCTTTGCCACGGCGCTTTCTTGGTTGGGGCGCAAATGACAATTGCGCTTGCCTCATAAACCACGCTAAAACCACCGCATGGATATTCTGGACAAAATTAAAGCTTACAAGCTGGAAGAAATCAGCGCTCAAAAAGCTGAAACGCCGCTTTCGGAAATTGAAGAACGCGCACGCAGCGCCAGTCCACCAAGGGGTTTTACAAATGCCTTACGGACGGCAAGTAAATCCGGTTATGCCCTTATTGCAGAAGTCAAAAAGGCGAGCCCTTCCAAAGGTTTGATCCGTGAAGATTTTGATCCGGCCGCCTTGGCAAAAGCCTATGAATTAGGGGGGGCTGCCTGCCTTTCGGTTTTAACCGACACCCCTTCTTTTCAAGGTGCTCCGGAATTTCTTGTGAGCGCACGGTCTGCCACCACCCTGCCCGCCCTGCGCAAAGATTTCATGTATGACCCCTATCAGGTGGCCCAAGCACGGGCCTGGGGGGCAGATTGCATTTTGCTAATCATGGCCAGCCTATCGGATGCTCAGGCCACGGAACTTGAAGATGCCGCCGAAAAATGGGGCATGGATGTTTTGATTGAATCGCATAATCAGGAAGAGCTTGAACGGGGCTTGAAGCTCAAGTCCCCTCTTATGGGGATCAACAACCGCAACCTCAAAACCTTTGAAACCTCGCTGGATACCACCAAAGAACTGGCAAAAATGATCCCCCAAGACCGGATCATCATTTCTGAATCCGGTTTGTTTACACCGGACGATCTTGCTGAAATGGCCAAAAACCGGGCCCGTGCATTTTTGATTGGCGAAAGCCTGATGCGGCAACAGGATGTAGAAGCCGCCACGCGGAACCTGCTCGCAAACCCGATTATGGAGTCCTAGATGTCTGATCTGACACATTTTGACGACGAGGGCGCGGCCCATATGGTCGATGTTTCTGAAAAGCCTGTTACGTCACGTGTGGCGGTGGCAAAGGGCTTTATCTCCATGCAACGGAGCACGCTGAATTTGGTTACCGAAGGTAAAGCCAAAAAAGGGGATGTGCTGGGGGTTGCCCGTCTGGCCGGTATTTTGGGCGCCAAAAAAACCCATGACCTCATTCCATTGTGCCACCCGTTAGCGCTTTCCAAAGTTGCAGTGGCGTTGGAGATCAACACCAAAAAATGTGGAATTGATATTGAGGCAACCGTAAAAAACACCGGCCAGACCGGAGTTGAAATGGAAGCGCTGACTGCAGTGAGCCTCGCGGCACTCACGGTCTATGACATGGTCAAAGCCGTGGATAAAACCATGACAATTTCAGAGATCCGTCTTGTACTCAAAGATGGCGGCAAATCCGGATTGTTCGAGGCTGAATGATGGCGCTAACCCCTGTAGCTGAAGCCTTGGCGCGCGTGCTCGCGCTTTGCCCCGCATTGGAAGCCGAAACGGTGCCGCTCTCTGAGGCAGCCGGACGGATTCTGGCCCAGCCTGTTTCAGCCGCTCGCAATCAGCCGCCATTTCGCGCTTCGGCCATGGACGGATATGCTTTACGGGCCGCAGATCTTAACCCCGGTGCAAAACTTGACCTGATCGGGGAATCCCCGGCTGGCGGACAGTTCGAAGGCACTGTGGGCGCGGGCCAAACTGTGCGCATATTCACCGGAGGTGCCGTGCCGGAAGGGGCAGACCGTGTTGTCATTCAAGAAAATGTTGCCCGTGAAGGTAATGTTGTTATCCTCAACGATGCCCCGGGTGACGGATTAAACCTGCGCCCCGTCGGAGCTGATTTCAAGGTCGGGGACACGCTCGAAGCCCCGCGCCGCCTTTCCTCGGCAGACATAGCTCTACTCGCTGCCATGAACATTCCGAATGTTCCGGTGACCCGAAAACCGGTCGTTGCGGTTATTCCGACCGGCGACGAACTGGTGATGCCCGGTGAAACCCCCGGGCCAACCCAGATCATCACCTCCAATAATTTTGCCATCAAAGCCCAGCTAGAGGCGCAGGGGGCGGTCGTTCGATTGCTGCCTATAGCGCGTGACAACCGGCCAAGTTTAAGGGCGGCCTTCGCGCTTGCGGAGGGGGCAGATATGATCGTCACGCTAGGCGGCGCGTCGGTGGGAGACTATGACTTGATCGCCCCTATGGCCGATGAGCTTGGCCTGAGTCTGGATTTCTATAAAATCGCGATGCGCCCGGGTAAGCCTTTAATTGCAGGTCATATTTCGGACACACCCATGTTTGGTTTGCCCGGAAACCCTGTTTCCTCGATGGTCTGCACCCATGTTTTTCTCCGACCGACCGTTGATAAAATGCTTGGATTGGATGCGCAGGCACTGTCTACGCAGCCCTTTGTATTGACCAAACCGCTTGGTGCCAATGGACCCCGCGCGCACTATATGCGCGGGCGTGTAGAAAAAGGCGAAGTTACTCCGGCAAGCAGACAAGACAGTGCATTGATAACGGTAATGGCCAATTCAAACGCACTCCTGATCAGAGAGCCATTTGCTGAACCCGCAGAAGCCGGCGAATCTGTTCCGTGCATATTGTTCTAGTTGACACAAATCAAGAACAAGTGTAGAACGTTAGGAACTGAAGCTTGCGGAGGCGTCACTATGCTTACCAAAAAACAACTTGATTTGCTCAAATTTATTCATAAGCGCGTGCAGGCTGATGGGGTGTCCCCCTCCTTCGATGAAATGAAAGAAGCGCTGGATTTGCGGTCCAAATCTGGCATCCATCGGTTGATTACAGCTCTTGAAGAACGGGGCTTTGTGCGAAGATTGGCGCACCGGGCCCGCGCTATTGAAGTTATCAAGCTGCCCGACAGTATAGAATCCGGCTTCCAGCCAACTGTGATTGAGGGCTCCCCCCGTAGCTCGGTTGACATCAAGGTTGATGCCTTTGACCTGCCTGTCATGGGTAAAATCGCGGCAGGCACCCCGATTGAGGCTATCCAGCATGCGAGCAGTTCAATTGGTGTACCCGGGGCTATGCTCAACACAACGGGCAAGCACTATGCGCTTGAAGTTAAGGGAGATTCTATGATCGAAGCCGGCATTAACAGCGGTGACATCGTGATCATTCATGAGCAACCCGATGCCAATAACGGCGACATTGTTGTGGCCTTGGTCGAAGATCAGGAAGCGACCCTCAAGAAATTGAACCGCACCGGTACTTCGATTGAATTAATTGCTGCCAATCCGGCATTTGAAACACGGGTTTTCACCAAAAATCAGGTCAAAATTCAAGGCAAACTGGTTGGTCTTATCCGGACCTATTGATAGGGCGCACCACCATTTGTCCAAGGTCGTAGCTCTGTATCTGGCATTGCAGACGTGATCACTGGAGTACCCTCTCTGAATGTGATCGAAAAACCGTTTAGCGCTGCGATATCCTGTTTGCCAATAAAGCTACAATCTCCATTCGGTTTTTCCTCAATCTTTGGCGCAATCAAAATCGTGGCACCATCACAAGAACTGACCTCCTTGTTTTGATTCAATATCAAGCGCCAGCCGTTGGAAAGATCCGCCGTTGAAACCCTGCTATTGATCGAAATACCCGGGCGAAAGAAGGCTTCTGATTGGCTCGCCCTGTCACCATCATTTTCAAGCCATATAGAGGCGGAAAACCGATAGGCCGTTTCTTTGTTCAGAATGCGGCCTTGTTCACTTAAGACACCAATCAACGCGCCGTTGTTGTTTACCAACACTTCGGGTCTTTCCCCTCGAACCCATATCACCATTGCCACAAAAAAGGTGGCCACCCCTACGAACCGCGATCTGCCGCGCAGCAAGATCAGCAAACACCCCGATATCCCAATAATTGGCAACACCACCCAGTGTCCATTTGGAATGGTGGTGATCGCGTTTTCAAAACCGGAAGTGAAAGCCGCAACTTCAAGAACCCATCCGATACCCAGCCCCATAATCAAGAACGCATAATAACCCAATCCAAATGGGCTTAAGAAAAGTGCAACAACGGCAGCAGGCATAATGATGAGCCCCATCACCGGAACAGATAACAGGTTAGCCAATAGCCCGAAATTGGAAACTTGATTAAAGTGTATCGCCGCCACGGGTGCCGTTGCAGCACCTGCGACGGCAGATGTCATCAATAGCGTAAATGCTGAAAAAAGCCTTCTGGGCATAAATGATCGCAGCCATTTCCACCAACGGGCTGTTCTCAACAGGTCAAATACCGCCACCAGAGCTGTCGTAGCCGAAAATGACATTTGGAAACCGGCTTCCGTTAGGGATTCTGGTCGCATCAACAAAACCAGCAAAGCCGCCAAAGCCACCGCACGTAACGAAAAGGCCGGGCGATCCAGAATCACGGCAAACAACACAACCGCGGCCATGATAAATGCTCGTTGGGTCGCAACGTTTCCGCCCGAAAGGAAAAGATACCCCAATCCAGCCAATAGCGCCGCTACGGCTCCAATTTTTTTGACCGGCATACGCAAGGCTATGCGCGGCACAAGTGCAAGCGCGTGACGAACTATCAAAAACACAAAACCTGTCAAAAGGCCCATATGCAAACCTGATATTGCCAGCAAATGGGCCAGGTTTGAGTCCCGAAGGGTCTGCAATGCGTCCTGATCAATCCGGCTCCGGTCTCCTGCAACAATAGCCGCTGCAAATGCGCCGCGCTGCCCTCCGACCGACTGCGCAACATGCTCCGCTAGGTTTCGCCTTATTGTGGCAAGCCAAAGCCCGCGCCCTTGCTCCGCATAGGGTCGCATTAGGATCAGGGGATTATTGCTATAGCCAACCGCGCCGAGTTGATCGAACCAGGCATGACGCCGAAAATCAAATGCCCCCGGCTCTACTGGTCCCCCAGGGGGTGACAAATTTGCGACAATAGCGACCCTTGCGCCGAGCGTCAGTTCATCCGGCAGGAAGCCGAACAGCGAAACCCTGACCTTCTTCGGGCTTTTCCTGACACGATCAAGCACGACCTGATCAAGCGTCACCCTAAGTGCATTACTTGCTGACCGATCAATATTGATGATCCGCCCTTCGACCGGACCGTAATAGCGAAAAGTCAAAATTGGCGCAGAGACTGAAACGCTTCGATAAACTGACGCAAGATAACCCAAATTTAAGAAAAATACGGCCAGTATGAGCAGCCGAAACCAACTGGACGACCGCCATGCCAACCAAAGCAGAACAACAGATGCAAGCCCTGCTAAACCCGCCACCCAAGTTGGCGGCTCAAACGGCAACGAAAAGTATAGCCCGATCCCGAGGGCCAGCCCGACGGGTGCCCACAAAATCAGGTTTTGCCGCTGGGTTTCCAGCCATGCCACGCCTTGTTCTCTCCCGCTCATTGCCCTAGAACCACAGCATCACCCTGTTATGGTTTCTGAAAGGTTAACAAATGTCTTCTAATGGCGTCGTCACTCGTTTTGCGCCCTCTCCCACCGGATATTTGCATATCGGAGGGGCGCGCACGGCCTTGTTCAACTGGCTTTTTGCCCGGCATCACGGTGGCAAGTTCCTGTTGCGCATTGAAGACACTGATCGTGCACGCTCAACACCTGAAGCGACTGAGGCCATATTTGAAGGTATGCGTTGGCTAGGGTTGGATTGGGATGGCGATGCTGTCAGCCAATTCGAGCGGGTTCCACGCCACCAAGAAGCGGCCCAGCAGATGCTGGACGCAGGGACCGCCTATAAATGCTATGCAACAAAAGAAGAAATCGAGGCCTTTCGCGAGCAAGCCCGTGTCGAGAAGCGTCCTCCACTGTTTCAGTCCCCCTGGCGCGATTCTACGGACATGCCAGACTTGCCGTTTGTGGTCCGGCTTAAGGCGCCAAAAAGCGGTGAGACGGTTGTCGATGATCAGGTTCAGGGGCGCATAACTTTCCAAAACGAAACTATGGATGACCTTGTCCTTCTGCGGTCAGATGGCACGCCAACCTATATGCTAGCCGTGGTGGTCGATGACCACGATATGGGCGTAACCCACGTGATTCGTGGTGATGACCACCTCACGAATGCCGCGCGGCAAACCCTAATATCTCAGGCGCTCGGCTGGGAGGTTCCGGTTTTTGCACATGTGCCGATGATCCACGGAGAGGATGGCAAGAAGTTGTCCAAGCGCCACGGTGCGCTTGGAGTCGAAGAATACCGTGATATGGGCTACCTTGCGGCGGCAATGCGTAATTATCTGGCCCGCCTAGGCTGGAGCCACGGCAATGATGAGTTCTTCACCACCGAACAAGCCATTGAGTGGTTCTCGTTAGAGCCAATCGGAAAATCCCCTGCGCGTTTTGACTTCAAAAAACTCGGGAACCTGTCTGGTCAGCATATTCGTGCAACCGATAATGCTGAATTACTGGAAGAGATCATCGCCTATGTTGCAGCGCAAAACGGCGAGCCTTTTACCGAAAACCAAAAATCAGTATTCCTCTCATCGATGGACAGCCTGAAGGCTCGCGCAAAGGTCATTCCAGAACTTCTTGATATGGCTTATTTTTTCCTCGGCAGCCGCCCCTTTGTGCCAGATGCAAAGGCGGCGCAAATACTGGATATTGTATCCCGTGGTATGCTGAATCGTTTGACTTCGCGGTTGCGAGATGCTACATGGTCGCTAGAAAATCTCGAAGCGGAAATTCGTGATTTTGCTGAGGGTGAAGAGCTCAAACTTGGCAAAGTCGCGCAACCCCTTCGCGCCGCGCTAACAGGGCGCGGTGTCTCGCCAAGCGTTTTTGACATGATGGTCACGCTTGGCAAGGAAGAAACACTGGCCCGGTTGGAGGATGTCTCAACCTGAGCTGCACTTTTTCTGGTGCGCTCAACGGGCGAATTATGGTTAATAGCTGCCCTCGGGTAGCGCATCGAGAAAGAGGACATATGGCACAAGCGACCCTTAAATTCGGCGATAAAGAGCTGGATCTTCCAATGAAAAGCCCGGCCGTCGGGCCCGACGTTATTGATATCCAGAAGCTTTATGGCCAAGGCGATGTGTTCACATATGACCCCGGTTTTACCTCCACAGCCTCTTGCGAATCGTCAATCACCTATATCGACGGTGACAAAGGCGAACTTCTTTACCGGGGGTACCCGATTGACCAACTTGCGGAAAAGTCACATTTTCTGGAAGTCTGCTATCTTCTCCTCTACGGCGAATTGCCAGATGCGGAGCAGTTGAGCGAGTTTGTGCCACGCGTAACCCGGCACACGATGCTGCATGAGCAAATGGCTTACTTCTACCGCGGATTCCGCCGGGATGCGCATCCTATGTCGATTGTGTGTGGTGTGATGGGGGCGTTATCCAGCTTTTATCACGACTCCACCGATATCAGCGACCCTGAGCAGCGCGAAATTGCGACCATTCGGATGATTGCCAAAATTCCGACGATCACCGCTTGGGCTTATAAATACTCGATCGGGCAGCCGTTCGTTTATCCTAGCAACGAATTGGATTACACGTCCAACTTCCTCAACATGTGTTTTGCCGTACCGGCAGAAAAATACGTTGTTGATCCAATACTGAGCCGTGCGATGGACCGGATATTTACGCTCCACGCAGACCACGAGCAAAACGCCTCAACTTCAACGGTGCGCCTTGCTGGCTCCTCGGGGGCCAATCCTTTTGCCTGTATTGCTGCCGGTGTTGCTTGCCTGTGGGGGCCCGCACACGGGGGCGCCAACGAAGCTGCACTTAGTATGCTGCGTGAAATCGGTACGGTTGACCGCATCCCTGAATACATTGCCCGCGCCAAAGATAAATCGGACCCGTTCCGTCTGATGGGCTTTGGGCACCGCGTTTACAAAAACTTTGACCCGCGCGCCAAAGTTATGAAGGAAAGCGCTGACGAGGTGCTTGGCCTGATGGGGATTGAAAACAATCCTACTTTGCAAGTTGCCAAAGAGCTTGAAAAAATTGCCCTTAGTGATCCCTATTTCATTGAGAAAAAGCTCTATCCGAATGTTGATTTCTACTCCGGCATCATTCTGGACGCGATGGGCTTCCCGACTTCGATGTTTACGCCGATTTTTGCGCTCGCCCGCACCGTTGGCTGGATCGCACAGTGGAAAGAAATGATTTCGGACCCAACGCAAAAAATCGGTCGCCCGCGCCAGCTTTATACCGGCGCAACCTTCCGGGACTACGTGGACGTAGAAAACCGGTGAGCAAAAGCCTGAAAAGAGTGGAGGCCGAGGCGCAAGCCCTCGGCCTTTCTATTGATATCATCCGTGAAGACGTTTTAACCACGACAGCGCAACTGGCCGCCGATGCGCGTGGCTGCGTGGTAGATCAAATTGTAAAATCAATTCTATTTCGTGCCGAAGATTCCGAACAACATGTTCTTTTTCTAACGGCGGGAAGTAACAGGGTCGACACCCAAAAAGCGGCGCATGTTTGCGGGCGCAAGCTCGCGCGTGCTGACGCCGCTAGTATTCGCAGCTATACCGGGTTTGCTATTGGAGGTGTTTCCCCGCTGGGTCATCTAAACCCGGTCGCCAAATTTATGGACCAGCGCTTACTTGATTTCCCCACAGTCTGGGCCGCCGCAGGCACGCCGAGCCATGTGTTCAAGATTGACCCCAATCTGCTGCTCGAAAAAACCCGCGCCATTTTGGCTGACTTTACTGAATAGCTCTACTGAACTTGTGCCAAAACCGAGCGGGCTGCTCTGACGCCCGGGTCGAGGCCACCACGACCAAGTGCGTCTATCGCCTGCTGGCCAACCGATATCTGCGCGGCTCTTGCGTCTGGGCTCTCCAGCAGCTTGGTCATCTCACGCAACAGGTTTTCAACCGTGCAATCACGCGGTTCAAACTCGGGCACCGCTTTACTGTCCGTCAGCAAGTTTACGAGTGTGAAAGAGGACGCAAGCATTGCACGGCGCATAATTAGGGCTGTTAGCCAGTTTGTTTTGTAGCCAATCACCATAGGAGTCCCGACAGCCGCCAGTTCGATCGAGACGGTCCCCGAGGCGGCCAAAGCCAATTCGGACGCTGCAAAAACGGTTGTTTTCAACTTGGCTTCCGGCAATATCAGATCGGCTGACAGGCTTGATTTCTCCAACAACTGTTCCAGAGGTTTTTGCAAATGGAGCGAGGCAACGGGAATAGCAAAGCGAAAACCCGGCCCCAGTTTCTTTGCAACTTCAAAAAATATAGGGGCCAAGCGCGTGATTTCACCGAGCCGGGAACCGGGAAGGAGGGTTATGAGCCGGTCGGTTCCGAGATTAAGCTGCGCCTTCAACCGATCGACTTCGCCAGTATCAGGAACGGGTTCCGCTACAACCGGGTGGCCTACAAAGTCGCAGCTCATCCCCTCTTTGGTCATATAAGGTGGCTCGAAAGGCAATATTGCCAATACATGGTCCACATGTTTTGCCATCTTTTGCGCCCTGCCCGGCTTCCACGCCCAAACCGACGGCGCAACATAGTGAATGATTTTTCCATCGAATTCTTGCCGAAGGCGCGCAGCCAGACGGAGCGTAAAACCGGGGGAATCAATAGTGATTAAGGCATCAGGTTTTTTTGCCAAAACATCTTGCGCCGTTTCGTGAAGGCGTTTTTTCAAATGCCGATATTTTGGCAGGACCTCAACCAAACCAAAAATCGAAAGTTCACTCATTTCGAAAAGACTGGTCAATCCTTCGGCCTGCATGAGCGGGCCGCCGACCCCAAAAAACTCAACGTCACCTGAGGATTCGCTTTTAAGGCCCCGCATTAGTGCAGCGCCCAATCGGTCACCAGAAGCTTCTCCCGCGACCAGATAAAACCTCAACGCACCCAAAGGAACAGCCCCAAAGCGTCCGCGCGCGCGATCGTCGATTCCCGGTCCAATATTATTGTTTCCCCGGCCTGCACTACCACCCCCGCCAACCCGGCGGCGGCTACAGCGTCGAATGTATCGGGTCCTATCGCGGGCATATCCAGGCGCATATCTTGTCCGGGTTTTGATCTTTTGAGCAAAATGCCCTTGCTACCCTTTTTATCCGGAAGTCGCGCCGGATTTGCGGCCACAAAGCGTAACATCGCATCGGTGCCCTGAATACTTTCCAAGCCAAGGCACAGCCCTTGTGCAACAACCGCACCTTGCCCAACATCGACATTCCCCAAAGCGGAAACAATCTCTCTAGCGCGGTCTGCGTCTTTTTTGTCGTCTTCCGTCGGTTTTTTCAGGGTCGAACAACCTTTTTGCGCCAAGAGGTCCGGCAAGGCCTCATGGGCACCAATAATCGTGAATCCTTCAGCCTCGAAAAGCGACGCCACAATTTTTAGGGTGGAATTATCTCCACCCTTTAACGCATTCATCACAACCGGTGCCAAGCGCAATCCGGTTGCATCGAACTTCAGGGGATTGAGCCGCGGTCGGCCCATACCGCCGCCCATTGTCACCAATGTAATCCCTGCCTTTTTGAGCCCTTTAAATAGCTTGCCGGGTTTTTCAAAAGACGCTTTCAGCATCGGATGGTCCGCAACCCATTCGAGATCTATACCGTCAAATTGTACAACCAAATAGGGTTGTCCTATGGTGGCACAGTTTTCGGCAAGCAATTTGGGAAGAACCCCGCTGCCAGCGATAATTCCCAAAGGTTCCATTATTTGGTCGCTGGCGTACAGAATGAGCGTTTTGAATCTGACAGAATAAATTCAAGAATTTCCCGCACCATTGCATTCTCTGAATTTTGAATCATTTCTTGAGCGCGCGCTTTCATCGGCTCCTTTCCATCAAACAGCTCTTTGTAAGCCGCTCGAATAACAGAGATTTCTGCCTTGGGAATGCCACGTCGCTTCAACCCTACAAGGTTCAATCCAGATAATTTAGGGCGCTCTCCGACCACGGATCCAAAAGGAATAACATCAGCGACAACCATTGAAAGTGCACCAATGATGGCACCTTCACCAATGCGGACAAACTGATGAATACCGGCCAGCCCGCCAATCACGACGCCATCTCCAAGCTCGACATGGCCCGCCAGTGACGCGTGATTGGCAACCACCACGCCATTCCCAACCTGACAATCATGGCCAACATGAGTGCCAAGCATAAACAGCCCGTCATCGCCAATGCGGGTTATACCGCCCCCGCCGCGCGTACCTGGATTGATCGAAACGCTTTCGCGGATCATATTACGAGCCCCGATCTCCAATTTTGTCGGCTCGCCCTCAAATTTCAGATCCTGGGGTTGAGAACCGATAGAGGCAAAGGGCCAGATTTCGGTTTTCTCGCCGATAGAGGTGTCACCAGAGATGGCAACGTGACTATGCAGCCGTACGCCCTCCGCCAAGCGAACATCCGGCCCGATATGGCAAAACGGGCCGATCTTGCAGCCACGGCCAATCTCGGCCCCGCCCTCAATTATGGCGCTCGGATGGATACTCATTCGTCTTTAGGAATAATAATCATTGCGGTGAATTCGGCTTCTGCCACCAAATTTCCGTCAACGATACCTTGGCCGGCAAATTTCCAAACCTTGCCACGCTTTCGAATTAAATCAACGTGGAGTTCAAGCTGGTCCCCTGGTTCAACCAGTTTTCGAAATTTTGTGGCTTCAAGAGACATGAAATAGACAAGGGGATTTTTGCCAGCAAGATCGAGCGTTTCAACCACCAAGGCCGAGGCCGTTTGGGCCATTGCTTCTACAATCAAAACGCCGGGGAATACCGGTTTATCGGGAAAATGCCCCTGAAATATATCCTCGTTGATTGAAACATTTTTAATACCAACCGCGCTTTGCCCAAGCACCACATCCCGCATTTTCTCGATATAGAGGAACGGATACCTGTGCGGCAGAAGCTCCTTCACGCGATGAATATCAAAGGAAAGCGGTTGGGTCGGCTCTTCACTCATTTTCGGGTCCTATCAAATTTATCATTTCTGGCGATTCACTGTAAACTTGGTCCAGCAACTCAATCGCCTCACTTGTAATATCCAGATTGCGATCAAACAAGAGCACTGACCGGCGATCAATTATAGCGGTGGCACTGTATTTCTGCATCAAGCCCGCTAGAACCGGAGCAATTACCTGAAAAAAGGCACGGCGGCGGGCTTCGATGTTGGCAATTAGTGTGTTGTCGCTTGCCTCTTGCTCACTTCGTGCATTCACAACTTTTTCATCAAAGGCATCGGCGAGCAGCCTAAATTCATCAGCGGGTAGCGTGTCGCGCAACTCGGTTAAGGATTGTTCTTCCTGTTCAAACGCCGCACCAATACGGCGCCCCACTTCCACCAAATCATCCTGTTCTTTTTGCTCAAGGACCATAATATCTTGGCCTAGACGCGTACCCGAAAACAATGCATCTTGATTGACGATCAATATACTGGTGGGCACAACCGTCGGAAATTCCTGCGGTTGGTTGAAAATCGGGAAGTCTTGGCCCACGACAATACTCGCCCAAAAGGCAAGTATTATTGATAGATAATGCTGTTTTCTAATCAAAATGAAGTTTTGACCGACACGCTGAATGATTGCGTCACGTCGCCTACCTCAGTTTGGAGAGGATTCGCCCAATTGAACACCAGGGGTCCAATCGGTGTATCCCAGTAAATCGCAAAACCGGCGGCCGAGCGTAGATGCGCACTCGTGTCGATCGCGCCACTGGCCCCAACCGGCGTTCCGTCCATTCCCCAAACGGAGCCTGCATCAATAAACAGACCACCGCGAATGCCTAGTTCTGGCGGAAGCCCGACAGGGAATGTTGCATCCAGCCTTGCGACCGCATAATAGTTGCCGCCCAAAGAGTCGTTCACATCAGCGAGCTCATCTCTGGGGCCCAAACCACCCACGGAGAACCCGCGGAATGAGCTGCCACCAAGGAAGAACCGATCGGTAATCCGAGAACCGCCACTGCCTAAGTCGTAGAGCGCTCCACCTTCTACATCGGCCGAGAATACAAGCGCTTCGTCAAAAAGGTTAAAGTACCCTTTGGCGCGCGCGGTTGCTTTTGCATAGTTGGCATCACCACCAATGCCTGCATATTCGGCACCGAACCGAAGAATATAACCTGCAGTCGGATCAAATGCAGAATTGCGGTTGTCATGCGTAAGCGCAATCCGAACCGCTGAGCGAACCACAGTTCCGACTTCACCTACAATAATTGGGGAAGCATCAACACCCGGATCTCTAATTTCTTCTGAAACAAGATCATAGGTAAATGACATACGGGTGGCGTCGTTCACCGGGAAAGAAAGCGTCGGGCTAATACCAAAGTTCGTGGTCTGGAACGAAGATTCGTCCCGATCATTTTGCCGGTAGTAGACATCAAAACCCGCCGCTAGATCGCGATCAAAAAGATGTGGCTCCGTAAACCCAAAACTCGCAACTTTGGAAGATTCACCGTAACTCAGAGACAGGTCAAACCTTTGGCCGCGCCCCAGAAAATTGCTTTCGGCAATGCTAAATGTGCCTGAAAATCCGCTATCGGTGGAGTACCCGGCACCAAAGTTAAAGGAGCCGGTCGCCTGATCTTCAACATCAACTTCAATGATAACCGATTCAGGCGTTGAGCCCGGCGTTGTGTTCACAGATAGCTGGGAAAAGAACCGTAAAGATCTGAGCCCGCCTTCCGCCTCACGCATTTTGCGTGGGTTAAAAGCGTCACCTTCTGCAATTTCGAACTCACGGCGAATGACACGATCAAGTGTCTGCGAGTTCCCTCGAATATCAATACGCTCAACATAGACGCGGTTGCCGTTTACGAGCTCAAAACTGATATCAACAGTTCCATCCGCTTCGTTCTTGGTGATCTTTGGAATGGCGCGTAAGAATGGAAACCCGAGCCGCCCAGCCTCCTCTTCAATTGCTTCGACGGCATCTTCAACTTTGGAAGCTTTATACGTGCGGCCAGAACGAATCCGCGCAAGCCTGTCGAAGTCTGCCGGGTTGACTCCTGCGAGCGTTGTCGAAACCGACGTTTGTCCGAAATCGTAGGATGCCCCTTCACGGACAGAATAAGTCAGGAAAAACCCATCTCTATCCAAGGCAAATTCAGAAAGACCAGCGGTAACCTCAACATCGGGGTAACCACGCTCCCGGTAAAAACCTAGGAGCGCTTGCCGGTCCGCATTGGCCCGCTCGCTGCTGAAGCTATCGGAACTATATAAAATATTGAGGAACCCTGCTTCACTACTTCCAATTGCGCGCCGCAATCTTTGGTCCGTATAAGACTGGTTGCCGACAAAATTGATACTCTCGATCTGGTCTGTGCGGCCTTCCGAGATTTGAAATACCAGATTTGAGCGGCCGTCTGGCAGTGGAATGATTTGGGGTGTGACTTGCGCATTGTAGCGGCTGTTTTGCCTGTAGGCTTCAGCGATGCGGCGTGCATCTGCTTCAATAGTAGCGCGATCAAGGGGGCGGCGGGTTGCCGACGTAACAATTCCGGCCAGTTCCTCGTCGCTTAACTTCCGATTGCCTTCAAAATTAACGATCCCGATGGTCGGGTTTTCAACCACTGCGATAACCAATCGGCCCGCTGCAGCTCGTATATCTACGTCAGAAAACAACCCGGTCGCAATAAGTCGCCTCAAGGCCGCATTGATATCAGCCGCGCTGATGGTTTGTGACAAATCCAACCCGGAAAACGAAACCACTGTCTGATCGGGTACTGAACTGTTCCCCGAAACAAGAATCGCAGAGAATCGGCTGGCAGATTGTGCAGAGGTTTCACTAGGAACAACGGACGCGATGGTTGCGGCACTAACCCCCAAAAATAGTGAAGCCAATAAAGAGCTTACACGAGCTTTTTGAAGTAACTTATCACTCATAATCCGTCCGCCTTACGTCAGTATTCCGGAGTAAATCCGGTTAATGTATCACTTGAGCGTTAAAGTCGCATAATGTCGTTATAGGATGCAAGTAGCATCATAGACAGGATCAGAGCAAAGCCTACGGCCATCACTGCTTGCATGAAGCGCGGGTTTGGGGCTTTACCCCTTATTGCCTCATAGACATAAGTCAGTAGGTGCCCGCCGTCCAACACCGGAATTGGGAAAAGATTGAGCAATCCTATGGCTGTAGAGATCACAGCTATCAAAGAAATGAAACTTAAAACACTGGTTTGCGCCGTTGCGCCGGATATCTGGGCAATGCCAATCGGCCCCTGAAGGTTCTTAACCGAAATATTCCCTAACACCATGTGTTTGAGCCCGTTAAGCGAAGACTCCATAACGCCAAAAACCCGTGATACACCAAACTCCATAGCGGTGAAAATTGACGGCGTCTTGGTTGCGGGCGAAAAGTACAATTGGCCGTAAACGCCAATCAAAACCCGCTGGTCAAAACCACCTTCACTATTTGGGAAATCTCGCAATTCCGGTGTAAGGCCCAGATTGAATATTTCCCCCGCCCGCCAGATACGAAGAGTCACCTCGGAACCTTCTGAAGCCTCAACCACAGCGCGCAAATCGGCAAAACTTTGGAGGGGTTCACCGCCAGCAGCCAGTATAATATCATCGGCTTTGATACCCGCTTTATCTGCCGCACTCAAAGGCTCAACACCGGAAACAAGAGGGATGTAGAAATAGGGAACCGAAAGTGAAACCTCGTCTTCACCGCGCAATATCCGTAGGTTTTGATTGCCCGTATCTTCAATTTCGCTAATGATTTTGTAAAGGTCGGTATAGTTGCTTACTGGCTGATCATTTAACCCAACTATTATATCACCGGTTCTCAATGAGTTTTCATATGGCAGCGGGGTAATTTCTCCCACCGTCGGGCGCTCAAGCGCAACCCCTACCCAAAGCGACAGACCTGTAAATATAACCATCGAAAGAATGAAATTTGCCACGGGTCCAGCCAGAACCGTTAATGCGCGACGCCAGACAGTTGCGGCAGGGAAGCTGCGGCGGCGGTCATACTCATTCATGCCATCGAGTTCAGGGTCAGCACCACTGCTCGCCGCATCCCGATCTCCCAAAAACTTCACATATCCACCCAAAGGCACTGCCGCGACTTGCCAGCGGGTGCCACGCTTATCTGTCCGTGACCATAACACTGGCCCAAACCCAAGCGAAAAAACCTCGGAGTGGATCCCCACCCAGCGGCCGACGATGTAGTGGCCGTATTCATGAATCGAAACCACGATTCCCATAACCACAACAAAAGCCAGAATGGTGAGGGCGGGCCCTCCGACAACGGGAATGTTTGCAAGCCAGTCCATGTCAGCTCCTCAAATTAGCGCATCCACAATTCTGCGGGCTTCGGCATCTGCCGAAAAAATCTCGGAAACCGAGCTTTGAACAGAATCGCGGGTAGGCTCTAGATGGGCATTATACAGGGTTTTTTCAACCAATGTCGCCATATCCAAAAAACCGATACGCCGACCAATAAAAGCATCAAGCGCCGCTTCTTTAGCCGCGTTAAAAATAGCTCCTGCATGACCGCCCATGCCCAAGGCTTCACGCGCCAATCTCAGAGCCGGAAACTTTGTTTCATCGGGACGGCTAAAGCTCAAGTCCCCCAATTCAGCAAAATTCAGGCGCTCAATAGGGTTTTCGGCGCGCTCGGGCCAGCTTAAAGCATATCCAATTGCCCCCCGCATATCAGGGCTACCCATATGGGCGATTATCGAATTATCAATATATTCGACCATTGAATGTACGATCGCTTGCGGGTGAACAACCACTTCGATTTGGTTGGGGCTACAAGAAAATAGGTATTTAGCTTCAATGACTTCCAAAGCCTTATTAAACATAGAGGCGGAATCGATTGAAATGCGCTGGCCCATGTCCCACTTGGGGTGTTTCACCGCTTGCTCAGGGGTAACGGGGCGCATCTGTTCGACCGTAAAATCTTTAAACGGGCCGCCACTTGCGGTTAATATCAATCGGCGCAAGGCTTTCCGGTTTTCTCCATTCATGGCTTGGAATAAAGCTGAATGTTCGGAATCTACCGGCAATAAAGTGGTCCCATGCTCAGCGCACTGCGAAAGGAGCAGGTCACCCGCACAAACCATGCTTTCTTTGTTGGCCAGTGCCAGAATTCCACCATGTTCGGCCAGCGCCATTGATGTCCGCAACCCGGCAGCACCAACTATGGCAGACATGCCCCAATCCACCGGGCGCGCGGCGGCTTCGGCTATGGCATTTGCCCCCGCTGCGGCTTCGATTCCGGAGCCTTGCAGTGCGGCACGAAGGTCTTCCAACCTGTCTTCATACGCGGTAACCGCGATTTCAGCCCTGAACTCAATCGCTGTTTTGGCCAGCAAATCAATGTTTCCAGCACCGCTCAAAGCGACCACATTATACGCGCCTGAATCCCGCCGGATCAGATCAAGCGTATTGGTGCCGATGGAGCCGGTTGCGCCGAAGATACTGATTTTACGCTGCATTCAGGTAACCTTGATTAGGTTCAAGATCAGGTAAAGACTCGTGGCCGCCAACATGGCATCAAACCGGTCCAGAAAGCCGCCATGGCCGGGGATCAGGTTGCTCGAATCTTTGACACCGGCCTTTCGTTTCAACCAGCTTTCAAAAAGGTCTCCGGCTTGGCCAGCCATCGCCAGCGGGACCGAAAGCAATACAGACTCCCAAAAGCCCATCGTGCCACCGAGCGCCCAATATACGAACCCGACACCAATAGCCAAGACCCAGCCACCTATTGTGCCGGACCACGTTTTCTTGGGTGAAATCGCAGGCCAAAACTTGGGTCCGCCAAATGTCCGCCCCGCAAAATAGCCCCCAACATCGGAAGCGATCACAACCCCGAACAGCCATAAAATCGGGCCGAGCCCCTGATTTTCACGGGTTACTACCAGTGTGGCGAGAGGCACCGCCAGATACAGCATGCCAAAGGCGATCCAGATCGGGCGTTTGTGTTTGATTTGAAGCAGAATAAAAGAGGAAACCACGATTGGAATCAGGCCAAAGAATATGCCGAACAAGTTGGCGGCTATCACCGCGCCAGTGGTTCCGGCAACCATGACCCAAAGGCCCATGTCTTTGTTGCTGGCGTCGGTCAAAATAAGTTGCCGGTATTCCCAGCTCATCAAGCCACCAACAACCACGAGCAATGCCACAACAAAGCCGCCGCCTTCCCAAAACACGAGCCCGCCGATTGCTGCCAGCACCACCGCAGAGACGATGCGGACAAGAAGGTCACCAAATTTGGCTGGCGGCTTTGGGGAGGGTTGTTCGGGTGTATCTTCCATTAAACTTGCATAATCTCGGCTTGCTTGGCTTCAAGCGCCGTATCAATCTTCTTGATAGCGGCGTCCGTGATATCCTGTATCTCGTCCTGCCAAACCTTCTGGTCATCTTCCGACATACCGTCATTTTTGGCCTTTTTGATCTGGTCCATGCCGTCTCGGCGCACATTTCGCACCGCAATTTTGGCATTTTCAGCATATTGTCCGCCAAGCTTGGCCATCTCTTTACGGCGCTCTTCATTGAGCTCGGGAATCGGCAGGCGCAAAATAGCGCCGTCCATAACTGGATTGAGGCCAAGACCGGAAGTTCGGATGGCTTTATCCACGGCCTCAACCATGGATTTATCCCAAACGTTTACGGTCACCATGCGGGGCTCGGGCACGTTGACGGTAGCCACCTGATTAATGGGTGTGCGTGAGCCGTAGGCTTCTACATGCACGGTATCGAGCATCGAAGCCGAAGCACGCCCTGTGCGCAGTGACGCGAAATCACGCTTCAGGGCCACCTCGGCACCATTCATCCGCTCTACAAGGCTATCAATATCAATATCTATGTCGTCTGACATGGCAATCTCCTATCTCTAACTCGGTATTACGGTGGTATAGTTGCCTTGGCCAGACAAAATTCCAACAATGCCTTCCGGCGCGTTCAGGTCAAACAGGACAATCGGCATCCGGTTATCGCGCGCCAACGCGATTGCAGAGGCGTCCATGACTTTGAGATTCTTCTGCAAAACCTCGTCATAGGTGACTTCGTCATAGCGCTTTGCATCGGGGTTGGTTTTCGGGTCGCTGTCATAAATACCGTCAACCTGTGTACCTTTATACATCATTTCGCAAGACATCTCGGAAGCTCGCAAAGTCGCAGCCGTATCGGTGGTAAAGTAAGGGTTGCCGGTGCCCGCTGCAAAAATACAGACCCTGCCCTTTTCAAGGTGGCGAACCGCGCGGCGGCGAATATAGGGCTCGCAAACCTGATCCATAGGAATGGCGGATATCACGCGGGTGAAGATGCCAAGCGCCTCCAGCGCTCCCTGCATCCCCAAGGCGTTCATGATGGTGCCCAGCATTCCCATATAGTCTGCTGTGGTGCGCTCCATTCCCTGCGCGCTCCCCGCCATGCCTCTGAAAATGTTACCACCGCCGATAACAAGGCAGATTTCGACACCTGCATCATGCACTTTTTTGATCTCTTCGGCGATGCGCTCGACAGTGGGCGGGTGGAGGCCAAACTGGGTGTCTCCCATCAGGGCTTCGCCCGAAATTTTAATGAGCACACGTTTATAAAGCGGTTTGGCGGTCATTTCCCCATCCGGCATGGCATCGATTCTCCTATTTTGGCTGCTCGCGCAAAATGGCCTAAATTCTCCATCGGGGCAATGGGAAATAGGACCCAAACGCGAGAGTCCGCCGATAGAATAAATTCGCTTTTTGCGAATTCCAGCGTTGTTTGCGGGTATTACATATGTTTTCATGAATCCAGTTTAAGGCAGATGAAGACTCTGATTCCGGTAACAAAGGCCCTTCCCATGCTCAGATACACGACTTTCGCCCTCGCCGTATTGCTAACGCTCGCTAGCCTTGCCTTGGTTTTTATATCGCCCTTGTTCTGGATAGCGTTTGTGTTTTTCGGCTTTTTCACGCTGATCGGTATTCGGGACGTACGCCAACAGCGCCACGCCATTTTGCGAAACTATCCAATTTTGGGAAACTTGCGCTGGATCCTTGAGTCCATCCGCCCCGAAATCCGGCAATATTTGATGGAAAGCGATAGCGATAAAGAGCCCTTTTCACGTGATGATCGCTCGATTGTTTATCAACGTGCCAAAGGGGCGGAAGACAAGCGCCCCTTTGGCACGCGCGAAGACGTATACGCCGCCGGCTACTCCTGGATCACCCATTCTGTCCTCGCGCGGGATGATCTTCCCTGGGATTGTCGAGTGAAAATCGGGAACGATACCTGCAAGCAACCGTATCAGGCCTCCATCTTCAATATCTCGGCAATGAGTTTTGGTGCGTTAAGTGCCAACGCCATCTCAGCCCTTAACCGAGGGGCCAAGCTGGGCGGTTTCGCCCATGATACCGGCGAAGGCGGTATTAGCCGATATCATCGGGAGGGTGGCGGAGACCTGATTTATGAAATTGGAAGCGGTTACTATGGGTGCCGAAATGAAGACGGAACATTCAGCGCTGAAAAATTTGCGGAACAGGCAGCCGATCCGCAAGTTAAAATGATTGAGGTCAAGCTTTCGCAAGGGGCCAAACCCGGCCATGGGGGCATGCTGCCTGCAAGCAAGATTTCAGAGGAAATCGCGGAAGCACGCGGCATTCCGATGGATAAGGATTGCCTCTCACCCGCGACCCATTCAAAATTCTCGACACCTTCGGAGTTTGTTCACTTCCTGCAAGAACTGCGCGAACTATCCAATGGCAAACCTGTGGGGTTCAAACTGTGTGTTGGCCACAGGCGCGAGTTTATGTGCATGGTCAAAGCCATGCTCGAAACCGGAATTGTGCCAGATTTCATTGTGGTTGATGGCAAGGAAGGCGGCACGGGCGCGGCCCCGCTTGAATTTGCAAATCATATCGGTATGCCCTTGGTTGAAGGGCTCACCTTCGTTGTGAATACCTTGGTAGGGGCGGGCTTGCGCGACCAGATCAAAATCGGGGCCGCCGGGAAGCTGGTAACCGCATTTGATCTCGCGCGGGTATACGCACTTGGTGCCGATTGGGTCAACTCGGCCCGCGGATTCATGTTTGCAATCGGATGCGTACAGGCTCAAGCCTGCCACACAAACCACTGCCCTGTTGGGATTACAACGCAAGACAAGCTCCGCCAACGCGCACTGGATGTCCAAAGTAAAACCGTTCGTGTGACAAACTTCCATAGGAACACCCTGGAAGCCGTTGCGGAAATGATTGGTGCGGCCGGTCTAAACGGACCTGAGGAATTGCAGCCTAAACACCTGATGATTCGTCAGAAAAACGGGCAGACAATTTCCGGTGCCCGTGTATATTTGAGAATGAAGCCCAATGCATTGATTGACGATGATGTCGAGATCATGTCGGAGTCATACCGGGTGCCATGGAACAACGCCCGAACTGACAGCTTTCGGCCATTTGAGGGCATGGAGAGTCTTGAGTATAACTAATGTTGAAATCAGATTTCGAAACCGAAAGAACTTCGGTAACTAGCTGGAAAAGCGCACTCGCCGACGAGACATTGCGAAATGAGCTGGTTGATGATTGCAAAAGAATTTTAACGCCCAAGGTCTTGCGACATCTTCCGGATTCTCTAAATGTTTCCGCCCGTTCAGAAGACATCAACCAATGGATCGATGCACGAGATGCTGAAAGCACCGTGTTAACGATCAAAGAAAAAACAACGTCGAAAATGTTGGGATTTATGATATTGGCGGAACTGCCGCAGCACGATCCCCTTCAAACCGTTCATCTTGGTTATTTCTTTGCTGAGGAGAGTTGGGGGAAAGGTTATGCCACAGAAGTACTGAGCGGATTAATCGCCCACTTAACGCCCCAAGAAACCCCGGTTCAACTGATGGGCGGTGTGGAAAAGAGCAATCTTGCATCGGCCAAAGTGCTGCTCAATGCAGGTTTTGTGATTGATCCCGAAAAGTCGGACAAAATTACGGATATGTTTGTTTACGAATTTTAGGCCGGCTTTAACTCAAAAAAAGCCCCCGCAAAGCTTTGCGGAGGCTCATCTTGTTTCAAAAGTGGGTCGGATTAGCCGCCCATGGTTTTCGCAACTTCAGCTGCAAAATCCTCTACCTTTTTCTCGATGCCTTCGCCAACGGCGAGGCGCACGAAACCGGTGACTTCAGCACCAGCCTCTTTGGCCGCCTGAGCCACGGTCACATCGGGGTTGATCACGAATTTCTGGTTTACCAGCGTGACCTCCTCGAAGAATTTGCGCATCCGGCCTTTGATCATGTTTTCAATGATGTTTTCAGGTTTACCGGATTCCCGGGCCTGCTCGGTCAGGATATTTTTCTCGCGCTCAATCATAGCTGCGTCGAGGTCGTCCTCGTTCAGCGATGCCGGATTGGTGGCGGCTACATGCATGCAAATCTGCTTGGCGATATTTTCATCGCCGCCCTTAACAGCCACAAGAACGCCGATCTGGCCCATATTTGGGGCCGCAGCGTTGTGCACGTAAGAGGCAATGATGTCACCCTCGAGGCGGGCCATGCGGCGAACCGTCATGTTTTCACCGATGGTCGCAACTTTATCGGTCACAACTTCGGAAACAGCCTTGCCGCCCATGTCAGCCCCTTGCAGAGCGTCTACATCAGAAACGCCTAGAGCAGCAGTTGTGATGCCCGATACCATTTCCTGAAACTCTGCGTTTTTAGCAACAAAGTCGGTTTCTGAGTTCACCTCAACCGCAACGCCAACACCGCCAGAAACGGCAACGCCCACAAGGCCCTCAGCCGCGGTGCGGCCAGATTTTTTGGCAGCTTTTGCCAAACCTTTGGTGCGTAGCCAGTCAACGGCGGCTTCCATGTCGCCATTGGTTTCGGTCAACGCTTTTTTGGCATCCATCATGCCAACGCCAGAGCTGTCACGCAGCTCTTTCACTTGTTTTGCTGTGATCACCATTTTGGCTCTCCTATCAAAATTCGATTGTGCGCGGAGCCCCTGCCCCGCGCCTCTGTCTTAGGCTTCTGCGGGCAGTTCTTCGCCTACAGTTTCGTCCATCTCGCCGATGTCAACGCCGGCTGCGCCGAGCTGTGCGGCCATGCCGTCAAGCGCCGAGCGTGCGATCAGGTCGCAATAAAGCGCGATGGCGCGGGCGGCATCGTCATTGCCCGGGATCGGGAAATCAATGCCACGTGGATCGGAGTTGGTATCCAGAACCGCGATCACAGGAATGCCAAGTTTTTTGGCTTCGGTGATGGCGAGGCTTTCTTTGTTGGTATCAACCACAAAGATCAGGTCGGGGGTGCCGCCCATTTCGCGGATACCACCAAGAGAAGCCTGAAGTTTGGCCTGCTCACGGGTCATGTTCAGGGTTTCTTTTTTGGTAAGACCTTCGCCGCCATTCTCAAGCGCATCGTCATATTTTTTGAGACGCGAGATCGAGTTGGAAATGGTTTTCCAGTTAGTCAGCATGCCGCCGAGCCAACGGTGGTTTACGTAATACTGGGCCGAACGCTCAGCCGCATCAGCGATGGCTTTGGAAGCCTGGCGCTTGGTGCCAACGAACAGGATCGAGCCACCTTTGGCAACGGTTTGCTGCACAGCATTAAGCGCGGCATCGAGCAAAGGAACGGTTTGGGTGAGGTCCATAATATGGATGCCGTTACGGCTGCCATAGATATACTGGTCCATCAACGGGTTCCAGCGGTGGGTTTGGTGACCAAAGTGAACGCCGGCCTCAAGCAGCTGGCGCAATGTGAACTCAGGAAGAGCCATTGGATATTTCCTTTCCGGTTTAATCCTCGGCAGGGAGTTGAGGCTTTCGCCAACCGGTGGACCTATCGGGGATTTCTCCCCCGAAGGCCCTAAACCCTGCCTGTGGTTTCAATAGCCGCGCGTTTAGAGTAATCCGGTACTTTCCGCAAGCGCCTAAGTGGAAAATCACCCAAATTGAGCAATTTTTGTCGATTTAGGATGACGAGGGCCACGCATTTGTCTATCCAAGGCCCGAACAATGGCGAAGAGTTAAAAAATGAACGATGGGTTTACCCGAATTGAAGCCAAGGATCTGAGTTATTCGAACTCGTTTCCTTCGCCTAAGCGGCATTTTGTAATTCGGTGGGTGGAAAACCTGACCGGACGCATTACGATTCTAAAGCTCGTCAAGACGCACCAGAATGAGCCACCGCTACCCGGGAACTTTTGGCGACAAGCCATGACCCGCATGGGAATCAACACCGATATTGGTGAAGAAGCGATGGCACACATTCCCAAGAAAGGCCCCTTGATTGTGGTTGCCAACCATCCGCACGGATTGGTGGACGGCATGGTGCTTTGCGAGATTGTCAGCAATGTGCGCGACGATTTCAAAATCATGACCCGCGCCTTTTTGGCAAAAGTGCCGGATATTAATGACCGGATGCTGCCGGTGGCATTTGACCACGAAGACGATGCGATCCGCAAAAATGTTCAAGCCCGCAAAGACGCGCTTGAACACGTAAAATCCGGTGGATGCCTAATTTTATTTCCGGCTGGCCGCGTCGCACATAGCGAAACACTGTTTGGTGAAGCGGTTGACGCCGAATGGACCAACTTTCTGGCCCGACTGATTTCACGCGGCAAAGCCGCAGTTACGCCCATATTTTTCCATGGGCAAAACAGCCGGATCTATTTAATGGCCGCAAAGCTTTCGCCAACCATGCGTCAAGGATTGTTGATGCACGAGGTCGCACGTTCTCTAAATAGCGACATGCGCCCTATCGTCGGTGATATGATTTCCTTTGAGGAAATGGAAAGCCTGGGATTACCTCCGAAAGAAATGGCGGCCCATCTGCGTGAACACACACTTGGTCTGGCTGGCGAGTAAATGGCACAGGCGCCGGTTCTCTGCATAGGTTCGGCCTTGTGGGATATCATAGCTAGCGCCAGCGCGCCCATGGAACATGGTCGCGATATAGCCGGAGAAATTCGCCGGCAACTGGGGGGCGTAGCGCTGAATGTTGCAGTAGCCCTTGTAAGGCAAGGGCAACCTGCTGCATTGCTCTCCGCAATTGGGAACGGGCCGGAAGGGGATGCGCTTATAGATGCGCTCGAATCCGAAGGCGTGGATTGCCGGTTTATCTATCGGTCAAGTGATCCAACCGATTCCTATCTGGCCATAGAACACCCAAACGGCGATGTGTTTGGCGCTATCGCGGATTGCGCATCTCTCGAACGTGCGGGAGATCAAATCTTTTCTCCCCTCCTTGACGGCCGTCTTGGCAGACCGACGGACCCGTGGCCCGGGCGCGTGGTAGTAGATGGAAATCTACCCGCTGCATTGATGGAGAGTCTTTCATCACGTTTGGAATTCTCAAACTGTCAGCTCTCGATCGCTCCGGCCTCACCGGGGAAGGCCGACAGATTGCGCTCGGCTTTGAGTGGAGGCAAAATAACGTTGTATGTAAACCTTGGCGAAGCTGAAATTCTTGCGGAAAAATCACTCGGCAATAGTGAAGAAGCCGCATTAGCGCTCATTGCGCTGGGAGCCGCCCGCGCAATAGTCACCAACGGCCCGCGAAATGCGTGTTTCCATGATGGAAACGAAACCGTTTCCCTAACGCCGCCCAGCACCGACTCACATAGCACCACCGGCGCGGGTGATGTATTTATGGCCGCACATATTGCTGCGGGTGTTCAGGGCGCCACGCCAAGAGTGCGCTTACAGGAAGCGATCAACGCCAGCGCCCGCCACATAACACGGAAGTTGACATGACCGCCCCGCTAAAATTCTCCGAAGAAGTCTCCACCGCGCGTGCCCTTAACAAGCCGGTCGTCGCGCTCGAAAGCACCATTATCACGCACGGTATGCCCTACCCGCAAAATGTGGAGACCGCCGAGCTGGTCGAATCTGATATCAGATCAGCGGGCGCGGTTCCTGCCACAATTGCGATTATGGACGGCAACATTCACATCGGGCTGGAGCCGGATGAACTCCACAAATTGGCGCAAGCCAAATCGGTAGCAAAGCTAAGTCGGGCGGATATTGCGTTTGCATTGGCAAACAACCAGATCGGCGCGACAACGGTTGCGGCCACAATGATCTGCGCGCATTTGGCGGGTATTCAGGTTTTTGCGACGGGAGGTATTGGGGGCGTGCATCGGGGGGCCGAGCAAAGTTTTGACATATCGGCAGACCTCGAAGAGCTGGCGCAAACGCCGGTAACCGTGGTTGCTGCGGGCGCAAAAGCCATTCTTGATCTTCCGAAAACAATGGAAGTGCTTGAAACCCGGGGTGTTCCGGTAATTGCATATGGTCAAGATGTTTTACCGGCATTTTGGTCTAGCACGAGCAGTTTGGCAGCCCCACTGCGTGCCGATACGGCGGCTGAAATTGCAGCCAGCCATTTAATGCGCGCCCGGCTTGGGCTACCGGGAGGGCAGCTCATTGCCAACCCTATACCTCGTGAATCAGAAATAGCGGAATCGGTTCTGGAGCCCTATATCGAGCAAGCGCTCTCGGAAGCAACGTCTCAAGGTATCGCGGCGAAATCGGTTACACCTTTCTTACTAGCGCGAATTTTTGAACTCACAAATGGTGCTTCTCTAACCGCCAATATCGCGCTTGTTCGCAATAATGCGCGGCTAGCGGCGGCTATCGCCAAAGAATTAATCCCTGCTTAATGCTTGCATGGGCCAACCTCAGCGCTTAACTCTTGATTAAGGAGCCACTTGAGGGGAAAAATGGCCAAGAAAGTAAAAAGAAAGCCGAAGAAAGCTTCTGTTTTTCATCGCCTCCGGACCAATTTTTTTACCGGCGCGGTTGTTGTTGCCCCGGTAATGTTGACTTCCTATCTCATATGGTGGGCGATCAACCTTGTTGATGGCATGATCGTGCCTTGGGTTCCCAAAATCTATAATCCCTCAACCTACCTCGGTGTAAGTATCCCCGGGTTCGGCGTGATTGTGTTTTTGATCTTCACTTCTGCGGTTGGCGCCCTAACCAAAGGATTGTTTGGACGGCAGCTTTTGCGACTCGGCGAAAACTTCGTTGATCGCATGCCCGTTGTGCGGAGTATTTATAATGCGCTCAAGCAAATAGCAGAAACCGTTTTAAGCCAGAGCAACAATTCATTTCAGAACGCTTGTGTCATCGAGTATCCGCGAAAAGGTATTTGGGCGATCGCTTTTGTATCGACCAATACAAAAGGTGAGGTGCTCGAAAAAATGCCATATGACGAAATGCTTTCAGTCTTTCTGCCGACCACGCCAAATCCGACTTCCGGATTCCTCCTGTTTGTGCCGCGCCAAGATGTCGTACTGCTGGATATGACCGTGGAAGAAGCTGCGAAGCTGATTATCTCGGCCGGGTTGGTAACACCACCAACCAAGGCTGAAATAGCCGCCGGGAAAAAGCCAGTTCCTGCTAAATGATAGCGGCTGCAACCACCGGTTTTCTGACCTCATTTGCCCTGATACTGGCGATCGGAGCACAGAACGCCTTTGTCCTCCGTCAAGGCATTTTGAGACAGCATGTGTTTGCCGTTTGTCTGACCTGCGCTCTTTCTGATGCGATTTTGATTGCTCTTGGCGTTGTCGGCTTTGGCGGATTGATCGCGCTATTTCCCAACTTGCCACACATAATGCGAATCGGCGGGGCCGTGTTTTTGCTTACTTATGGCACCTTACGGTTCTGGGCAGCGTATCAGGGCGGTGAGCACCTGGGAAAGGCCAAGTCTTCGGGAAACCGGCGGTCAGCCATATTTACTTGCCTCGTTCTTACATGGTTTAATCCGCATGTTTATCTCGACACGTTAGGGCTCATTGGCGCAGTTTCTACTCAATATGAACCACTGTTGCCCAAAACCAGCTTCGCCATTGGCGCCATATCTGCTTCCTTTTTGTTTTTCTTTTCTTTGGGTTACGGCGCGAAGTTAATCTCACCATTTATGCAATCATCCAAGGCTTGGCGCATTTTGGATATCCTTGTCGGATCGCTCATGTGGGTTTTGGCGCTGGGTTTGATTCTCGAATCGGGTATATAAGAATCGTTCTTCGTGTATAAACTCGCCCCACTAACGTGAATGAGTGTCCAAAATGTCACACTCTTAACGTTGATTCTAGGTTTTGACTCTAAGATATCCATTTATAACGCTTTTTTTAAAAAATTCACTTGGCTGAAACGGTCTGACGGAATATAAAGAACTTACTGCTCGATAGGTTTCTTGCCTGTATGAAACCTGCCTCAAGACTTAGCGCCCTCCTTGTGAGGGCGTTTTTTTTGCGCAGCACATCTGTCATAAAACTGACACAGCAATCTCATATAGTGACCACCTTTCAGTGGAGGATGTTATGAACATACTTGTTTTGTGCACAGGAAATTCAGCGCGTTCAATTATGCTTGAGAGCATATTTAACCACTACGGAAAAGGTCGGGTAACCGCTTTCTCGGCCGGATCAAATCCCACGGGTATAGTGCACCCAAATGCTCTTGCGTTGCTTTCAGAAAAAGGGCTTCCAACCAAAAGCTTGCGTTCAAAAAGCTGGGATGAGTTTTCGCTCGCAGGAGCCCCTGAAATGGATATGGTTATTACCGTTTGCGGCAATGCCCGGGATGAGGTCTGCCCTATTTGGCCGGGCGCACCCCTAACCGGCCACTGGGGGATAGACGACCCCGCTGCGATTACCAGTTCACCGAAGGCAACTCGTGCCGCTTTCGAAGTCGCGTATTCGGTATTGGAGGCCCGCGCCAAGGCTTGGCTCTCGCTCGGCTTTGAGGATATGGCGCCAGAAGACCATCAGGCAGAAATCGACCGGGTTGGAGATTCTATGCTTGTGATGTAACCCACAGAACCACAGCATCATTTTTGCTGGTCGAAATCATATTGTGGCCCATTGTGGCATCGTAATAAGCGCTATCTCCAACAGATAGCCTTACAGGTTCATAAAACTCTGAATAGAACTCGACCTCGCCCGCAAGAACGTAAAGCAGCTCTTCGCCATCGTGGCGCACCCAGCCATCAAAATCGTCAAAATGCCGGGCCCGCACGGTGGCGCGGTAAGGCAACATACGTTTATGGGAAATATCAGCGGCAATAATTTCATGCTCATAGGTTGCGGTTACATGCGCGCGCCCTTCCCCGCCGCGCGTAATTGACCGGCGTGCCAGCATCTTGCCGGACTTTGGTGGTGTAAAAAGCTGAGGTACCGAGATACCCATGCCAGATGCAAGCTTGCGGACAGCTTCAAAGGTTGGAGACATTTGGCCATTTTCGATTTTGGACAGCGTGGAGCGCGCAAGCCCAACCTCCTGCGCAGCTTTCTCCAAGGTCCAGTTCCGTGCTTTTCGCAATGTGCGAATGCGTTCACCAAGATCAAGCGGCGCGGGCGTTTCTCGTTCCAACTTGTCACGCGCAATTGAAAGGATAGTAGGTTCTGGTAGTTCAGGCATGGCTTCCTCGCTGCAATCGGGTGCATTATGCCTGAAACGAACTCCGTTCAACAAGAGGTGAAACCGCATTGCACAGATACGCATTTTGCGGCTACATACATTTAATCCTCTATCAGGAATCTCCGATGACAACTATTCAGATAATATCAGACCCAATTTGCCCGTGGTGTTACATCGGCAAAACCCGTTTTGAAGCCGCGTTGGAAAAACGACCTGACCACCCGTTTGAGATAAGCTGGAAACCCTTTCAGCTGAACCCGAACATGCCTGACGAAGGAATGGACAGGAAAGAGTATTTGGAGCGCAAATTTGGTGGACCTCAAGAAGCTGTTCAAGTGTATAGCGATATCGTAAAGGCCGCTGAAGGTGATGGATTATCTATTGATATCAGCCTTATGGAACGCACACCTAACACAATAAATGCGCATAGGCTTATACATTGGGCGGGGCTGGAAGGGCTGCAAAATGAAGTTGTTGCAGCTTTGTTTATTGCCTATTTTCAACAAGGCAAGGATATTTCGGCACCCGAAGTCCTTGTTGATATCGCAGAAAGTGCGGGTATGGAGCGGGCTGTGGTCGAGCGCCTTTTGGCTACAGATGCCGAAGTTGCAGAAACCCGTGCCGAAGATGAGAAGGCGCGTGAGATGGGTGTGCGCGGCGTGCCTACCTTTCTGATTGATGGACAGTACGTAGTAACCGGCACGCGTGGTACCGATTTCTGGGTTGACCTAATCGAAGAAATCAATGCTATCAAGGCCTCCGGGGAATGAACCCTCGTTTCATTGTACTCGTCGCAATGCTCACTTCATTGCTGGCATTTGGAACAGACGCCATGCTGCCAGCCCTCCCCGAGATCGGCGAATCTCTCGGGCTCTTGGAAGCGAACCGGGTCCAGCTAATTGTTTCGATCTTCATGTTGGGAACTGGTCTGGGCCAACTTTTCTTTGGTCCGCTATCTGATTACCGAGGTCGAAAACCGGCCATCCTGTTTGGCTTGGCGATATTTACGATCGGGAGCGTTATTTCTCTGGCAGCACAGAGCTTTGAAGTGATGCTGGCCGGTAGGTTTTTGCAGGGGCTCGGCGCTGCCGGGCCACGTACCGGCAGTATGGCTATGGTGCGCGATCTCTACAAAGGCCGGGAAATGGCGCGCGTAATGTCATTTGTGACGGCGGTATTCATCCTGGTTCCCGCGTTGGCACCGTTTATGGGCCAGATGATTATGTTGCAGTGGGGTTGGCGGTCCATTTTTGTGGCATTTATTCTGTTTGCATTGGTGGCCTTCTTATGGATGGCATATGGACAATCAGAAACCCAAGACGCCAAAAACCGAAACCGCTTTTCGTGGCGCGACTTGCAGCAAAGCGTGAAAGCCGTAGTGACAACGCGGCAAACCATGGTCTTTACCATTGTTGCAGGTTTCAATTTTGCGGCGTTTGTCGTTTATCTTAGCTCTGCCGAGCAGATTTTCTCAGACATTTTTGAAGTAGGTGACCTTTTTCCATTATATTTCGCCATTATGGCGCTGGCAATTGGGTCAGCCTCAATATTGAATGCGAGACTTGTAGGTCGGTTAGGTATGCACCTGCTTGTTCGCCGGGCAATAACCGCATTGGTAGCAATTTCAGCAGTTTACGTTGTGTTAATTGCGCTAGTGCCAGAAGTTGAAACACTCTGGGTATTCCTGTCTTGGGGAATCATGGCCTTTTTTAGCGTCGGGCTTGTATTTGGCAATGTAAACGCTTTGGCGATGGAACCCATGGGGCGCAATGCCGGAATAGCGGCCGCCTTCGTAGGCTCTTTATCAACCGTGATTGCAGTCGCGATTGGTTTACCACTTGGCCTTTTCTATAATGGCAGCACACTTCCTTTGGTGTCCGGGTTTATACTGCTGGGGCTTGCAGGGTTGTTCATGGTGCGCCTTGCACCAAAAACGGAATCCATTGAAACCTGAGCTAGGCCTTTGCCAATTTCGCCAGGTCTTGCGAAATTGAAAATGCGCCTTTGATTTTTGCGGCATTGTTTGGCCAATCCCGCCGAACTACAATTTTATTATCCCGAACCTTTGCATGACCGTTTTGTGCATGAATAAACTCAACCAACCCCACCGGATTAGCAAATTTGTCGTTGTGGAACTGAATGGTCGCGCCTTTTGGCCCGCCATCAAGCTTGGAAATTCCCGCACGCCTGCACGCGGTTTTGATACGCACAATATTCATTAATGTGGTGACTTCGCGCGGTAACTTTCCAAATCTGTCTATAAGTTCGGCGGCAAAACCTTCAAGCTCCACTTTTGAGGATAGTCCCGAAAGGCGGCGGTAAAGGCCGAGCCTGACATCGAGGTCAGACACATAGTCGTCGGGAATTAGCACAGGGACACCAAGATTGATTTGGGGGGCCCAGTGATCATCCGCGTCTGATAATCCCTCCAGCTCGCCGGCTTTCATCTTGGCAATCGCTTCTTCCAGCATTTCTTGATAAAGTTCGTAGCCGACTTCTCGGATTTGGCCGGATTGTTCGTCACCCAAAATATTGCCAGCGCCCCGAATATCTAGATCTTGCGAGGCAATCGTGAAGCCAGCGCCCAAACTATCGAGCGAGCCAAGCACCCGAAGTCGTTTTTCCGCCTGAGCCGTTAGCGGCTTGCGCGGTTTCGTTGTGAAATAGGCATATGCACGGATTTTCGAGCGCCCTACCCGCCCCCGAATTTGGTAGAGTTGTGACAGGCCGAACATATCTGCACGGTGGACAATGAGTGTGTTGGCCGCCGGGATATCCAACCCGCTTTCCACAATGGTCGTGGCCAAAAGCACATCATACTGCCCGTCATAAAAGGCGTTCATTTTGTCATCAAGCTCACCGGCGGGCATTTGGCCATGGGCGACCACAACTTTGACTTCGGGCACTTGTTCCCGCAGGAAATCCTCAATGTCGGCGATGTCTTTTACGCGAGGCACCACGTAAAAGCTCTGACCACCACGGTAATGCTCGCGCAACAACGCTTCGCGGATGGTGACCTGATCAAACTCGGAAACATAGGTCCGGATGGCCAACCTGTCGACCGGCGGCGTACCGATCAGGCTGAGCTCTCGAACACCAGAGAGAGCCAGTTGCAAAGTACGCGGAATTGGCGTTGCCGAAAGCGTGAGCACGTGAACGTCCGAACGAAGTTCTTTGAGCCGCTCTTTATGCACCACGCCGAATTTTTGCTCTTCGTCGATAACGATCATTCCCAAATTTGCGAAGCGGATGTTTTTGGCGAGCAGAGCATGGGTGCCGATTACAATATCAACTTCACCACGTGCCAATCCCTCACGGGTTTTGCCCATTTCCTTGGTGCTAACAAATCGCGACATCTGGCGCACGCTCACCGGCAGGCCGCGAAACCGCTCGGCAAAGCTTTTATAATGCTGGCGGGCCAGCAAAGTTGTCGGCGCAATAATCGCAACCTGAACGCCGGACATCACGGCTACAAAGGCTGCCCTCATCGCGACTTCGGTTTTACCAAACCCGACATCTCCGCAGATCAGTCTGTCCATAGGTTGGCCCGAAGCCATATCCTCCAGCACATCTTCGATGGCATTCAGCTGGTCGTCTGTTTCATTGTAAGGGAACCGCGCACAAAATTCGGCCCACAAGCCTTCGGGTGGCGTAAAAACCTTGCCTTTGCGCAAGGCGCGCTCCGCTGCGACCCGGATCAGTTTATCTGCCATTTCGCGGATGCGTTCTTTTAGCTTGGCCTTTTTGGCTTGCCACGCGCCTCCACCCAGCCGGTCGAGCAAGCCTTCATCATGACCATATCTGGAAAGCAGTTCGATGTTTTCCACTGGCAGAAAAAGGCGAGAATTACCGGCGTATTCAATGGCGATGCACTCGTGAGGCGCGCCTGCCGCTGTCACTGTTTCCAACCCTTGGTATCGCCCGACGCCGTGGTCAATATGGACCACCAGATCACCCGCTGTTAGCGATTGCGCTTCGGTGAGATAGTTTTCGGCTTTGCGTCTTTTCCGGCTGGGCTGAACCAGACGGTCCCCCAATATGTCCTGCTCGGAAATAACCGTTAAGCCTTTGGCTTCAAATCCGGTCTCAAGGCCCCAAATTGCGAGGCTAAGTGCACCAGCCCCGCGCTCTTGATAGTGCGGAATGTCTTTAAAACCCTCGACACCGCTATCTTCGAGCAGGTTTGAAAAGCGTTCGCGCGCGCCCTCTGAGTAACTCGTGAGGATAACGTGATTATTTTTTAATCTGGTTTTGATATGATCCGCGAGCGCCCCAAAAAGGCTGAGGTCTGCTTGCTGCCGTTCAGGGGTGAATTGTCGGCCTGCGCGGCCGCCCATGTCAACGACCCCCGGCCCGCTTGGCTGTGGCCCGCTCGAAAGTTGTCGGATCGCACGACCGGCCATTTGAGCTTCAAAAGATTCAGGGTCCAGATAAAGCAACTCGGGAGGTACAGGCTTATACACGGTCGCGAGATGAGACTTATCGCTCATCGCGGCTTTGCGGGTTTCATACTGCTCTGAAACGCTCTCCCAACGGGCGGCGGCTTGTGCCATGATCTGTTCGACCAAAACAACTGGCGCA
>Ga0209121_10000444_pt1 | contig 43197 bp, 57 predicted proteins | sample Cruoilmetagenom3_FD_187292 | JGI IMG/M metagenome (GOLD analysis project Ga0209121, IMG submission 187292) | Oil polluted marine microbial communities from Coal Oil Point, Santa Barbara, California, USA - Sample 3 (SPAdes) (version 2) | ecosystem: Environmental > Aquatic > Marine > Oil seeps ... | reverse complement strand
ATTAAAAACTAACCAAATTAACCATAAAGTTCCAGAGCCATTTCCACAACGACCCCAGAACTTATCCAAACTAACTTTCCCAATCCTCCTCAAAGTCTTCAATGTGTTCTTCCAATAAATCTCCACCATACATATACAAAGCATTACCAGAACTCTGCTTTTTATGAAGACCGAGATTTGCCAAGTCAATATAGAAGTTATTACGACCTTTAGGTTTAATACCAGAGTTGTCACACCAGCGTTCATACCTCTTATATACAACCGAAGCTAGTTCCATACGGTGATTGTTATCATCCTTAACGACAATATTCTCCTTAACGAACCTAACTACATTATTAGCTTCACACAACCATTCATCTTTGGCTTCACGACAACTAAGAGGAGGGTTAAAGTGTCCACGGTCAGTATAACGTTTATATCCTTCCAACATAAAGTTAAGTACACCAGCCAATTCATCTTTGTCTTCAAGTATTTTACGGCTACGATTGGAATCAGCGCTACCACTCTTAACAAATTGACGATTGAATGGGATAACATTAGCACGACGAACAGTACCTTCACTGGTATCACGTATTACTGGGAAGAAGTTACAACACATTAACAAAGACCCAATGTAATTAAAACTAAATGTATCACGGTTCTTGGGGTTAGCTGTCATCTTGGTGTTTTCTGCTAACATTTTAAGACCGCTATCGTTAAGAGCTTTACCTGCTTTAAGCTCCTGAATAACAACTGCGAGTTTACCAACTAAATCTGTTGTAATATGGCTGTTACCGCTACCACCACCAGTACTCAAAAGAGACTCGTCAGCGCTGTATAACGCTTCTCCGAGTATACCGTCGAGTATCTTAATAATTGTAGACTTACCATCACCACCAGGACCACGGAACATCCACCAGTTAGCGTCAGGTTTATAAGGCTGGATAATATATCCCATTACTTCACCTAAATACGTAATCATCTCTTCTGTGTCAGGGAAGTTGGCGAATATTTCTCTGAGTGTTTGCATAAACAACGGACATTCAGCCGATGGGTCATAATCTACTTTTAAGTATCGTAATTGATATGCTCGGTAGTTATGTGGTTTGAGTGTGTGTGAACCGTCCTTCTCAATCCAGACCTCGCCATTTGCACAATTAATAACAGGTAAGTAGTGATCCGTGTTAAACAGCCTAGACGACAATACGCTGCTACGCATCCGGATACCCTTAACAGCGGACGACACAATAGTAACTTCGTTCACTTCCAGAGCCATCTTAGTTTTAAGCGTATCCAGTACACCATATACAATCTTACCAAGATATTCGTCTGACATAGGTTTCCAGTGAGTTTTATGGAAAGCCCAAATCTGTTTGTTTGGCTCGGTAATAATATGTTTACCTTTCTTGAACACTGTCTCTATTGTGGTATTAGCCAGGATTTCTGTAACTGAGTCTAGTATTTTAGCCTCTAGTGCTTTAAGACGCTTGTTAATAGCAGACTGGGACATTATCTTGGCGTTGGTTAGTATTTCCTGAGCCTCAATGGATTCTTCAAGTGTTGCTGCTTTAATTAAGCGGATACACTTCATTTTATCTTCCATATTGGAGGACTTGGTAAGGTCTCTTGCAGCCTGTATAGCCGCTCCCTCAACACCACCTTTATCTTTAGGTACTTCCATTATATCTGATATATCGATCTCAGACGCAGCCGATTTAGCAGACTTGAGCATTTCTGCTTCTTCGCTGTCCTCTTCATCCATTTCTGAGAAGTCGTTAATATTACTGAATTCTAAAATGGCTCTAGCACCAGATGTGTCCTCACCCTTCTGTTTAAGCTCATATATAAGTGAACTAGCTTTACGGGTTACTTCTTTATCACCATCTAACGATTCCCAGCGATTACGAATTTTGTTTTCGTCGGCTTCATAGTTAGTATCACCTAAAGACCAAGCCAGGAATTCTTCAATACCGTCACCAGCAGTAGCGTGATGAGCAGCCATCATTAATGGTTCCCATGTGTCGTTACTGTCGTAGTCAGATACATCTAACTTATCAAGAATTAAATCCTGTAATTGTGTACCGCTAAACGCACCATAGCCAGAAGTGTAATCTGACTTTTCGAATGGGTCACGTTGGATTAGAGCCAGGAGCTCTTCAGGAACTTCAATACGGTCGGCTTCGTTTTCCCACAAGTAATATTCACCCGATGGATGTTTACTACCAGAGGCTACGACATAACCACCTTTCTTCTTGAAGTCAACACCAGGAATGTTTTCTACACACTTGCGTAATAAGCGGTAATCTACATCCTTTGGTAACGTACAATAAATATGGTATCCACCGCCACCAGTCTTGACCACTGGTAATTCCCAAATGAGATCTTCAAAATCAAGGAATCCAAACAGGTCTGCAATTAACTCTTCTGAGTTAATACCTTCAACGTAGTTACGAGGGTCAAGGTCAACAATTAACTCGTCTTCCTTAATACGGTAGCCGATGTTGTAACCGGAATCAATCCAGTTATTGTAAACCTTATTATTTTGGTTGTATTCACGACTATTCCATTCTGAGTGGATAGGGGTCTTACCTCTATCAGCACCTTTAATTTGTTTATTCCATACATGTAGAGGAATCAGTTCAGCCTGAATGTCTAGGTATGGTTTAAGTTGTTTTTGTTTATAGTTCATACCTACTCCGTTACAGGTCTGGTCTTAGGTACTTACTAGAAAATTCACCTTTAAACCTTTCATTCTTGGAAACTTTAATAGCTCCTGCTTTACTGATACGTCCACGGTTAACCCAACCTTGAGTAGTACTACTAGGAACGGTTAACATTTTAGCCAAATGAACGTAACCACCAGCAAAGGTAACTAATTCATTTAAGCGTTCCGCAAGAAGCTTATCCAGCTCCTCTTTTGTATATTGTAACATGGTTACGACCTCTTATAATATTAACAAGTGCGTCAAGTATGCGTCATAAATCGCGTAATGTAAAGCCAAAAATATTTATAAGTTTTTGAGTAAATAATGTTTGCTTTATGCGTAACGTTACCCCATAATGAGTCTCACTAGCAGGGAGTAACACACAAAGCTAGTTAAAACAGTATAAACCCTTAACTTAATTTTAAAAGGAGTCAGTAATGACTAACCACGTAACTTACGCAATTGAACTAACACCTGAAAACGCACCAAAAATTGATGCGATCAACCGTATCATCCTGGGTAGTGCTTATTCAACAGTTGAAGCCAAAGTAGCTGCAACTGAGATTGAGCAAAAAGCAACTAAAGCTTCAGCTCAAGCAAAAGCTGATAAAGCGGTTGCAGCAGATAACCAAAAAGTAGCTCAGCAAGCCAAAGTGGAACAGGAAGCAGAAGCTTCTAGCGTAACCCTTGACGATGTTAAAAAGGCCGCTAAGAAAGCTAAAGCTGACCACGGTGAAGACTTCGCCATGGAAGTACTTAAAGCAGCAGGCGTAACGGTAGGTACGACTCTTGGACGTAGTATGGCTAAGATTGACGCTGATATGTACGAAGCGATCATTGCCGCTTGGGTTGAAGGACCTCAAGCAACTGAACAAGCTTCTGATGAACCAGAAGACGACCTTGATGAAGATGATGGTTTCGGTGACGATGAAGATACTGCTGAAGTAACAGCCGATGCAGTTAAGACAGCTCTTAAGGCTTATGCTAAAGAAGTTGGTCGTGACGAAGCTAAAGAAATCATGCAGAAACACGGTGCAGCAGCTTTAAGTAAAGTTGACGACTGTACTCCTAAACAACTAGCAGCTATGTTCGCTGAATTGGTTTAATCCTAATTGTCCTGGTTGCTTCGGTAATCAGGACTACTTATTTGGAGAATTAAAATGTTTGAATCTATAGGTTTGTATTTCTCAAGCTACGAGTTTATTAGTATGTTGGATCTTTTTACATATTGGATTCCAGCTATTATCTGTTTATCAGTTTATGTGTTCAGATTTGTGGAAATGTACAAGAAAGACTTATCTAAATGTAATGATAAACATTACACTCCTTCTTTAACATTGGGAGTTATAGTTTGGTATTTATCTATATCTGTAATACCAGCTATTAATTTATTTGCAATGGTATTTGATTGTGCTAGTTCGGTATTTAAATGGTTAGGTAGAGTTCTAGACATACCTCTGGTTAAATCTAGAAGTACAAATTAATCTTATTTATCCTGACTACTTAGGTGGTCAGGGTTATTTCATAAGAGATAGGATAAACCTTGCTTTTATGAAATACCTACTAAATAATAAAACATCTTAACAGGAGACCAGTATGAGTTCCCAAATGACCCAACAAGATTGGGATAATTTACACCAGGAATGGTTGGAGTTGTTTAGAACTTCTCATCCTACTCCTGGTGAGTTCAAGCAGCAGTACCAGTGCGAACCAAAGGTAGATACCACTACTTATAAGTTTCTACGTAAAATAGGTAGAGGTACACCGAAGGCTCAATTCTTCTTAACTGAAGATGGTATAGCCGGAGATTTCGGGTTCTGGTGTCCCAAGTCAGCAATCGTGTCAGTTAGTGATTCAGAAGTTGAAGTCGCTAGTTGGTGTAAAATTAAAGTAATAGAATATATTAGGAATTAATATGGCCGATTTAGTAGAAGAGAAACAACATGCTCGGTTGAGTCCGAGTGCTAGTAAGCGATGGATGACTTGTCCTGGTTCTATTGGTATGACTGAGAAGTTAAACATCCAAGATAAACCAAGTCGTTTCGCAGCTGAAGGTACTGTAGCACACGAAGTTCATGAGCTTTGTTTGGTTAAGAATCACCAAGCTAAGGATTACTTCGGTAAGACCATTGAAGCTGATGGATTCAAGTTCAAAGTTAACCAAGATATGGTTGATGCAGTGCAGATGTCTTTGGATTATATCCAAGACCGTATTGATATGGCTGAGCTTGAAGGTTTACTTGTAGAAGTTCAAGTAGAAGTACGTTCATCACTTAAATATTTGAATATTCCTGGTCTTGATGGCGGTACTTCGGATGTCGTGTTATTGTTCTGGGACGGTGATGAATTAGTCGGTATTGAAATATTTGACTACAAACACGGAGCAGGTGTAGCGGTTGAGTGTATTGATAACCCTCAGGCTATGTCTTATGCTTTAGGTATTATTGTTAAATATAAGGCTAAGAAATTTTTACCTGTCCGTGTAACTATTAGTCAGCCTCGTGCTCACCATCCTGACGGTCGTATTCGTTACTGGGAAGTTGAAGCCGATTATATATTGGATTGGCAAAATGACGACCTAGTTCCAAAGGCCAAAGCGACATTGGAAGAAAATGCTGAACTTGTACCAAGTGATGACGGTTGTCGCTTCTGTCCTGTAGCAGGTCAATGTCCTAGACTTTTTGAGCGTACCCAGGAAGTCGCAATGCTGGACTTTGCTGATTCTGACGATGAACCTCAACTACCAGATGTTGAGACGTTAACAGCTGAGCAGAAACGATTTGTAATGGATCATGCTTCTATGTTACGTTCGTTTATTGTTGCGGTTGAGAATCAGGTTAAGCATGAAGTTGACCACGGTAGCCAGGATTATGAAGGTCACTATAAACTTGTACGTAAAACAACACGACGTAAGTTCACCGAAGATGCACTTGATGAACTTACTTCACCTCTACTAGACCATCTTGAACATGAAGATGTCTACGAAGAGAAGTCTCGTTCTATGACTGAAATTGAGCGTCGCCTGAAGAAAGCTATTGGTGCGAAACACGCTAAAGAAGTTATGGATGAGGTCACTACCAAGCCAGAAGGTGAGTTGGTGATTGCTCCTCAATCCGATAAACGTAAGGCTCAACAACCTAGTCTTATCGGTGATTTTAACGGTATGTAACATTAATACCAAATAACCATTTACTTACGATTAAAAGTAAGTAATCATTTTAACCAGACCAATAATGGTCTACACACTAAAACAGTAATAGGAAACCAAGATTATGGCTAAAGTAATCCTTCAAGATGTTCGTTGTTCATACGTATTTGCTCACCAAGAGCGTAAAGACGGTGGATTCGGTGTTCAACCTTTGGTAGAAAAAGGTTCGGCTCTTCACAAGAAACTTATTAAAGTTGTTGATAAAGTTCTTGTTGAAAAGTTCGGTCAAGATGCTCTTAAGAAGAAAGCTCGTTATAAGTTACCATTGCGTGACGGTGATGAAGAGCGTGACGGCGAAGAATACGAAGGTATGATCTTCTTCAATGCGAATTCAGGTAAGAAACCTGGAATCGTAAATCGTAATAACGAACCAGCTGATATTGATGATATTGAAGAATATTGTTACAGCGGTGCATACTTCCATGTGTCTGTTAACATTTATCCTTTCGAGGCTAAAGAAGGCGGTAAACCTGGAGTTGCAGTTGGTCTAAACAATATTATGCTTCGTAAGAAGGGTGATCGTTTAGATGGTTCGGTATCGGCTACAAGTGAGTTCGCTGACTTTGCAGAAGATGACGATTTCGAAGATGACGACTTTTAAGTGAGTTAAGGATAGGAGGGCTTCGGCTCTCCTTTTCTATTTATTATGAATGATAATCAGATGTGGTCTTGGACCTTAAACATGGCAATCGCAGCTTACTTGAATAAAGATCCAAATACTCAAGTTAGAAGAATGACTAAGCAATATAAGAAAATAACAACTAACAAAACCACTCAAAGGACTTTGAGAACAATAATAAAGAGTTCCCAACCTGCTTTGGTGGTTAAGGTAGCTTACGATGAACTCACCAATTAGAACAATACAACCGACCTTATGTAACGGTCTTAAACCTAACGATATAAAATCTTACAAACATCTACCTCCTAAATGTAAACGTATAGCTCGTGAACGTGCAATACGTGTTCTACAGTCAATGCAAGTCGGTTACGTAGAAACTTCAATCCTCCCTACTTATCTTATAGTTGAACTTTGGAACAATCACGTTCATTACAAAGACCAACGAGCCTATTAACTACTGACATCGAAGTCCTTTGATGGCGGTACAAATTTTTACATTGAAAATAAATCGTAAATATTTCTCATAAAACACTTTACATCTGTTCAAAGATGATGAATAATGAGTTTCAAGGTTGAGGTGAGTTACTTCAACCTACTCTAAAACACTAAAACAGGAAAACAGATATGAACACTCAAATCCAAACCAAAACTGAAGCTCAAATCACTGAACTTAAATTCTCTGAGCAAGCTCCAATCTATAACGAATTCGCAGCTGCTTTAGGTATTAAGCAAGTTAAGAAATTCCGTGATAAATCAACTGGTGTTTCTCGTATAATGCAAATCCAAGAACAGTACGTTGAAGAACGTGACGAAATCCTGGCTGAGCAAAAAGCTAAAGCGGCTAAAGCAGTTAAGAAAGTTGAAAAAGCTGTAGCTAAAGATACCAAGCGTCAAACTCGCTTCGATATGGATCAAATCGTAATCACTGTTAAGGACGAAGCTAAAGAAGGTACTATTGAGAATAGTCTTCATGCTGCAATTGCTTCTGGTCATAATACAGCAGGTGAAATTGTTGATCACATTGTAACTACTCATAAGCGTCCTCGTAGCGGTTTAGGTGTTGACGAACAGTACGTAGTACATAACATCAAGTGGTTCGTCAAGAAAGGCCACTTGAAATTGGTACAAGCGTAGGTTAAAATTAACAGGGTATGGGATGTCGCTCATACCCTTAATTACTAGGAGAACACTATGTTCTATGCAATAGATTTTGACTCTCGTACGGTAGAGTCAAAAAGTGAACAAGGCGAAGATTTAGCCGCTTATGTTCTAGATAACGAATTAACTTTAGCAGTAGCTTTAGTTGACAGTGAAGACGAACTATGTCTTAGTTTCTCATTAAGTGAGATGCAAGACCTTCATAATAATATTCAAGCTATGGATGAGTTTTATGAAGGTTCTCCCAAGGAGTTTGAGTCCGAGGAAGAAGCCGCTGAAGCATGTTGGAAAATACTTGAAGAGTACCAGGATGACTTCCCAAAATTTACTACTGCACTGGGTAAAAAGTTACTTAAACAGGCTGCAAAACAGTCCTCAGACAAGTCAAAACCAGCAGGTAACAAAACGGCTAAAGTAACTAAAGAATCCGCTCCTCGTACTCGTGTTACGCTAAACCGTGATGATTCTTTAAGTGTTGTTGAGTCTAAGTGTAAACAAGGTAGTATCTTACATACTATCGTTGTGGCTATTGACGATGAGTTCTGTGAAACAGTTGGTGATGTATTAGATTACATCGTAGCTAATCACGTTATCCCTAAGACTGGTGAATTAGCGGATATGAAATTTGCTAGTCACAACGTGAAATATTTTATCAAACAGGGTAAAATAAAATTATGTTAAGCCAATTAAAACTAAAAGAGCGGTTATACTATAGCCCTGTGACCGGAGAATTTACTTCTGTTGTGGGTTCCAATCGTAAAGTAGGTACTCTTAAATCTAACGGTTACTTACAAATAAAGATTCAAGGTAAATGTTATACTGCTCATCGCTTAGCTTGGTTATACGTATTCGGTGTTTGGCCAGAAGGTCAAATAGATCATATAAATCGTATCAGAAACGACAACCGTATATGTAATCTTAGGGATGTAGACCATAAGTTAAACATGGGAAATAATTCTAAGAATACTAGCGGTTATCCTGGAGTAAGATACGAAGGTAATAAATGGAGAGCTCAAATAGGTGTTGAAGGTAGGACTATAATACTAGGTCGATTCGATACCAAAGAGGAAGCTATCCAAATTCGTAAAGAAGCAGAGACTAAATACAATTTCTACGGAGAAAGCAAATGAGAGTATTATTAGCCCATTTTCAAATTCAAGATTGGGGCGGAATTGTCAACTATTCGGAGTTTCTAGCTAGAGGTTTAAAATCCATAGGTCATGAAGTAGATTCTGTTATGCTTAAGAATAAAGGTAAAACAGGTTATAACAAGACCAAGGATCGCTCAGGTACTCAGGGATGGGAATATGGCCCCGGATTGGGATTATGGATGCATCAAAAGAGCGGTTGGGATGGTATGTACCAGCTTAACTATACTACCGATGTGATGTCAGGTGAATCCTGGACTGCTGATTACGACCTAGTGATTTACATTGTCCCAGTACCAACTTGCTCCAAAGCTACCAAAGGTGATGAGGGATGGTTAAAGCTGTTCCGTAATAGTTCGGCTAAACAGATTGCAGTTGTCCATGATGGTAATATGCAGAAGTTGTATCCTCACTTATTAAATATATGTGATGAGCTTGATGGTATCGTATGTGTACATGATGCTTCGTTTAATAGTTGCGAAGTATTACCTATCCGTCGTACCTTTATTCCTAACCCTCACGATTACGATCCTCTTTGTGATATTACACCTATCTCAGAACGTACTGATGGATTTGTGTCAATGCAGACATTTAAACGTTGGAAACGTGTTGATGACTTGGTTAGAGCTATTCCGTTTATGGACGACTTCCATGAGAAGATTATTTGTGGTGGTGGTATTGAATATCACTATATGACCAGTAAAACTAAATGTAAACCTATTTACAAAGATGAAGACGGTAATCGTATTTGGGATAATGCTGTTAAGTCTGGTATGGACTTCCGTGGATATATTACTACCGTAGAACGTGATGCGATTCTACAAGATGTTAAACTGCTTATAGACCCCAGTTGGTCATTGAAGTATTCTGAGTTAGGTGCTCACTTTAACCGAGTGATGGTTGAAGCAATGTCTTGGGGATGTGTACCAGTTTGTACCGACTTAGGTATGAAGAACAGTATTTTATTCAAACCTGGAGTTAACTATATTGAAGTACCTCATGATATAGACCCAGAAGGTTACGCCAATATCATTGATGAAGCTTTAGCTGACGATGAACTACTTGAACATATGCAACAAAATAACTTGGAGTTAATGGAAGCTTTTGATAAAGATACCATTGCCAAAGCTATAATTGAGTTCGCAACTGGTGAGTCGGGTGAAATTGGTAAACCTACAGATAAGTTAATAACTGATTCTGCTCGTAAAATGGATCATTTTGAGGACTTCTAATATGAAGGATGAAATGATTCATAAGTTCTTTGCTTTTGTACAATGTCGTCATTATATTTGGCAAGCTAAGGATAAAGGTTTGCCAAAACCATGGACTGATGTTGAGATATTACAGGAGTATAAGTTCTGTAACGTATTTCGTGAATTAGATACGGTTACAATATGGATAGATAAAAATATCCGTCAACGTTGGGCGAATCATAAATACTTGTGGTTCGCCTTATGTGTTGCTCGTCGTATAAACTTACCAGAGACATTGGAGTATCTTAACGAATTCTTAGTTGATTGGGACGCTGATAAAGTACATGCTATATTGGAGAGACGTAAATCCAAAGGTCTTCCCATTTATAACAGTGCTTACTCATTAACTACCGCTAGTCGTAAAATGGATAAGAATACTTATACTGTTTACGAGTGTCTAGATAAGTTATGGGAAAAGCGTGAAGAAATTACCAACTGGTTAAGATGGGATTCCTGGGACTCACTGGAGCGTACTTTTAATAAGTTTGCGAAGGGTAATCCTGGTATTAGTGGTTTTCTAGCTTATGAGATAGTAACTGACTTACGTCACACTCGTTATCTTCGTAACGCTAGGGATATCATGAGTTGGGCTAATGCAGGACCAGGAGCTGTTAGAGGTTTGAAACGTATCTACGATAAACCTCTAACTAGGAAAATTAATGCTTGTCAAGCCAACAAAGATATGCAAAAATTATTGTCGTTGGCTGAGTTGTATAATCCTGACAGTTTTCCAAAGATGGAAATGAGGGATATAGAACACTGCTTATGTGAGTTCGATAAGTTCATGAGAATCAAATTAGGTAAGAGTTTTCTCTGCCGTAAATATAATGGAAAAGGTGAATAATATGTTAGTAATTAATGCTCGTAATGCAAATGACGCTTTGGGTCAGGGTATCCAATTAATTCAAGAATCAGCTGAAGCTATTGAGAGTCGCGTGGGTATGACTCTTGAAGTTCCAATGCCAGTTGCTACCGTTTACCATAAACCTTGGGAACGTGTACTACTTAGTAAAGTTCGTGATGCTAATCCGTTCTTCCACTTAATGGAAGCTATGTGGATTATTGCTGGTCGTAAAGATGTTAAGTTCCTAACTGAGTTTAACAAACGTATGGCTGATTACAGTGATGACGGTGAAGTATTCAATGCGCCTTATGGTCACCGTATGCGTAATCACTTCCCTAGTGTTTATGAGGGTGAAACTACGTTAGACCAACTTAAAACTGCAATTGGTATTCTACGTAACGATCCTAACAGTCGTCAAGCAGTGGTACAAATTTGGGACTCTATAGATTTAGCTCCTGAAATTAATACTAAAGATAAAGCCTGTAATATGTCTATCGTGTTTCGTATTCGTAACGGTGAACTTTGTGTTACAGTTTACAACCGTTCTAACGATATGATTTGGGGAGCTTACGGTGCTAACGTAGTACAGTTCAGCATGATTCAAGAGTACGTAGCAGCCCAATTAGGACTCCCTCTTGGTACTTATACACAAGTTAGTAATTCGTACCACGTTTATACAACTGGTGCAGGTGGTAAAGTCTGGGATCGTTTAGTTGAGTCTTACAATGCAGATAAAGATATTTACGACTCAGTTGTTAATAATCAAGTATATATGATGGATTATGACATGCCAGCAATGGATCATGATTTAGCTATGTTCTTTAACTGTTATGACCAGTTTGGTATTGACGAGTTAGGTGAGATGCGTTGTTGGCAATCTCAGTATTTCAATCAGTTGATTATGCCTGTTTTATGTATCTACTTAATTCACAAACAGCATGGTCCAACTCAAGCTTTAAAATACACTCATACCATTCAATCTGATGATTGGCGTATAGCTTGTGAAGATTGGTTAAGTAATCGTGAAGAAGCTCGTAAAGCTAAAGAGGTTAAATAATGAATATTTCAAAAGTGTTAGAAAGTTCAGGTGTTAGCCGTTTCCATGCAGTACCAGGATTGGCTCAGCAGACCATAGCTCAGCATTCTTGGGGAGTATCTATGTTATGCCAATATTTTAATCCTGATTGCCGTAAGGAGCTTGTTTTAGCGGCTTTAACTCATGATTGTACTGAGTTGGTTACTGGTGATATCCCAGCTACAGCCAAATGGGAATCTCCTGAACTGAAGGTTATTTTAGACCAAATCGAGTCTAAGACTGAACAGGAATGGGGAATACAGTTTACACTTGACGAAGATGAGAAGCGTCTGCTTAAATTATGTGACGGTCTAGAGGGTATGAACTATTGCCTTGAACGTCACAGACAAGGTGAATTGGAAGCGTCTGTTGTATTTTACCGTTGGGCTGACTTTATCATGGGTAAGTTTGTATTCAATGAGAAAGAAACAGAATTCTTTTCTACTTTAATTAATAAAATGGGGAATCTTACTAATGGAAGTTAATGAAATTCAAATCGGTGGTAAACACTATAAACGTGAATACCAGCACTGGGATCTTGTTTGTGACTTAGAGTTACATTACTTGTTAGGTTGTTCAACTAAATATGTATCTCGTTGGCAAGAAAAGAACGGTCTTGAGGATTTACGTAAATCTCTTCATTATATTGCTAAGTTTGAAGATAAAGGTTTATTGGTTGAAGAATACACACATGAGCAGTCTAATAATCTAGATATGTTCTGTGATCAGCTTCACCATGTTGACGGTATTATCGTTAAACTTATTTGTTTAGGTTCGTTTGAAGAAGTTGTTAAACTTATCAATGAATTAATCGAGGAAGTTGAGAACGGTCCAACTTCTAATTATGTAGACCCAGACAACAATTATATTAGAGGTTAGTATGTCGTTATTATCTTATAATGCTTTAGTAGGTTTAGTTCAGGAAGGAGTTATTAACGCTCCACTTGAACATATTAGCGGTGCTAGTATTGATATTACAATTGGTGAAGATATCCTAATTGAAAAACCAATGTCTCAGCAACCAATCATTGACCTTAAATCCAAACAGTCACTTGAGTTGCGTCGTCATCGTATACATAGTGATGGTTTCCGTTTATATCCTGGTCAGTTTATTCTAGCGACAAGCCAGGAAACGTTCAACTTACCAAACGATGTAGCCTGTGAATATAAACTGAAGAGTTCTCTAGCTCGTTCAGGCTTACAACACATGTTAGCAGGTTGGTGTGATCCAGGTTGGAATAACTCCAAGTTAACTTTGGAAATTAAGAATGTCACACAGAATCACATTCTACTATTGAAACCTGGAATGAAGATTGGACAGATAGTATTCTTTGAATGTGAACCAGTTCCTGACGAGCATAGTTATGCTAATACAGGTCAGTATAACGGACAAGATACTGTAACTGAGAACAAAGGTGTAAGATAATATTTAGGCTACTTCGGTAGCCTTTATTCTTTGGAGTTATTATGAATCATAAGAAACTATTAACGTGTGACGTTGAATGTTACACCAACTACTTTCTAATAATGTTTAGAAAAGTATCAAGCGGAGATATTATTTACTTTGAGAAGTTTAACGGTTCAGAGTTAAATAGACAGAATATTCTCCATATTATTAACAAGTATACGATTATAACCTTTAACGGTAACTCGTATGACCAAGTAGTTATTGAAGCAGCTTGTCAGGGATTCAGCAATGAGTCTCTTAAGAAAATAACCGATTACCTTATTGTTGGTAAAGACGGTAGAGGTAATCAAGCTTGGCAAGCTCGTAAGCAGTTTGGTATAGGTAAAATGGAATTTGACCATATAGACTTAATTGAGGTAACTCCATTATCAGCCTCACTTAAGATTTATGGTGGTCGTTTACATTCACCTAAAATGCAAGATTTACCTATCGCACCGGATGCGATTATCCAGGAAGAAGATTTACCTGATATGCGTAAATATTGTGGTAATGACTTGGATGTTACTGAGCGATTATTCCTACAGCTAGAACCTGAGATAGAACTACGTACCATGATGTCTAAGGAATACGGTGTAGACTTACGTTCTAAATCGGATGCGCAAATAGCTGAAGCAGTAATTAAGAAGGAAATGGACGACAATTATGGTTTTATACCTAAACGTCCAAAAGTAGAACCAGGAACTCAATATACATACAAAGCTCCTGCTAATTTAGAATTCAATAGTGAAGTTCTACAAGACCTGTTTCGTCAATATACTACTATACCGTTTGAAGTTAATAAATCAGGTTATGTGGAATTCAACTTTGAAATGTTGGAATCTGACCGTATTAAATCGGGTAAGAAGAAAGGTGAATTTCCAGTTAGTAAAAAGCAGATGAAGTTCATGATAGGTAATACCAAGTATACAGCTGGGATTGGTGGTTTACACAGTTGTGAGAAAGGTGCTCGTCATACCAATGATGGTAATATATTGCGTGATTACGATGTAGCGAGTTATTATCCTCGTATTATTCTTAATAACCGTCTATACCCCAAGCATATCGGTGAACCGTTCCTGGCTATTTACGAGTCTATTGTTGACCGTCGTCTAAAGGCTAAACGTAGCGGTGATAAAGTAACCAACGAATCACTTAAGATTACCATCAACGGATCATTTGGTAAACTCGGTAGTAAATGGTCTTGTTTATACTCACCTGACCTTATGCTCCAAGTTACGGTTACTGGTCAACTTAGCTTATTGATGTTGATTGAGCGTTTAGAACTAGCTGGGATATCAGTAGTTAGTGCGAATACCGATGGTATCGTCGTTAAGATGAAACCTGAGCAGGAAGCCAAAGCTGAGGAAATAGTTGAAGATTGGCAATTCGATACCGATTACGAGCTTGAAGGTACTGATTACCTTAGTCTAAATAGTCGTGATATTAATAACTATATAGCAGTAAAATCTAGCGGAAGTAAGGGTAAAGGAGCTTACTCAGACCAGCGTGAGCACTATTACAAGCTACGTAGTAACCCAAGCAATGATATCTGTACTGAGGCTGTTAAGCTGTTCTTACAGGACGGTACTCCAGTTGAAGAAACAATACGAGCTTGCCAGGATATTACCAAGTTCCTAAATCTGAGAACCGTAAATGGCGGTGCTGTAAAAGACGGTCAAGTTATTGGTAAGGCTATCAGATGGTACTATGGGTCTGAAGAGCTCGATGCAATATTTTATAATACTAATGGTAATAAAGTACCAAAGTCCGATGGTGGTGTACCGCTTATGGACTTACCAGATGAGTTCCCTGAAGATGTGGATTTCAACTGGTACGTAACCGAAGCTAAACGTATACTAAAAGATATTGGATGGAAATAAATTGTATTTAGGGGTTTACTTTTATATCCGTAGACCCCATACTTGTTCTATCAGCTGAGTTAGCTGAATCATTAATTAACTGAAATAGGTGAACACTATGTCTAAACTTGACGAACTAAAGAAAATCAACGAACAGAAAAAAGAACTTGCCGCTCAACAAAAAGCTCTACGTGAAGAGTTAGATGCAACTAAAGAGCAACGTAAAGAAGCTCGTAAAGTACAAGCTCAAGCCCGTAAAGATGTACGTGAGCAAAAAGCTGATCTGCGTGACTTGTCTGCTAAAGTTTACGAAGCGTTCTCAAGCAATGATCCTGAAGTGATTGGTAAATTAGCTGATGACATCATGGAAAGTGCTTCTGAATTAAGCGGTACAATTCGTAAGTTTGCGGATGCTGCTAAAGATCCTGAAACTGAAGAAGTTGAGTTAGACGAAGAACTGTAAACTTCACAAATTTACGGAGGAAAGGCTGAGTTGATACTCGGCCTTTTTCATTTATGGATATTGATAAATTTCTAGGTAATGCTACCAAACGTAAAACTAAAGAGTCTGAGATTACAGAAACCGATATAGAACAGGAATTCTGTAAACATGCAACTAATAAAGGTTGTAAGGCTTTAAAGTTAATATATCTCAATAAGAAAGGTTTTCCTGACCGTACAGTGGTTTGTCCTAATGCTCGTATATTCTTTATTGAGTTCAAACGTAAAGGTAAAAAGCAGTCTCCAGCTCAAAAGTTAGTTCAGAAGATGCTTGAGTCATTTGGGTTTGAATACTATGTATGTGATGAAATAGGTCAAGCCGAACTCCATTTAAATAAATTCCTTGCTTAATCCCACCTAAACATTAATAATGACTCTTATACAATAGGAGTCATTATGTCACAGATTTGGAAACCTCATTCATACCAACGAACAGCTATATCATTCTTGCTGTCCAATCCTTGTTCAGGTCTATTCCTAGATCCTGGTCTTGGTAAAACTTCTACCAGTTTATCGGCTATTAAAATATTACGTAACGCTGATATGATTAAGGGAGTTCTACTGGTAGCTCCTTTACGTGTTATTTATAGTGTTTGGCCTCAGGAGATAGACAAGTGGTCTAACTTTGAAGGTTTGTCTTGTACCATATTACATGATAAAACTAAGAGTACTCTTTGGGGATCCCAAAAGGACATCTACCTAATAAACCCTGAAGCTCTTAAGTGGTTACACACAGAATTACTATTGGGTCTTAAGGCTGGTAAGAAGTGTCCTTTTGATACTCTTTGGATTGACGAGAGTACTAAATTTAAATCGCACGAGTCAAGTCGATTTGGTTATGTCTGCGATATGTTACCATTGTTCAAACGTAGACATATAATGACTGGTACTCCGTCACCAAAGAGCTTATTGGATTTATGGTCTCAGGTTTATATACTTGATGAAGGTAAATCCCTACAACATAATTTCCATCATTTCCGTAATAAATATTTCCAGGCGAACGATTGGGATAAATACAATTGGGAGATTAAAGATTTCTCAGCTGATCAAATACACGAAGCAGTTGCACCATTGGTATTGGAGATGTCAGCTGATGATTATTTGGATATGCCAGATTTATTATTCAATAATATCCAAATACTATTACCTGATAAAGCCTTTAAACATTATAAGCGAATGGAGAAGGATTTCTTCCTGGAGTTAGACGGTCTAGAAGCTACAGCCGAAGCAACTGCTCAAGCTAGTATGAAGTGTCACCAGATAGCTAATGGTAGAGTGTATGAAGATATCCCTGAAGGTCTTGATGAAGATGAGTTACGTGAATTTAAGAAGAGACGTAAACCTATACAGGTGCATAAGTCCAAACTAGAAGCTCTTAAGGATTTAGTTGATGAGCTTAACGGTAAACCTTTACTTATAGCGTACCATTATAAACATGACCTAGAAGCCATTAAATCAGCCCTTGGAGACGTACCTTATATTGGTAGTGGTGTTAACCCAAAACAAACACAAAAGTTAGTAGCGGACTGGAATGACGGCAAATTACCGATATTAGTTGGTCATCCAGTGAGTATGGCTCATGGCCTAAATTTACAATCAAGCGGTAATGATATTTGTTGGTTTAGTTTAACTTGGAGTTTGGAGGATTACTTACAATTTAATGCTCGTATATACAGACAGGGAGTTAAAGGTTCAGTACGAATACACCATATTATTGCAAAAGGTACAATAGATGAGGTCATGTTATCCCGTTTGGGTGAACGAGCAAAAGGACAACATGACCTCAGAACAGCGTTGAAGAATTACAGATTAGTTCTTATCTGATTTAGCGAATACCTTAATAATAAGAGGTTCTAAATTCTTAATAGTACGTTCACCGAACAAGAATCCCAGTACTAATACATTAATTACAATCATTGCTGTTTGTTGCTGTTCGGTGAATGTATAAGTTCCAAAGAACCACTGCATATCCATCCACATAGTTAAGAATCCCCAAGTAGGTCGTTGCAGACCTCTTAAGAATAATACTATAGTACCAAAGAAGGGTATACCTTTAAGATCAGATGCTGTACCTTCTTGCTCTGAGATACGCTTATCTAGTTGAGCAGCCGCATCAGTTAGTACTTTATTGGCTTCTACCTCTTTACGATGTAAAAACTCTTGTATTTTCATCTCTGCTTCGGCTTTCTGTTGTGGAGACATATCAGGTGGGAAGTAAGACATCACTCCCTCCTTAATCTCCTTGAATAACGAACCACCGACAAAATCTGTAAGTTTAGATAAAAATGACATATTAATCCACCAGTTCCACGTGAGGGTAGTCCTTAAATGACTTCCAGAGACCTCCCCACTTTAGTTTATAACCAAGTATAGATGCAGCTTGTAAAAATGCAGCAGCGACCATTGCAAGATGTTCTGTGTCCCAACTTGCTTTACCGTTTACAAAAGCATAGAAGTCAAGAGCCTTACCACTTTGGTGACGACTTAGTTTCTTATACCCATCACATTTAGACTTACCCGCAACGAACAGCTCATTTTGTCGCTCAGCTGTTCGTTTACCTGAATCAGCAGGATGACCGAAGTCAACCACGCTGATTTGGATAGCTAAGTCTGATATTTCAATAAGACGAGGATCAATACCTTCACGTCTCTGTTTTGAACTATTAGACAGTTTAAACATATTATTCATCCGTACTTACTAAGAATGTATACTTAGTCGCAGGCATTACAATGTTTCCTGCTGTGTAATTAGATATCCTAACTACAACATTACCAGAAGATGTTGAGTGAGCATCGAACTGTAATTCAGAAGGAGCATCTCTAGGAATAGCTTTTATTTTACATCCTGGTTGGACTGGGAATGTGAACGTAGAAAAAGTTCTACTAGTACCACTGTTAGCATTTACTGTAAAGCTTGAGTCTCCTACTTCTTGTCTAAATTGCCACTTACTATTTCCGTCGCATTCATTAGGGAACAAATTAGGAGCAATCATTATCCTATCTACAGAGCATAACTCACCAGCCTCTCCAGTAAATACACCTATACGGAAGTCGCTATTACCTTCTATGAAAGAACGTTCTATAAGTAAGAAAGCCCATCTCCATTCATTATCAACATACCCTTGCAAACCTTGACTATTTTGAATCTCAGTGTAGGATGTGGATACTGAGTGAGCTGCGAATACTTTGCCGCATTTACCACTAGAACCTTGAGAGTAAATACGAGCAGCTACTACTATATCACCCCAATGTTTGTATTTTTCAAATATTTCATCTATACCATCTACATATAGAACTCCAGTACCAGTGCCAACACCAGTAGACCTAACAGAAGCACCGTTTGTCTCAAATTGAGCTGTATTTCTTAATGTAGTTTGACCACCTCCTTCTATCCAAAAAGTAGGCACATCGTTAGTACCATTTAACCATGATAAGAAATTACCATTAGGTAGTAATGAAGGAGAAGTTTCAATATTCTTATGAATACCAGCTCCGCCAGTATAGTCATATTGTATGTCAAAATTAGCTACATCAGCCCATCTATCAGCTCCTGCAGATGTTGGATGGATGTCATCAACATACCAAGGTGAAGTATCTCCATTAGTGGAAGCTACTAAACTGATAAATAAATTATAAATATCTATAATTTGACATCCGTACAATCCTGCTACATATCTTTGTGCGTCTGCTCTTAATGCTGATCTATCTAATATATTGTAATCAGGACTTTGAACAGTCACTAATACTTCAGCTTTAGGTTGTTGCTGACGTAAAGTAAATAAATACTCAGCTAATTGTTCAGCTTGATATCTCCAGCTAGTAGGCACGTTCAAACCGTAATTGGAGATAATAACGTCCATCTCCTTACCGTCGTAAGCATATTGGTTACGATTACCTGTCCAATAACCATGTGTGGCACCTGCATAGCTACCATTATAAAAATCTATAACATTGGAACCAGTACCACTACTTATAACAATAGGTGATCCCCATGATGTCCCTGCGTGATTCCATTTTATGTAACGGAAAGTATAAGCTGGATACAATGGAGCCAGCTTATCTGCCATACGTCTGAAAAACTCATTATCATCATCGCCTGTTGAATCCCCTTGACAGAGAACATAAATATTTTCTTGATCAAAATCTAACTTCTGCTTTAAACGACTAACTTTAGGGGAGTTGTTTAAAACTTTTTGAAAACTTCTATCAATATAAACATCCCAGTTAGTACCGTCATCAGAAACTGGATTGTTACCATTCTGTTCTACGATGGCGATATATATTTGTCCATTAGAACCTTTTACTAGTCCGTTAACTGGGTATACAGTATTTGTATCCCAAGAACCTATACCTTGTTCATTGAAATGAGCTAGACCTTGAGTAAATAGTTTTTGTAGAAAATTAAAGTGCTCGAAAGGAGGTACTTCAGCTAACCACCCTGAATTAAATTTTCCTGGTGTTGTTGTATCGGGATCGATAACATTACCACCAGGAGCTCCGTTAGCCCACACACGAGTCAGGTCTGGTTTTTGAGTTGCCATATTAAAACTCCAATTAAAATATTAAGTTGCCAAATTTTCCGCCCAATGCGGGATTGTTTACAGATCCAAGCCCTGCACTATTTGGCACTCCTTGGAATCCAAAGAAACTGCCATAATCATATTCTGTAGTATATTTAGCCAAAACACCAGCAGTTTTAGGTATAATATCAGTATCAGTTAAAATTGATTTCTCATTCAAACTTAACCTTTTCGAAATACTTATATCATACCTTGTGTTTCCTTCCATTATCAGTATTTGATCTACTTCAAGAACAAAAGCGATTTGTGATATTATTTGTTCTGGGGTAGACTGAGTACTATTCCTAACTATTCTAGCTCTTATAAACTTCCTAAATTCATCATCGATTAGTTGTCTCAAACCGACTACTGGTTCTTTAGCAAATCTAAATCTACCTCCTATAGCTGGATCACTTAATGATCCAAAGGACTGAGATTGAGGATTAACAGCAAAACCAAAATATTGAAACACTTCAGCGTCTATAAATTCCCTACTCTGACCGACAATACTACCTAGTATATCAAGCTGCACACCTTCAGCCGTATCTATCCATCTTTTCTCGATTATATCACAAAACACTTGTTCGAGAGTATTGGATTCAACTAGTAAAGATTTTATATAATTTATAAGATTAGTAGACTCCTTAAACTGAGTAGATAGTCTACTTATTGCTAGATTTTTATGTTCTATCTTTTCAGCCATTATGAATTTACCACTATATTAATATTTAGAAAATTGGATATTTCTGTAGCTGATATAGGAATATTGGAAGTACCTGTCGGACTTGGTGAAATACCTATTCTTAAATCCGTTATCTCGTGACCCTGTACAGAGTTGATAGGAGTGTATAAACGAGTGTAAACAACATCATCAGCTAAGGAAAAACCTCTACCCTGTACTAAGTCGCCATTAGCATAGTCAACTATAGCCTGTTTAATTAAATCATCACCGTTAGCAGGATATTCTGCGAAAGTATTTAAAGTAACAGTTACATAGATATCCACAGTAGTTGGTCTAGAGAAAGATATATCGTGAGGTATACCCTGACTATCTATAATTTGAACAGTCGTACTTCCAAAACTTAAAATACCAGCTGGTTTCTTCAACCATATAGTATCGCCAATTTCCTCATCTACACCACCTACAACAATAACTTGAAATGAATGGGGAGGGAGACCGTTAGCATCTACTATGTCTGTGTCGTTTTCTAAGACTACAGTTTGTGTTACTCCTGGTATATTAGCAACACCAGCAAAAATAGCATCTATTATCGCTTGAGCATCTCTAGCTACTGATCGTTCACGACGTGCTCTAAGCTCAACATCCGTTTCTTCATCAGTACCTATTTGAGCATCTGCAGAATTGGTTACTGACGACCAACCTGTTATAGGTGTATCTATTTCTGTAATACTACCTGATAAAGCGGATATAGGACCTGGAGTTGTAGAATTTGCGAATACAGAACCGTTACCTCCCCCATCTAGGGTTATATCTTGTTCTGTTGAAAATTGATCACCTGTATCATTAGTACTAACTAAACTACCAGAAGGAATTATCGTACCTGCTACTCCTGATAAGGTTAGTTGTACTCTAGATGAAGTGGAAGGGAGTCTCGTAATACCATTTAGCTGGACTAAGTTAGACAGTGTAGTTCCTGTCGCAGCTGAAGGATTGAAAGAGTTGTAAGACTCTTCAGCTATTTCCCAAAGATTAGCATTAGACTCAGAAACAACTCCATTAATCTGTCCATCTGGAGATTCAGGAGACACATTGAAATTGTCTCCAAATATAGATTTAACTTCGCTGTTTAATTCTTCTAATAATTGATCCAACCGTTTACGCTTGAATCCTTCTGGTGATATACCGAAATCAGACATTGATTGTTACCTTTTCGTTATCTATAACACCATAAGTAGTCTCAGCTGAAAAAGATATAGTTAATCTTCTTGATGAGCCACCTTCATAATCCATAGAGAATTCGGTAAGTGAACTGACCTCTGGTGTGTTAAGTATTCTCGACTTGAATATTGACTCAATATTAGCTAAGTTCACAGGTTTTGTAAATATCTGTTGGAAGTATGGTGTTCCGGCTTTTAAATCTAGGAACCATTCCTCTAAGTAAAATTGAAGACGAGTACGAACATGCTGTACTGCTTCGGCTCCTTCCTCTACAAGTTTTAATTGACCTCTTTCTACAATTAAATCATTGTTCGAGTCTAACGCTCTTCCAATCATATTGGAGCTCCTGTTGCTGAAACTGGACCACTAGGCGCAGTTGGTGAACCTGAATGAGTATGTCCTGACATCTCTTTACCTCCTACCGTTAAACTGGTAGCGGCTTGAACTGTAGGAGCAGTTGTTGTCCCTGTAACATCAAGAGTACCGTCTATAGTAGTATTACCGTTTAAATTTATAGTCGGAGCTGTTAATGTTACATTAGTATTAGCAGTAACTTCTATGTTTTCACAAGTAGCTTTTATATCCCCATCTGAGTGTATTTCCAAGTTACCATTATTTAATAGTTTTATAGATACCGAACCATCATCTTTCTTTAACTCAACATTATCCGGATCATAGTTAGGTATTTTATTAGGTATTGAAGATAGACCTACAAAAGCAGTAGCATCACTTAAAGAATGAAAACGTCTAGCTCCTGGTTTCTTAACCTTACCTGTTTCGTGCCAATTATCTATAGATCTTTCACAGAAATTAAGTAAGCATTCATCTCCCTTTTTAACTGGGAATGTTAATGAGAATCCACCTCCTCTTGGAAATATAATAGGTACGTTAATAAGAATAGGTAAATCACTAGGAGTTAGTATTTCGGTATCACCATCTCTAGTTACGAATATTCTTCTTATTGCAGGTTGTATAGAAGCTAATTGAGTTTCAGCATCGAAGCTTTCTATAATTCCTGGCATGGAAGTATGCAAGTCTTTTAATCTTGACTCTACTCCCTGTTTAATATTAGATGCTAATGTTGATAACCCTGGAGTTTTATCAGCCATTTATTAATCTCCCTTTAACAGCAGAAGTCCACTCACCTTCACGAGAATCACCTTTAAATGTAACCTCTTGTATTTTGTAAGTACCTTCAGCTGATGTTCGTTTTACGTTCCTAAAGAATAAATTACCTAGTTGGATATCAGCATTTACAGACTCAATCTTAAATGCCTTGTTAGGTAACATTCTAGGGTTTAATAAAGTGGTTACATCAGCACCGACTTCGGTTATAGTTGGAGATCCTATCATACCAGTTGCAGAATTAACCAATACAGCTTCATCTCCTTCCAATGGGCTTTCCACGGGAGTTATAATGACTTCCCCATCTTGAATATTCCAGTCAAACCCGTACTCATCTGCAAATCCATCAAGTATATCCTTTGAGGATCCAGATAAGGTCTGTCCACGTAGTTTATCAGCTACCTGAGGCAAACCATTAATAACTCCTGTTGTAACTTCCTTAAACGATTTTAGGACTTCTTCAATAGCCGAGCTGATAGTTACATTTTCAGTAAAGGTTTTATTGAAGGTTGCATTCTGCCAATCCCTTTCTCCGTCACCTGCGTAAATAGTAACCACTCTATCCGTACCACCTTTAGACTGGAATACGTTACGCACCTCACCTTTGAATAGAAGTCTAACATCACCCTCATAACCAGCGTTTATAGTTATTTTTGTGAACTTCTTTTGTAGTACTGATAATGTATCTTCATTAGGATTGTATATTATCAATTTACATAAATTGGGAAAACTAAGAACACTCTTAGTTATTTCAAAATTAACTCTAAGATCTTTTATAACCCTGGACTCTCCGTCAGTAGGTATTATAGTTAGGTCGTATACTCGTTTATATTGTCTAGCCACCTGACACCTCTTCGTCAGTTAGTATAAACAATTTAGCTACAGTACCTAAATTACCCTTACCTGGATCTAAATTGGACTCATCAAGATTAACAACATAGGCATTTTTAATAGGTAAGTTATATTGTTTAAGAATATCAACTCCACCTAGCAATGAAACTCCGTTAATAATATCAACTCCTGATTGAGCAAAGGATATACTCCATACTGAGGTTCTTGAATTTAACGTAACTCTACAGTCGTATGTATTACCATTTAAACTTATGGAAAATAACTGTTCAGGACTAGAATTTAAAGGTACTTCTATCATTATCCACCTACCCAATCGATTACCGATTTCAAAACAGACTTATTAGTAGATTCAGGAGGGGTTACTGCTTCTTGACGACCTTTCTTTTCAGGAGAGGTTCCCTGTTCCCTAGCTGAACCTTGTTCCAATTGGTCTGGGTCTAGTTTAACTATACGAGATTCTGTTATTAACACTTCTTCAAGATTAATAGTCATTAATACTATTCTTGAGCTATTTTTATCTTGAGTTGTAGACAACGCTGTTATAACCATGTTCTCGTATAATTTCAATTTAGTCTGCACTTCTATAGGTTCACGTTGTTCCATCAACTGAACCATTGCATTATAAGCTGCATTGCTACGAGTTATATTCTGAGTCGTAGCTGTTCCGAATAGACCAGTTACTAAATCTACAATCTGACCGAACGCTGCTGTACCTAGAGGGGTATCGCTAACCTGAGCTACTATATTTATTTTCTTAGGTTCTACAATAGCATGATCCGTTACATCAGCTCCTAATTCAACAGGGTTTTTGGTAAGTCTAACTTGATTATTATGAGTCTCACTAAGAACAGCATCTAATTCAATACCACCTATTGATTTCTTAGTTCGGATAAATAAATTTTCAAAAGCCATTATTGGTCCACCGCTGTATTTAAGTCTTGAGAAGTTTGCTGGAATACACCGAATACAGCGTTAGCAATATTCTCAGCTGTATCAGCTCCCCCTTGTATAACTATATCTATTTTATCTACTACCGTGGAGGCTGTATTTGAAATAGATTGACCTAGTTCAGGTATAAAACCTCCACCGTCAGCAGTTACCAATCCAGTAACATCACCTAGGAAACCTGGTAGATTGCCTAGAGTCTCTTTGAATCCTTCCAAAGAGAAGTTTTTAAACAAGTCTATTATGGCATTCCATCCATCAAAAATCATACCGGTGAGGTCTGCTATTGTAGCAAATATTGCTGCAACAACTCTGATTTCATCAGCCCATTCAGGGTATTTTTCAATCATATCGCCAATGAAACTTTCACCTCCTTCAAAGAATACCTTAGCATCTTCTACAAGAGCAACAAAAGCTAAAGCTGCAGCTGCTATTAAAGCAGGCAATAAGAAAGCGGCTGCGTTCATCGCTAACGTAGAGAAGGTTAATCCTTTCATCAATGTTATTAAAGTTAGTAGATGGCTTGCTAATCTAAATGCTAAAAATCCACCGACAGCTATAGTTAATAATTTCATAGCCATGGTGAATTGGTCTATCCATTCTGGAAGCTTTTGTTCTATTATTTCTCTATTAACTTTCCACCAATCAGTGAATGAGGTCACTATCTCATTTAGAATTGGGGTAAACACTTTTGATAGTGTTCTTGAAACTTGTTTTACGATTTGCCACAAATTAGTAAGTGAGTCTTGAAACTCAGCAGCTATAGCCACATCTTCTTCAGTCGTTACACCAAGGAGTTTCGCTTCATCCACTAAATCAGTGATAGAAGCTTTTCCTTGTTGTAATAGACGTATTGAATCCCTCACACCTAATTTATCAGCTAATTCAATCTGTTTAGCTTTATCGAGAGTTTCAAACTGCTCTGATATTTCTAATAATAAATCAGATGTTGGTTTTAATTTACCATTAGCATCAGTGACAGATATTCCTAATAGACCGAATGCTTCTACCCCTGAACCAATTCCTCTTGATGCTTCAGAAGCCCGTATAGCGAGGTTTTGTAAGGTCGAAGACATACCATCAGCAGTCCCGCCACTTCTTTGTAAAGCAAACTGGAGAGCATCAATATTTTCTACTGAGTCTCCAATTTCGTCTGCTAATTTACCCTGTTCATCAGAAGCTTTAGTTGATAAAACAGTTAACGCGGTTATAGCAGCAGCACCAGCAATAGCTACCTTAGTCAGGCTCTTAAGGATGTTGACTGTTTTACCAACGTCGTCGTTAAACTGTTTCATCTCGCTAGGGTCGTATTCGAATCCTAGGCCGACCAGCAGTTCATCAATTAAAGCCATTTATCTTTTACCTTGTGGTTTAGGTGCTAGACTCATTTTCAAATCTAGCATCTCGTTCATCAACATTATATCCTCTATAGAGTAAGTTCCATCTTGCAATTCCTTTAAACTACACATAGGAGGGTCAGTTAATAACGGCCTATGCAAAAAGGAATCTATATTAGGAAATTTATTACTGTCTATAGATTTTCCTTCATTTTGGCCAGAAAGCGGTCTGCCAACTGGCCTTTGAATAAATTTGAGTAATTTACCTGTAACACGAATACGAAGACCTTATAGACCTCCAATAAATCGTCCCCAGAAAATAACTCGTTAAACGAAGTTTCAGTAATACGTTTACCATCGCAAGCAGTACCTATAACACAATTCTTCATAAGTGCTACAAGTTCTTCTGGTGAATTACTTTGGAATAATACGGACAGACCTTGGGATAAAGCCAAAGCCTCGTCTTGTTCAGTAACTTCCTTACCTTTCTTAGGTTTTGGAGAGCTACCCATAAGAGTCGCTAACGAAGCTCCAAACGCTTTAGCTAAGCGGAACTTCATTAACATTGATTTTTCTGCAGGCCATTGAGTAACACTATACTCATGATCGCCAATTTGTTTTGATTCTGTTTTACAAGCCATTATAAACTCCGGTCCAGTTTACTCCGGCCTAATTAAATTCTGAGGGAGGCTATCCTTAATTAGGCCGGGATCATTAAGATAGGTGAACCCTCCCTCAGAAACTTTTAACCACCGTGTAGAAGGTCTAAACGCTCCACTGTGATCATCCATTCCTGACCATTCGCATTAGTACCACGAGTCATTGATGCAGGACGGTTAATATAACCCTGAGTACCAGAACCTAAGTCCAGTCCACGAGTATCTTTGAATTGCACAAAAATAGGAACGAATGCTCCGTTCTCTTGTGCGTTAATTAACCCTGATAAATAGGTATTTGAATCAGAAGACTGCATAAGTCTAAAAGTAACAGTACCCGAACGGTCTGCACTAATAGATACTGTCATCTCACCATCCGTACCAATCTTGTGAGCAGCTGAATCATTCAACCGCTCAAGAGCAATGACGTCATCACCCTCGTCAAAGCCGCTGATTTCTACGCCATTCACAAGCAATAGGGTATCTAGAAAGCTATATTCTTTCATTTAAGTTCTCCTTATCGCTCGAAAATACCATTGATCTGGACACTATGAATAGCACCAGCACCTAAAACAACAAAGCTCAAACCAGGATAATGACGAGCTTCTTTATCCGATTGGTTGATATCTTCAACCGGAATAACTGTCGTCTTATAACCATTTGGTAAGAACTCACCTTCAATTGTCTCACCTGGAGCAATAAGACCGTTGTTAACGGCTTCGTCCAAGGCTGATATAACTTGCTGCTCAATAGCCGCTACACCTTTGTTGGTATAAGGGACTTTAGTAGTACGAGTTAACAAGTACCCAAAAACATTAGTTTCTACAGCATTTTGTAACCAGTCAATACCATGTACTTCATCGAAGAATACACCACTTGCCATCCACGATTCAGCGTACATATCGCTTGAACCCACTTCAATAAGAGCATTGGCAAACTTACTATCCAAAACTGCTTTTTGAGACTGAGTTAATTGTTCGACTGTAATTCCTGGTATCTGTTTGAACTTGAGAGTGATAGTACTATTAACCTGACTAAAGTTAACAGTGAATGCACGACCCAGAACACTAGCTGAAGGATATTGATCAGGATAAGAGCTAAATGTTGTAATAGTACGACGTAAATTCTTAGCCGCTAATACAGAAGCAATATCGTTAGTAGTAATACTATCCAGAACGTCTAAATCATTACTGGTGTTACCAAATACCTTAACTCTTGCTTCACACCAGTCAGCAGCCGCTTCTACAGCGTCTTCAGTGTTAACTACAAATCCATCACGAACTTCCTTGGTGAACATAAGTCCGTACCAATCAGAATCTATATTCTGAATAGTATTAAGAGAAGCAGTAATTGTCTCAGCTACAATACCGTTCGTCTTAGTACCTTCACCCTGACGCATTTGTAACAGAGATGAAATATCAGTACCAGTTGTAGGACTAACAGGAGTTAGGAAGCTAACTGTTGAAGTTACACCAGTTGTACCCGAGTTGATAAAAAATCGACTACCATCATGAGTACATGTTGCAGCAGTATAACCACCTGTAGCTACGGCCTGAAGAGCAGTTTGAATAGCGTCAGCTACTTCACTCAAATCGGTATCCGCACTAAAATTCAAACCAGTAATATCTTCTGGAGAACCATCGATACTAATAGTAAATGAACCGTCAGTTATTGCGTTAAATAATGCTAAATTAGTAATATTATCAGCAACAGAACCGCCTCTTAATTGTGCTGCTTGATCCGTTGGATAACGGGTAGACACTTTTAAGGATGTTGGTTTAGGTTGCTGGCTAAAGTAAGCAGTAGCAGCAGCAACGACTTCAGAGTCAGCAGGCCAATCGGCTGTAACTCCGTCTAAGTTTTGATATGAGCGAATTCGTTCAGCAATGCCAATAACACCCGTTTCCGCAGTAACGATGTTAAGAGTGCCGAACCCTGCTCTCGCTGGGAATGGAGCACCAATGGCGATGCTGACATTAACCACGCTAGAAACTGGGATTGTCATGTTATTGCACCTCTATATTGAAGTTGTATGTTAAACCACGAGCTTGGAACTCACCACCGATATCTACAGAACCTATAGATTCGATTAAGTCAGCGTCCGTACCCACAGCGCTCAGAAATATATCAAACTGAGCTCTTTCTTCCCATCCGTTTTCTAAGGATTCAGAAATCTCCCTAACCTCAGAACGTCTTGTTAAGCCTAAACCAGCTTGACGGAATAAACTCTGTATAGATTCACGAGTCATTCCTTGATGCACCTTCCTGGCATTATCTACTGAATTGTTACGATAAAATCCGATAGACATCATTATTTGCCGCATACCTTTAGAAGTTACATCTAGCTTGGAATCTATATCACGATCCTCATATTGGAATTGTTCCCAACCGAGTCCCGTATCGCTAACAAAATCAACATCACCATAATCACCCGTAGGTCTAGGAGCATCTTTTTGTTTAGCCTTAATTGTGTAACCTTGAGAACTTAAAAGCAAGTCTGTCGTGTCACGCAATAGTTTATTAATTGTTTCCTCTAGTATCATTGGTCTCTTGCTCCAAAGGAAGTAGTGTGTCCGTAGGAATCCCAGTCACCTGCCGATATAATTTTATAATTGAAACCTTTATATCTAACTAGGTCAGCGATAAGCCCATCTCTATCACTAGCAGTACGAACAGGCTTTTTAGATATAAACTTGCGTATATCTTTATTACGTTCACCTTCTGGTAAGTTCTGTAATTCTTCTGGAGTTGGTTGTTGAACACTACATACCGTTTTGAAAGTCGATTGACCTCCCTTTTGATATATACCATCTACATAACCACCGCCTGATGTACGTATTACAGTTACTATCTCAGATGTGTCTGTGTCTAGTGCTTCGGATACATTAACTGGCATTAGTCTTCAACCTCAAAAGTTATAGATTGACGTAAGTGACCAGTATCAACAAGAGGATTACCCTCTCTATGTTTTAATTCTGGTTCTTTTATATCGGTTATCTTTTCTCTAACATCGGTTTGAACTTGCAAACCAATAAGACCAAGAGCTTGTTTCTTGGTTATTTGACCTTTAATAATACGTATAGATAACTTCTTAAACATATCTTTATAAGGACGTTTGTTAGATTCTACAGTAGATCTTAAGAAGCTACGTTGAGGGATATTTTTAGAAGGGCTACCGAACTCATGAACAGTACCAACCATTATAACCGAAGTTCCGTCAGGGTAATCGTTACTACCTTTAGGAAGACCAACTTTAACCAAGTTCGGACCTTTCAAAGACTTAGCTAATTTTTCTATTTCCTTAGCCGCTTTTCTTGGTGATTTGATTACTTTGGTCTTAGACTTCATAAGCAGTTAGCCACAAGAACACCTACGAAACAAGTATTACGAATAATTAAGAATTGTTGACCGTAAGAAGTACCCATATAGAAGTCATCCATATCAGAACGATCCTTGGCTACTACTGCACGACTAACTGAAACACCACCTGCACTCTTAGAAGAAACTGGTCCAGCTTTAACAGAGCTATCCCCTGCTTCAGCTCCAGTACCAATAGTAAGAAGATGAGCAGCTAAATAACATTGAGCATAATTATATTTATTACACCAACGCCCTTCATCAGTTCCCATATAAGCATTAGCAGAGTCATCTAGGAATAATTGAATACGTACATCAGAATATTCTACATCATCTGCAAACTCTGGGAAACGTATTCTGAATTCTTCTACTGTACAAGCCATATTAACCTCTGGTAATTTTGTATATTAGTACAGCACCGATAATACCTACTAACCATTTTAGGACTTCTTTACTTACATCCTTTTGACCTTTATTTACATCTTTATTAGCTTCAAGATCGTCTATCTTTTTCTTAAGAGTACCAACATCGTCTTGAACATTAGTTATTAGGCGTTCTACAGAGGACTTATCTCCAAAATTAGCTTGCCATAACTCAGATTCCCTAATACGAGTATCATGGTTATCGAGTCTACTACCATATCTAGATAGAGCTTGGTCGTGACTATTTACACGCTCTTCAAGCCTAACTACCTCTGATAGTTGTGATTCAATTCCCGATAATCTATCGCTTATGGTGTCTAGAGTTTTCCATAACCTAGTTTCGGATAATTCATTCACGTTTTCTAATCCTCTGAGTTTATTCATAAAAACTAATAAGGTCCATTATTGTTCTTTTAAATAGATTACTCGTAAATAACCTATTTAAAAGAACCTCAGCCGAAACTGAGATTCTTAGTTCTACTTCTTAGCAGGCTTAGGAGCAGGAGTCGATTTAGACTTAGCTTTGGTATCAGGATCTTGTTCTAACTCAAGATCGTCAACCTTATCACCAAATTCCAAATGACCTTTCTTCTGTAGCTCAGCTACGTAAGGATCTACCGTTTTACCGTCTTTAGATACAAAGGCTTCCCAATGAGCGTCTTCAACTACGTTGAACCCAGGAGCAACTCGTACCGTAACACGATTACCAGTTTTAGCAAGACACTTCAGGTTGAACTGACGTGTTGTTTTATTTACGATTCCGGCCATAATCTTAAATCCCCGTTGCGATAGCTAATGAAAGAGGATAGTAGATGTTTAGACCTGCTAAACGGCTACGTCCAGGAACTACGAACTCAAGGTTCTTCTGTTGAACAGGAAGCATTTCCAATTCCACAGGAATCTCAAGCTGAAGCTTATCTGGGTTACGGTCATAAGCGACCATAGCATCAGCAGTAAGCTCAGGGTTATTCGCAGCAGCACATTCGTTAACAGGAATGATATCGTCAATGCTAGTTAGGTAAGGGCTATTAGCCGCTACATACTGAGCAATGGTTGTATCGCTGTTAGACGCACGAGGAGTAGACATGATGTAAGACCATTGAGCAGCAGGTAACAATAAAGTATTACCTTGTTCAACCATCTTAGTAGTCTCGAAAATATCAGCGAACAAGTCGTTAATATCGAACAAGATTTCATCAGGTGATTTGTTTACCCACGCTGTACCAGAACCAGGATTCACTACAGCACCAGTTGGAATATTAGGGTTACTAAATAGACCAGGAAGACCACTGGTAGCATCACCGAAGAACGCTACATCGTTAACAACTTGCTCATTAGAACGACGAGCAGCATTAGCACGACGTTGGTCAAGAGAAGAACCAGTTAACTGTGAAGATTGAATTTCGTCAAGGTTGTAACCGTAAGAGATACCGACCGAACGAACCGGAATAGTTGTCTCTTTACCCGCTACATCAGCACGAGGCAAATCATCAGCATAAGCGTTAATGATTTTAGCTGCACCAGCTTGGTCATAAGTACGATACGTGATAGAGGTAACACCTGGACCACCTTCGTTAGACACTGGGAACAACATACGAGCTTTGAGTTCAGCATAGCGAACATCGTAGCTACGAGCTTTAATATGCTCTAATTGACGTTGGAAAAAGAAAGCACCATCAGCGTCCATAATACCATTGCCGATAGCAGATGAGATAGCACCATCAATTGTGATAGTTTTACCTTGGTCTACTACAGTGGCAAAAGCACCGTCGAACTGCATAGTGGAACCGTTACGAAGTTTAAATTGTTTCATTATTCAGTCCTCCTTATGAACCAGCAGTAGTGTTAAGGCTGTTCAAACGGATAACAGCAAGCTCGCCAGCAGCAGCTACAGTATCCCATTGAGCACCATCAAGAGCAGTTTCACCTACTCCAGCTGCACCAGAATCGATAACGCCAGTGGCGTTAGTGTATTTAACAGCATCACCTGGATTACAACCAGTTGGACATACAGCCCAGATGTAACCGTCACGAAGAATACCAGCAGCTTCTTTTTCGTTCCACTTAATAGCTCCGGTGTTTGCTGCACCTTCTTTATCTAGTGAACGAATAGTAATACCAGTAAAAGTAGTACCGCCTGCAACGATTTGACGTTCTAGGTTAGTACCACGGCTTACAGCGACACCAAAGCCGATACCAGCTACAGTCTCAACGTCACGAGAAACGATATCGTGAGGAGCTTGAGCGTATACCAAACCTACATAGGCTTTAGGTTGCTTAATTGAATAGGAAGTTTGGGCGCTCATTATTTAGCTCCTTTGGTTTTCCAAGCATTTTGACTATCAGCCATCATCTTTTCACGAGCGATGACGTCAGCCGAACGAGTGTCTTCAACTTTCTTGCTTTTGTCATTTACTTGTTGAGTAAACGCATCGTCAAGTTGTTGCTGACTGTTAGATCCAACAGACTCAACCAACATATCAAAGCGAGCTTTAATATAGTCTGTTGAAACAGAGTCCATTTGAATATTTTGGCATTTAGCAGCAACCACTTCACGACGAAGAGTATCTGCATCTTTACCTTGCCATTCCATTTCAGGAGCTACTTTAAGGATCGAATCAACCAGAGCTGTTCTATCAGCGACTAGCTTGTCCAAAGTATCGGCAGTTGGGATTTTGGAATTAGCGTCGTCAAGTTTAGCTTTCAAAGAATCTTCGGTTTTCTTGGCTTCTTTAGCCTCTTCTTCCATTTCATCTTCTTTAGCTTTAACTTCTTCAGCTTTCATTTGGGTTTCTTTTTCAGCGTCAATCAGACTAGTTTGCAGTTTACCAACTGCTTGAGCAGCCTGATCAGACACCTCAAAATCTACCCCATCAATGGTGATTTTAGCCATAGTGACTGTATCTCCTAAGTTGGGTAAGTTGTCGGCCACTCTGCAAGCAGGTCCAGCGCGACCACGTTCTACGATGGCAATGTGATTGCCCTTAATGTTTCTCTGGACAGCGTCGTATTGCTCACCATCCGGAGTAACTCCTGGAGTCCAATCGATATCAGCCGTGTAACCATTAGATAGTTCGCATTTACCGCTCTCTATGTTTTTAATGGCTTCTTCGTCTGTTACGTTTAGGACTGTTTTTGCGAACATACCATCCCGAGTTACTTCTGGTCCAGAGAACCCAACGCCATATTGACGTGAGTTCTTAGTATTGACTAACTCAGTAGGATGATTGTTTGTAACTGGTTTACTAGCGAAAGAAGTAAGCGACTCATCTGAGAACACTTCCTCCTCTGGTCGGTAAACTCTAATGATATCCTGTGGATCTCTATCACTAAGACCCATCTCGATAGCTAAGTATTCTTGAATACCAGTGCGAGAAATACGAGCTGGAACCTTAAGAAAGCCCTCGTCAGTATATTCACGTTCTGTTGTAATATTCAGTCTATCTGCTAAAAACATTTAAGGATCCTTATGGTTTGAATCAATATTAAATCATGTTCTCAAGAAAAACAACTTTTAGATAAAAATTACTCTAATAACTATAACTTTATAATAGGCTGAGCCACACAACGACATTGAATATCCTGACCTGGATGTCCTGTGCCCTTTGGTGGATCGTCCCATCTAAATACTTTGCCGTTTTTAGTTCTATGAGAATCACGTACTCTTTCATCACCTGCTGTACGCCAAATATACTCCTCCACACCCAAGTTCTGAGAACGTTGTTGGGTAAGAGCCGAATTCAATTTAGAGCTTTGGTCACGAGCAATTAACTTAGCACGATTATTAGTTACCTTACCTTGTTTGGATATTTGCTTAATCATTGATCCAGCTGTACTACCTTGAGTAGTTCCGCTAAACACTATACTTTCGATATTCTTAAAATACTCTTCAGGTATAGAACGAATAAGACTAACATTCTCACGAGTAGTCGCAACTAATACGTCTTCTAGACCTTCATTCTGTAATACACTTTGTAAGTTTACACCAACTGCTTCTTCCATAGAAGAATAGAATCGCTGCTTATTCACTTGATTACTATTAGTAACAAACGAATTAGCAACAATCTGTGCATTCTCATTAATATCAGAATAAGACCTACGAAGGCGATTGAACGCCTCCTCTAAGGTTCTTGCATAAGCGTCATTAACGTACTCAGGTTGTAGTTGCCTTAACAACGGTACAATCTGAGTATTAACATCGTTACGTAGTTTAGCCGCTAATGCAGATAACTGTCTACGATACCTCACTTCCGGAGACTTCGGGGTCTTCACTGGTCTCACCCGTTTCTTCTTCTCCTGTCGATGTTTCTTGTTCAACTCCAGGTTCAAGGTCGTCGGTATCGGTGTCAAAGCCATTTTCAAATTCCTCTAGTTCTTCCAAGTACTCATCTGTGATATTCGTATACGTACCATCTTGTTTGAGTTCCTTAGCTACGATTTCTTCAGTGATTACGTTACGGTCAAGATAGATTTGGTCACGTTGAGCATTAACCAATTGTAGATCAGCCATCTCTTTAGGAGTCATTTGGAATAGGGATTTGAAATCATAATCCAAATCAGTGTCGTCAGCTAGACCTAGGCTCTTAGCCATAATCTTATCAAAGTAATCAAGTAATGGTTTATATACTTTCTTCTGAGTAGAACGTACAGTATCATAATAGTTCTTAAGATCACCTTCACCAGTGGCGTTTAAACCGCTTGCAGAACTACCTAAGAGACGTGTTGCTGGAATATCACTAGCAGCACTTAGGAATAATGCAAAACGGTCTAACAAGTCCGGTAAACCAGCAAAAGTATTACTCTTTGACTCGAACCCTTCTTCATTATCCAGCAGCATCATGTTATTGAAGCTTTTCATCATTCCAGCCATAGTGAAACGCTTACGAAGTAGAGCCTCACCTTCAGCTGTCTGTAGATAACCCATCAAACCTTTAACCTTAACAATATCTACATTTGTCTCATAGACCATACTAGCTGCACCGTCTCCAGTAGTATTAAAGTTAATTACAGCTTCGTATAAACGACTTAGAACTGAATCTGACCAATAGTTATTACGACGGAACTCATCAAACGGTAACGATATACCGTCGAATCTTAATATTCGGCTATGGTGAATTTTAACCGATGTTTCATTAAATCGATAATATTCAGGCATACCAAAATTAATATTCATCGGGTCAGCGATAGGAACAATATCTGCATTACTTACACGGCGACGGTCAATGGCTTTAATATGACGTAGACCACCTTTCTTAATTTTATTAATATCAAGAGGTTTATCAGGAGTTTGCCCGTCATCAATAGACATCACAATAAGACCACCGCCATATAGACGACCCCACTTATGAGCCTCATTAAAGTAAGAGCTCAATTGTAGGCGATCTTCTTCATCCTCTAAAGCCTTAACAACTTTAGGATCAACGTCACCAGTAAACTCACGCCATTCACGAGTCATATCATCAGGAATAATATCTACTACTTTACCGCATAACCAATCGGTACGGTACATAGCATTTAATTCATCTTGATTACCGTCAGCCGATAGCATCTTGTTATTTACGAACTTAGAATGTGATCGTTTATCTTGTTCTGTTCCCAATTGAGCTACGAGGTTTTCTAGACCATCTTTTTGGAATTGTTCCTCGTCGCTCAAGATTTTGGCTTTCTGGACGCTCTGGTCACTCATAGTCAATCCTCTCGGTTGTAAAGTTAATAAGGTTAGTTTTGGATACATAACCTTATTATATTAAATAAAATTTTTACTTGTAAATATTTCTTACACATTAAAAGGTAGGTTTAAAAACTAACCTTATTAACCCTAATGCACAAAACTCACTAAAAATCCTTAATACGAGGAAGACCTTGAGGAGTTATTTCAAACCACTTTAATACAAGTTTAAAATAACTCGCACTAGCAGATTGGTTTTCAAACTCAATAAGAATTTCAGTTCCTGGTGGGTATAATCGATAAGAAGACTCAGAAGATAAGTCACCTTGGGACGGAGTAAAGAAACCACCAGCACTTCCGATTAAAGGTATATCTACAATTTTAGAGTTCTGATCAATCGAGGTTAAAGCTGAAAGTTCGTTAATTACAGAACCACTATCTATAGTACTATCCAGTCGCATCTTAATTACAGGTAAACTAGCTCCTTCAGTACCTCCAACAAAAGAAGTAAATGCTCGGTAAGTACCTCTTTCTTGATCCATCTGAACAAGTCGGGTATTCAGAGCTACATACTTATCAGCAGGTACTACCCATTTAGCATAAACAGACCCTCCAGATGGAACTGATTCATCAGTCCAATCTGACTCGTACTCTATACCATAAGACGTAAAACGTTGAGCGATAGGTAATGATGTTACCAAATCGTCAATTACCTTACCTCTGTTATCTCTTAATGAACTCATATCTTGTCATCCTTATTTAAATCGGCCTGTTACATGGAACTGCTACTGTATAACATATCTTCAAACACGATTAGATCCTCTACTGCATCCATTGTAGGATCTATTTGGTCATCATGTTTGTGAGTCATAAGAGGAGTAAATTTACGGAACTCCTCTTTATAATCGTGTAAGTATTCAGCGTTACGAGGTAAATGAATATATCCAGCTGCAAAGTATTTAACTACACCCATAGCTCTTAATACCTTGTCAGTATTACGCTGGATAGGTTCTACTGGAATAAAGTAGTCCTTCTTAATAGACTGAATTAGGGAGCTACCAGAACTCTTATCTTCAATCTTAACTACTTGTGCTCCAAACGGTTTAAATTGAGTTGGTTTGTGCTTATTCCAAAACTCTACTAACTTGGACTCCAATTCAGGAGCTTCCCATTTACCTCGGAATTGATCTACCAGGAATATACCCTTACTACGTGATCTAGCCCATAACTGGAATACACTAAAGTCATTACGCTCTTTAGTCTTCTGTGCGGTATCACCATAAATACGGTACATATCTATATCAGGAGGTAGGACGTCGTAGTACTTCCAATAAGCATCCTTAAACATACCTCCACCAAGCGGACTAGGGTTCTGTTGGTACTGGGATGAGAAAGTATATTTATCACCCTCCTCGATTACCCGTAGTTTTGGGAGGTCCTGTTTAAAAGCCCAAAGCGGACTTCCTAGCGGTATTTCCGGTGGACAAATAGTTGCTATTTCCTGCATACTAAAAAGCATATTCTGTACCCTCTGCTAAGCATTTTAGTATATCGTTTATATGTATACGTTTACCGTGGGTATAATCGTCAGGATACGGCTTATTGATTTCCTCTTCACTGAGTAAAGTAGGGATAGTTAAATGATGCCAAATATCACCCGAACCACCTTTGAGTAGATACCCAGATAGGTCTTCTTCGTGAATACGCTGCATAATAACAATCATAGGGACTTCCTCTACTGCTAGACGAGACCTCATTGTATTGTTAAAACGGTTATTAATAGCGTTACGTTTAGGAGCAGAATAAGCATCATCAGGCTTAACAGGATCATCAATTACAAAAGCACCTGTAAATCCAGGTTCCATTCTTCCTGCACGGAAACCAGTAATCTGACCTCCAGCAGGAGCAGCCATCATACCACCACCGAGTTCTGTAAACCAGCGTTTCTTACCTTTAGAATCAACTCTAATATCCATTGGCCAGAGTTCTTGAAACTGCTCACCACCTACCATCTCTTTAATTTTAGAGGAGTTCTCTTGTGCTAAGTCACCTGAGTATGAGGCGTGGATATACTTGGAACGAGGATTAAGAGCTAACCCTCTAGCAATAAAGTTGAGTACGACCTGCTCAGTCTTTGAATAGCCTGGAGCGATATTAACCACTAGTCTGTTGATTTTGCCGTCATACACTGCTTGCAGGACGTACTCAATAACATAATGATGCCAATTTCTAAGCATCTTGTTGCCTTCACGATGCTTAAAGAAATAACGCATAAACTGAATACCGTCATTCTCTAGCATATACTTGAGCATACGTTGCTCATTATATGACCAAGGTTGTAAATCTAACTCATGGGAGTTATCAGAAGTCATCATTAAACTTCTCCTTAAACAACTCTACCTCTTCAGCTGTTAGGGGATGATTAGCTGGATCCGCTGTACCACCTTGACCTCCATTTATTTCTACCTGTTTACGCTTAGCATGAAGATATTCAGCAAGAGTCTTACTAGCCGCTAATGAGTCAGACAGAGGTACAGTATGGTATTTATAACGAGAGGTAACGTGATCTACTATTTCAGACCAATCTGACTTGGACAACTCACCATTGGTAAAGCTGTCTATCTCGCAGATTAGTTCATATATTGAGGAAAGTCTACGGGGATCCTGACCATTCATTATTGATTCTAAAAAGATCAGGGGATCCTTGGCCTCACCTTTGTTGATGAGATCCCTTAGATCTTCTATTGATAATGGTTTAGGCTGCATAATTGATTTAATATTCTCCGGCTTTATAGTTCAATATTAAATCAATTATGAGAAATTGTAAATTTAGAAAGGAGGTTAGGTTGGGAACCTCATGTCATAATAGTCATCTTCATCCTCTTCAGGCTCTATAAACGTCAATTGTAAACGCTCACCAGGATGATAATGTTTAGCTTCGGTATAACACTCGGCCTCGTTAATGGATTCTTGACCTGTCGCTACGTCACAATGAGTTCCTGCATTACAATTACAAAACTCACAACAAGACTTGAGGTTGTAAAAGTGAAACTCAGCGAACTCCGAACCAGTACACTTACCACCAACACGATGAGGGAACTTATAGGCCGAACAAGTGCAAATCGGCCTGTTGTCTTTGCGTTTAGGAGACATTAGATCTCAACCCAATTAAGCTCTTCTAACATTTGGTCTGTTAGAGAGTCTACGTCAGCATTTAGAGCCTCACATGAATCTGAACAAGAACCTGAATCGTATCTTTTGGATAATTTTAACCTTTGTTCTATTTCTTCAGTTGAGTGTTCTTCAAATACCCTTCTTATATCTCTAAGTGACATCTCACCTCTGTACATCTCCTCTGGTAAAGACATACAGCGAGCATCTGTAGTACTAACCCTTACATCAGGATGTTCCGTTAGGTTTATAAAGTCAGTAGCCAATTGAGGTTCATATCTAGCAGCTAAAGCAACTTTTAAATTTGATCTTTTAATACAGAACACACAATTACCAGTAATATCGCTATGTTCTAATTCGAGATCTACTTCCTGCTTATAAGACCATTCCAACACATCCTCTTTCTCAAATGATGTCAACTCAGCTAAATACCTAATACCTTCTTTTTCCTTGAGTCTCTTAGGTTCGTCGGCTCTAATACCCCACCACTGGGTAATTTCCTCGTTCGGGTACTTATCTTTAATATAAGCTAAACAAGGTAAGTTCTTCATGTGCATAGTACAGAAACCGCCTCCTGGATTATGAGGAGTTGAGTACTTTTCAATCATTAGCTTCCACACTGCATTTAGGTCGTAACAAATATCTTCAACTGGTAATATGGTATATGAAGTACCCACACCAAACGGTCCAAACTTAGCCCTTAGACAAGTTAAATGTATACCGTAGAACTTAACTACATTACGTATAAATTCATAAGTCTTAGGATGTTCAGCTCCTGTATCCATATATACGTATTCAACATCTAAGTTTTCTTCTTTACGTTTGATTTCCATCAGATGTACCAATAGACGACTACTTCGACCACCTGAGAAACTAACTATATGTTTCATATTTATCTCCTATAATAAGATTTCATTATTGCTCGTCCTTGAGCATAAAGCAAATTATAAATCATCAGGATGTCGTATTTCTAACATCTTACCAAAACGAGGAATACCGTCCTTGCTTAACTCCTGGTAACTGAACTTAACTAACTCACCTAATAAGTTAACTCGGTTATCCCAAATCCACTGTTTCTTCTCATCGGTAAATCCTGGTCCAAAACCAACACGGAACTCTTTATCATTCCACTTAACAAGCAGACTACCAGCAGTCCCAGCAGGAACAAGATTCTCCTTACAAGAGCTACGTTTAGAGTACCCTAGTTCATCGTAGTCTTGCTCGTTAAGGTTATGTTGAGCTTCAATGATTTCTAACAACTCAGCTTCGTCGTCAAAGAACTTCTTAATCTTGAGTAGAATACCCTCTTTAACTGTACTACGACCAAACTTATATTTAGAGTTAGGTTGACGAATCATAACACCTTCATAACCTTGCTTCAAACAATGTTCCAAATACAGAGTTAGATCCTGCTCATTATTTACAATATTAGGTAGTAAAAGTTTTGCACGAGGGTTATCAACACCTAACCAATCCAGGTCTTCCATACATAGGCCGTAACCATAATCACGATCCCATTTATCAAACACATGAAAGGTAAAGTCAGGCTCACCTGTTTTCTTCATAATACCTGATTGCACTTGGTTAAAGTCACCGTTAACCATAAGCTCACCGTCTAGACCGTGTAAACCTCTTAACTGTTCCTGGACGTACTGGTTAGGGATTGGCTTCATGCTACGTGACATAGCTACACCATTAACCATTAAACAACGAATCCCGTCTAGCTTGGGAGTAGCTAATACGGGATATTGAATTTTATCGAACTCAGCTTTGGTAGCTAAGAGAGGCTTAATTACTTTAGTCATCCTTAGACTCCTTGTTAGGTTTAAATTTATCAATGCAGCAAGGACACATACCTTCTTTTAAATCACTACTCCATCTACCGCATGTTTCGCATTCACCTTGATTGTTCATTTCTTATCTCCTAATAAACGTGACCACATCATTGTTATGTATTGTGCCTGAAATTTAGCATCATCTAAAGCGTTATGAGCTCCATTACGATTAACTGTTTTATTAAACCCACCTCTTACAGACTCATACATATCCAGTACTGTACGACAATCTCTAACGTTCCAAAACTTCCAAGGGATTTCAATATCATACTGACGATAAGCGTCCTCAAGCATAGAGATATCAAACGTAGCTCCGTTACCCCATACCTTAGCATCTTTGGGTAACCACTCAGCAAGCTCTTTAAGGACGTCATCTAAGGAGTCCAAACCAAAGTGAGCTGCTTTGGCTTCGTCTGTTTGACCTTTCCACCACTCGGTAGTTTCAGGACAGATGTGTCGTTCCTGGTCTTCCCAATCTAACTCACGGTAGAATGTCTCTTTAGACACTTTACCGTAACGAGGGTCAAACACAATAGCACCAATAGAGACAATAGCAGAACCAGGAGTAGTTCCCATTGTCTCTAAGTCTATCATTACGTGACGTAGTTGTTTAGAATTCATCATCTATCCTATTAATAGCAATGTTGTGATAATTTTTATCTATCTCAAAACCTATAAATTCCCTATGTATTCTTCTGGATGCTACTCCTGTTGAGCCACTACCCATAAAAGGATCTAATACTACTTGACCTTCCGAACTATGTAACTCTAGTAATCTTAGTAATAAATCTATTGGTTTTTCAGTTGGGTGATTCCTCTCTTTACCTTTAATAGTAGGAAAAGTTAATATTTTCTTCTTACCAGATATACCTACTTCATTGTTAAAAGTAACACCTTTACCTCTAACATAAATTATAAATTCACATTCCTCCTGATATTTACCATTTGCGAAAGGTATAGGATTAGTTTTCTGCCAAACTAACAATGTAGTTGATAACCCTTTGGATTCAAAATGACTCATCAGCTTGGATATTTGTTTATTGGAGCAAAACATCAAAATGTTAGGAATTTTACAAACTCTTAACATCTCGTCCAAGATAGACATATCGAAACCATTAGATATAAAAGCTATATGGTTATCGTGTAACTTCCTTTTCATATTTTTAGTAGTACCACCGTGAGTATCCAACTCATAAGGTGGATCTGTTAATATTAAATCTACAGAATCAGATTTAATATTCTTAATTAGATTATTGGCGTCACCTAGCATTTTATTTCTCCTATTTGTTTAATTAGACTGTTTCATTTTAGCAAGGATCTAACAGAATATAAACTATGTATCGTTTTTATTTAATATTACTAACTCTCAAAGTTTTAAGAGTTCTGATAACTCTGTTATGTGTAAATACTCCATGGTTAGTTTCTCCGCAGACCTAGGAGCACAAAGGCTCTGGACTAGTTGTTGTACAATTTTATAGCTAACTCCACTAAATAATTCCAATGAAAACAATAGCTTAGCTGTACATGGTTAAAAAGGTTAGTTTTGGACGGTGACATTTATTTAATTAGAAAT
>Ga0209121_10000443_pt1 | contig 43202 bp, 46 predicted proteins | sample Cruoilmetagenom3_FD_187292 | JGI IMG/M metagenome (GOLD analysis project Ga0209121, IMG submission 187292) | Oil polluted marine microbial communities from Coal Oil Point, Santa Barbara, California, USA - Sample 3 (SPAdes) (version 2) | ecosystem: Environmental > Aquatic > Marine > Oil seeps ... | reverse complement strand
TGCGCGCATGCCGGTGCAGGATCGTGACCCCGGCCCCCGCCGCCTCGATCGTCTGGGCCGCGATGTCGTCATGGGTCCACGGCAGCGCGCCCGACATCGCCGGCGTGTGGATCCCCCGGTGACGGCGCAGGTGATGATGGGTTTCTGGCGAGCCCTATCACGGCTCCTTTGAGGTCGGGCCCAGGGTCACGCGGCAACCGAGCGGGAAGAGCGGCCGATGAAACCGCGCCCGCAGGAAGCCCCGGGCGTGTTTGGGCACTTTCAGAAAGACGACGATGGCCACCGCGCCGAGCACCATCGGACAGACTGTGCCGAGATCGACCAGCGTTCCGCGCAGCGCCAAGAAGATCAGCGTGCCGACGATCGGCCCCTCGATCGTGCCGATCCCGCCGATCGCCATTGTGAAGATCACAAAGACCGTCCGGTCGTTGACGGAACACGCCGGGTCGGGCGAGATTCCGAGTTTCCGCAGGACGATGAGCGCTGCCACCGGGAGAGAAATCAGTGCGCCCAGCCCCGCTGCGGCGATGGCGACGTGAGGTAGAGGAAAAGCGCGCCCGTCAGCCGCATGTCGGCCCGCCTCCGCCCACCAGGCCGCGGCGATCGGGACGGCGCGCAGAACCCTCCCAGCCCTGTGCCCTGTACGCGTGCGTTCGGCCAATCCATCAGCCAAAGTCCCGAAACAGCCGTGTGAGATGTCATCGCGCGAGACCGAAACGGACGCTCCTACGCGCAAGACCCGGCCTCCTGAAGATTATGGACCCGCGCCGAGACCGACAGCGCCATGGGGATGTCCTGCTCGACGATCACTGCATTCATCCCCTCACCTATGATCCCCGGCAGGTCTCGGTAGATGGCACCGACGATGATCGGGGCGAGGCCGCGGCGGATCTCATCGAACAGGATCGGATCCGGGTTGGCCATCAAGGCCCGGCCGATGGCAACTTGGCAAGCGCGGTGACGCAGAGCGTGTCACGTCGCAACCCGGCAGGCGCAACGGCGGGCATGATGCCCGGATGCCGGCGCTGATTGCTGCGACGGCCACATCCGGGGTCCTCTCCAGCGTCCGGGACCGGGCAGACACCCGCCCGCGCATCGCCGCACCGTGAGCGGCCTTCTGTTGACAGCGGCGGCCGGACTTGCTTGCGTTTCGTGGAGCAGTTTGGAGCACGGTTGATGACACGGCGTAATCACAGAACCTGGACAGGCGCGCTTGGTCTGGCCCTGGCCGCAAGCCTCACCCTGCCGTCCGCCGCACAAGAGGTCGCGCCCGCCCCCCCGGGCGCCGCCGCGGTCGCGCAGCTCGATTTTCCGGCGGCGCTCGAAGAGCTCGGCGCGGCGATCGAGGCAGACCCCGCCGCCCCCGCGCCGCGTCTCGCGCGCGCCGCGCTACACAAAAAAATGCAGCGCCCGGCCCTCGCGCTCGCCGATCTCGAGGCGATCCTCGCCGCCGACCCGGCAAATCTGCCCGCCTTGCGTGCGCGGGTCGAGATCTGGGACGCCCAACGCGCCTGGAACCGGGCCCGCGCGGACCTCGACGCGGCCCTCGCCGCTGCGCCGGGCGACGCGCAGGTGCTTGCATTGCGGGCATCGGTGAACGAACGCGCCGGAATGACGGCCGCGGCGCGCGCCGATTACGACGCCGCGCTCGCCGCCACGCCGGACGATGTCGATCTTGCCCGCGCCCGCGACGCGCTGGTCGCCTCCCAGGCCGAGCGCGCGGCGGCCCGGGTGCAGTTCGGACCCGAAGCGGTGCCCTCCGACGATTTCCTCGTGCAAGACGGCGACGCGGCGGCGCCCAACACGCTCTACATCGTCCATGCCGCCACCGACCTTGCGCCGGAACTCGCCGCGCTCGATCCCGCTCTCATCGACCGTGCGGTCGATGAAGGTGTGCTGCGCATCGTCCATCTGTTCACCTATACCGGCGACGACGCCAGCATCTGGGGCAACCGCGCGCTGATCTGCGCCGGAACGCACGGCTTCGCCGCCACCCATGCGGCGCTTTCCGACGCCCCCGGCCGCGCCGCGCTCGACGCCGCCGGGACCGGCGACTTCGCCCCGCTCGAACGCCTGCTGAACGCAGCCTACAGTGTGGCGGGGATTGATGAAGGTCTGGTCCGGTCCTGCGCGCTCGACCGTGGGGGCGCCACGCGCTACCTCGCCGACTGGCAGGCGCACCGCGACGCAGGCGCCTGGCGCGGGGTCAACCTGCTCGACACCTGGCCGGCCTGGGTGCTGAACGGCAGTTCGCTGGGGCCGCAGGAGCTCGCCGAGAAACTGACCGCGATCGTACCCGCCCCCGAGATCGCCCTGGCCCCGGAGATCGCCCCGGACGCGACGGCCGCTGGCGCGACGGCCGCGGTCGCGGACACGCCACCGGAGGCCCCGGCGCCAAAGGACACCGCCGCGCCCGCCGACGCCCCGCTATCCGCGGCCCCTGCCGCAGCGCCGGCGGCGCAGCCGGCGCCGAACGCCGAGGACGGGCAAAGTGCGGCCCCGGCCCCCGCCTCGCAGAGCGCAGCCGTCACCGCAACGGGCACCCCCGAGGCCAGCGGGCAAAACGACGATGCGCCCGCCGACATCGCGGCCCCACCCCCCGCCGCCGGCGACGCGCCGCCCGAGGCCACAACGGACGCGCGCCCGGATGACGCGCCCGGGGGGGCCGCGACCGCGAACAGCGCGACCGGGGATGACACCCCCGCGCCCGTCGCGTTCCCCGATCGCCCGGACCCGGTCGCCGACGCCAAGGTCCCGGTCGAGCTGCGCGGGATCTACGCGCCCACCCTCGCCGCCTGCCTGACCTATCTCGATACCATCGAAAACCCGTCCCGTATCGACGCGGTCCTGCCGGACATGAACCCCCTCGACGGGCCGGCGCTCGGCACGATCCTGGTCACCAGCCGCCGGGTCTACCTGTTCAACCCGCTCGATACCGAATGCGCGATTGCCGGGGCCGAAACCGGCGCGGCCGGTACCTGGCAGGGCACATTCGCCTGTGCCAGCCCGCTGGCGCCAGCCGCGGCCCCGCAGATGCAACTGGCGCCTGCGCCCACCGACGGCAGCGCACCGCGGATCTCGGCATCCTTTGGTGCCGCGGCGTCCGTGGTCCTGCGCCAATGCCGCGCGCTCGGCCAGCTCGGCAATGCCTTCGCCCCGCTTTGGACGCAGGACGGCACGGCCTGCACTGTCGCGGTGCCGGTCGAACAGGGCCGGTTCTCGTTTTCGGTCGACGCCGACGGCAATCTGGTTCTGCGGATCGCCCCGGCCGCCATTCCCGCCGAGGCCGGCAGGACGCTCCTGCATGCGGTGATTGACGGAGCGCCATGGACCGCCACAGCCGGGCGCTGGGACGGCACCGGCTGGCAGAAGTCGCTCGGGCCCTTCGACGCCGCCGCAGAGCGCCTCGGCTGGGGCATGTTCCTCGATGTCCGCGCGACCGGCGCCGCCTTCGAGGCACGCCTCCCGCTGTTCGGGAGCAGCGCGGCGATGGACACACTCGCCGCCTGCGCCCCCGCCAGCGACTGAAACCAACCAGGCGCGGCACCGCCGGCGTCAAGCCATTCCCGACGCTGGAAACCCGGGCGACCGGGTCGGCTGGCGACAGGTGCCGGCACCGCGCCCGAAAACGGCGCTGTTCCGGTTGCGCTGAGGGCGCGCTGGACAACCGCTCGTTGATCCCACGCGGGAACGGCTTGAAACCGACCGCCCGGGTCGTGTCCGGCGCAAGGCATCGGCACCGAGGTCCGACGGCTGTCATTCCGGCTGGGCCGCAAGCGCATTAGGCAACCGCTCGTCAATCCCGTGCGGGAAAGGCATATCACCAGCCGCCAGCCGCATCGCGTGCACCGCCGCAGTCACCGGCGCCCGTCAAGGCGGCGGGCGCGCCGTGCGAAGGGTGGTCCCAGATTGTGCAGCGGGCCAACGGGCGACCGACGGCGGGCGACGGGCGACGGGCGACGGTGAGTGCTTTGCGTGCGCGCCCCGCCCCGCAAGGCAAACCCGCCAACCGCAGGTCCTGCCGGTCCGCCGCGGTGCTGATCCGGCCGGACTGGCCCCATCCGCGGCGCGCGCGCCGGAGTGAGTCTCGGGTTGTTATCCGGGCTGATCTCCTGCCCGCACCTCCGGCTAATCTCCTGCCCGCACCTCGGGCTGATCTCCTGCCTGCACCGCAAGCTGATCTCCCGCCTGTACCCCGGGCTGATCTTCGGTCCGTCTTTCGCCGCGTGTTTCGTCCAATGCATCCGCCGCCTTGCCAACCGGCTGCACGAGAGTGAAACACGACCGTCCCCGGCGTTTCGACTCGTAGACGGCTGCATCGGCGTCGCGCTCCATCCGATCGAGGTCAGGGTAGTCGTACAGATGCGACGACGTGATCCCGATCGACCCCGAGACCCGTGCTTCGCAGTCACCGAAGGGCACCGGTTCCTCGAGCCGGGAGATCAGCCGCGTGGCCAGGGCGGAAAGCTTTGCTTCGGTGGTTGCGCGAATGAAGACGACAACAAACTCATCGCCCCCGACCCGGGCCACGACATCTTCGCCGCGGGTGACCTCGCGCAAGATCCCGGCCACGCCCTGCAACACCAGGTCGCCTGCAGCATGGCCGAAGGTATCGTTGACCGCCTTGAAGAAATCCAGGTCGACATGCATCAGCGAAAACGACGTGCCACGCGCGATCAGCCGGTTCAGCGCCTGGTCGAGCCCACGGCGATTATCGAGCCCGGTCAGCGGATCGGTCACCGCCTCCGCCTCGGCGGCATCCTTCGCACCCGCCAACCGGGCGCCCGTCTTGCTCGCTTCTTCCATCGCTGCGGCGTTGGCCTCGATGAGGTAGAGCAATTCGAGTGTCAGGTCGGTGGCGGCGAAATCGGATCCGGCCAGGCCGAACCGCGCCACCGCATCGACCACGGCGATCCCGAAAGAGAGGTTCACCAAAACGCCGTCATCGCCGGTCAGGCAGATGGCGCTGCCGGTCACCGGGGTCCGGGCGGGATCGCGCAGCCGGAGCGAGACCTTGGGGCCCGCAGTCCGGCAAACCGTGCAGATATCGGCAGCCCCCCCTGGACGGCGCAGCTCGAACAGATCGAAGAAGGGCGCGCCGACAAGCGCCTCCCCGGGGTGGACCTTTACCAGGGTCGGCCCGGCATGACGGATGATACCGTCCGGCGAGACCAGCACATGCATCGGCATCAGGACATCAAGCCGGCTGGCATCGAGTGAAATCAGATTCGCCATTGCCCTACCCCGCGACCCGGTCGGCGAGGTCGAAAGCGCGGCCCTCGGCGAAATCGACATCCGCCAGGCGGATCGTGAGAACCTCCGCGCCGTCCGCATCGCCCTCGAATTCGATCAGAACGAGCGCGCCGTAGTCGTCCGCCAACGCCCTGAGCATCCCGAGGTAGACATGGCCGAACCCCTTGTGCGGCGAGCGGCAGACCAGCCGGTAGAGACCACCGCCCCGGTCTTCGAGCTCCACTTGGGGCAGGTCGAGATCGGGCACGGCCAGCCGGGCCCGGCCGCGCAGATCCTCGAGCGACGCCAGAAAATCCTCGTAGTCCACGCCACCGAAACGCAAGAGCCGCCGCACCCGTTCGGCGGCAGGCGCGGCCACCAGGAAGGTGCCGAAATCCTCGAGCAGCGTTTCGGGCGGCTTTGCGAGCCGGTTGGAAGCGCTTTCAAGCATCTGGTAGGACAGCGCGTCGTCGTAGTGCAGAACCGGTTCGAACTGCTCGAACCCCGCGTCGAGCTCCTCGGCGATTCCTGCCCAGAGCGACGCACCGTAGGTGACCTTCAGAAAACTTTCGAATGATCGATTTATCAGCCCGTGCATGATCCGCGCCCCCGGAATCCTCAATGGCCGCAATATAGGGAAAAACTCTTAACAAGCCGCAAAGCTCAGCCGCCCGGGACGACGACCGTCACCTCTGGTTTGCAGAAGCTTGTGGCCGCAAGACCGCCGCCACAGGACAGGACATGGAACCCGCACAATGGCCGTCCGGGCGCGCCCCATCTGGCGCGCCAACGCGAGATCGGGCCCCCTGCGTCGAACGCGAAACCCCCGAAAATCAATTCAAGTTCGCTCCATAAATCTATGTTTTCTATCAATTTTTCAAACCACAACCCGGCCGCGTCAGCGCAGTTCAGCCGACCGCGAGCAACCAGTCCGGCAAATGGCCGATATCGGGCAACACCGTGTCGGCCAGGGGCGCAAGAACCCCTGCGCCTGCGAGGCCGGTCAGGACACCGACCGTCTGCATCCCGGCCGCGCGGCCCGCATCGAGGTCGTGGGTGCTGTCGCCGACCATGACGATTCGCCCCGGGGTTATACCGACCGCCTGTGCGAAGGCGAGAAGCATTCCCGGCTCGGGCTTGCCGCCATAACCGCTGTCGGACCCTGCGATGAAGTCGAACAGGGCCTCGACACCGACACCCGCGAGATGGGCGCGGGCCGGCGCCTCGGCGTCATTGGTCGCCACGCCGAGCCGGAGGCCGGCGGCGGCGAGCCCGGCGAGAAACGGCCGCAGCGGCACAGCCTCGGCCATCGGCGCGGCGGCCGCTTCGGCGTTCAGCCGGTCGACGAGGTCCACTGCCGCGATGCCGAGCACCGGCGCAACCTCCCGGGCAACCTCCTCCGGCGTGCCGGCGATCACCACCGAGCCCGCGGTGAAGGCGCGCGCCGTCCGGTCGAACCCCATCGCCCCCGCTAGCCGCTCGGCCAGCGCCGTGTCCCCCCCAGACCAGCGCACGAGCATGACCTCGACCCAGGAGACCCAGGTCGCGTTGAAATCGAACAGGGTCCCGTCCTTGTCGAAGAGAACCGCCTCGGCGCGCAAGACGGTCATGTCCAGTTCATCTCGCCGCCGCCTGGAAGCGCGTGGCGCGCCCGCATCGGCTGATCATAGCCAAGACCGGCGCTATCGCAGAACCCGGTGACCCAGGCGTCATCCATACAGACGAAATCGAGCACGGCCGCGAGGAAGGCCGGATCCTGGGCCCGGTCCTTCAGATCCGTCGCACTTGCCCCGGAACTTCCCAGAAACACAGGGAAAATCTCGTCGTTCCCGGCCAGCCAGGCAAGTGCCTGCAAGCCGACCGTCTCGGCAATTTCCTGCTTCATCGTTGTTTTTCTCCCGCCCGCGGCAACTCTTTGTTAACGATTCTACGGCAATGATTAACCAATCGAACGCAAACCAACAGACCTGAAGCACAGCATCCCTCATGGCAGGCCGCATACTCATCGCAGACACCACCGCCGCGAGCAGGATCATCCTGAAGGCGAAGCTCGAGGCGGCCCGGTACGATATCCTGCAGGCCACTAGCTGCGAGGACCTGTTGGCGCGCGCGCGCACCGACCACCCCGACATGGTGATCCTTGGCGCACAGCTCCCCGGTGACGCCGCCAATGACCCCACCTGTGACCCCGCCAGTGACCCCACCTGTGACGCCGCCAGCGGCCTCGCGACCTGCCGCAGGCTGAAGGCCGACCCGGCGTTGCGGACCATTCCGGTGATCGTGACCGACGCGGTGCCGTCGCGTAGCGCCCGGCTGGAGGCCCTCGCGGCCGGCGCCGACGACTACCTTGCCAAGCCCTACGACGAAGTCACCCTGCTTGCCCTGGTGCGTCACCTGCTGCGCGCGCGGGTGACCCACGAGGAGCTCACGCGCCGCCAGGACGCGGCGGCGGAAATGGGGCTTCCCGACGTCGCGCGCGAGCTGCAACGCACAGCGCGGATCGCGGTGATCGCCCCGGATCCGCAGACCGGCCTCGACTGGCGCCGCGACCTGCTCGAGCGCCGCGACGGGCAGATCGTGGTCATCGACCGGGGCGGCGCCCTCGACCGCTGGGCGCCCGGCGACGCACCCGACGCCTTCATCGTCGGCGCCGACCTCGCGCATGCCCGCGACGGGTTGATGCTGCTCAGCGAATTGCGGTCGCGCCCGGCCACCCGGCACGCGGTGATCGTCGTTCACGACATCGCCCGCGACCCGTCCATGGTGCCCTCGGCGCTTGATATCGGTGCCAATGCGGTGACCCAGGGGGCGTTCGACGCCGACGAGATAGCCCACCGGCTGGCGCCGCTGATCATGCACAAGTTCGAGGTCGATGCGCTGCGCGACAGCGTCGACGCCCGCCTCAGCCTCGCCGTGCTCGACCCGCTCACCGGGCTCTACAATCGCCGCTACGCCGAGACCTACATGCGCCGCGTGATCGCCCAGGCAAGCGAGACCGGCCAGCCGTTCGCGCTGATGCTGCTGGATCTCGACCGGTTCAAACGCGTCAACGACACCTACGGGCACAATGTCGGCGACGAGGTGCTGATCGAGACTGCGCGGCGGCTCCAGGCCAATGTGCGCGAAGTCGACCTCCTGGTGCGCCACGGCGGCGAGGAATTCCTGATCGCCATGCCCGCCACCGATTTCGACGCCGCCTCGAGCGCCGCCGAACGGCTGCGCCGGGTGATCGCCGAAACGCCGATGCATGCCTCGGCGCAGGACACGGACGTAGCAATCACGGTATCGATCGGCGTGACGGTCTGCACCGGCGCGCCGGATGGGGCGCATACCCTGCAGGGGCTGATCGACGCGGCCGACCGCGCCCTCTATGCCTCGAAAAGCGAAGGTCGCAACCTCGTGACCTTCGCCGACGTCGCCGCCGCCTGATCGCCCACGCCTGAACGCCGCCGCCTTTGCACACGCGCTGCGATGTCCACCAACACCGGATCCATTGCGCGCCAGCGGCGTGCGGCCGGGTATCGTCTCGCGGCCGGAGAAGGCCCCGGGCTTTCGCTTTATCGAGCGCGGCGCAGGCACACCTCCCGTCGCCAAACCAAGGACAGCACCGCGACCGGCTTGCCAAGGGGCGCGCCGTGCCGGGGATGGGGTCGGTTTCAAGGAAACGAATTGGCGCGCCGCGCCCCCACGGCGCATCGTCGGCCGCGCCGCAAGCGCCGGTGGTACCGCCCGCCGGACATGGTGGAATGGCCTTGCGGACGTGCAGGTCCCGCGGATCCGCGATCAGTTGCCCGGGGCCCTGCCCGGCGCGCGGGCCAGCGCATTGTGAAACCGCTTCTCCAACGCATCGGCGAAACCGGCCCGCTCGGCGGGGGTCATCGCCGCGATCTGTTCGACGAGGATCGTATGCCCCGCGCTCACCCGGGCCCCGGCCCTGTCATGCTGCGCTTCGAGCACCGCGGCCAGCGCTTCGGCAGCGAAGGGCTCGGCCCGCAAGGCGCCGACGAAGCCCCGGAAATCCGCCGCCAGCGCGGCCCTGTCCGGCTTCCCTCCGCCGGTTTTTTCGCGAAAGGCCTCGGCCGTGCGCTTGCGCGCCTCGCGCGGCATCGCGTCGAAAAACGGCATGAAACCGCCCTCGCGCAGCATCGCCCGGTCCGGCGGCGGCGCCCGACGGCCGTCGCGTCCGTCACGCACATGCGCCCCCGCGACGACGCTCAGCACCAGCACGTTGAGCGTGAGCGAGGCCACCAGCAGCAGCCGCGGCCAGACGCTCCGGCGCGGCTCGGGCGCGTCGTTTCCGGCTTTTTGGGTCATCCCTGCACCTCCTCGGCGAGGCTCTCGAAGCCGCTGTACCCCGGCAGGAGATCCTCGAGTTCATAAGCCGCCTCGCTCGTGGCGTCCTCCGTCGGCAGAAGCCCACCGGCAAGGGAATTCAACTGGTCGGGCGAGGCGAACCCCAACCAGACCCCGGCCACCGCCGCCGTCGCCATGCTGGCAACCGCCGGCCAGCCGCCGATCCCGCTCACCAAAGCGGCCCAGAAGCCGTTGCGTGCCCGCCGTGCGGCCGGCGTTGCGACCGGCGATGCGATCGGCGCGCGCGCGTCTATCTCGGCGTCGGCGTCAGCCATGATCCGGGCCATCAGGTCTGGTCCGGGTTCCGGCGCCCGGGCCCGGCCGGCCTCGAAAAACGCCTCGAGTGCCGCATCGTCCAGCATCGTCTTGTCAGTCTTCGCCATATCCCAACTCCTCACGCCGCCCGGCCAGAAGGGCCGCCAGCGCCCGTTTGCCCCGGGCGGTCAGACTTTCCACCGCCTCGACGCTGATTTCCAGCACTTCGGCAATCTCGGGGTTTGTGCGCCCCTCCAGATGCCTCAGTGTCACCGCCACCCGCTGCCGTTCCGGCAGCTCCGCCAACGCCCGGTCCAGCGCCCGCGCCCGGTCGGCTTCGATCATGGTTTCCGCCGCGCCCGGTTTGCCGTCTTCCGGCTCCGGGATCGCGTCGATATCGACCGAACGGCGTTTGCGCAGCCGGTCGGTACACAGATTGCTGCCCACCCGGTAGAGCCAGGTGCTCACCTTGGCTTCGCCTTGGCGCCACTCGGGCGCGATCTTCCAGAGCCGCAGCATCGCCTCCTGGGTCACGTCCTCGGCCTCGGCCCGATCGCCCCGCAGCATCCGCGCGGCAAGCCCCATCACCCGGGGGGTGAGCCGGGCTGTCAGAAGGGCCGCCGCCTCCCGGTCGCCATTTCCATAAGCGACCAGCAAAGCTTCGTCCGATACATCTGTTTCAGCGTCGAATGCCATGGCCATAATGCGTGTCAGGTATCCGTTTGCGCAGGCTGCCGCAACAACCGGTGGCACCGGGCGGCCCGCCGCCCGATGCGTGTTCATGCGTGGCTCAGCGACGCTTGCCGCCGCGGTCGCCGAAGCCGCCCTTGCCCAAGCTGACTTGGGCGAACTCCTCTTGGTTCCAGGCGTTGTCGTCATCGCTGTCGAACCGGTCGACCAGTGCGGCGATGTCGGCGGCGGGCGACAGTTCCTCACCCGACAGCGCGCCGTCTTCATCGGTGTCGCGCGCGGTCAGCATCCGCTCGACCATGACCGCGGCCCTCTCGGCCGGGTCGGCCGCCCGACGACCCTGGCGGTCCGCTTTGCCCATGCGGGCCCGGCCACGCTCACCGTCACCGGCGCCGATCCGGGCGAGGATCTGCGCTTCGAGCTCCGCGGCCGTCACCGTGCCATCGCCATCGGCATCGATGTCGCGTAGCCGCTCAGCCGCCAGGGCTTGCGCGCGGGCCGCAAGTTCGGCCTCGGTGATGAACCCGTCGCCATCGGTGTCGAGATCGCTGAACTGGACCGCAAAGACGCCCCGGCCCCCCGGCCCCATCGCACCGCCTATAGCACTGCCCATTTCACTGGCGCCGCCGAAGCCGCCAGCCGGGCCGCGCGCGGTCGCTGGCGCCGCGAAGGCCATGATCATGGCCGCGCCGGCGGCCAGGCCGAAACCGGCAATCTTGTATGTTTTCTTCATCGAGAGGTTCTCCTCAGAGCTCTTTCTTATCCTGCCGTTTCTTTGACCCCGGCTGCCCGGTGTCGTATCTCTTCAACGGCCTATGTGTGGGGTTCCGTCGCAGGGGGCACATTTTTTTCGTTTTTGGCCCCGAGGCCACCGGATGAGCGAAGAAGCGGATAAGCGGATGGTTGCGACATCGGGCCGCAACGGCACCGCACGGGATGGGATTGAGCGTCGCGGGCCCTTAAGTTGGTCGAAACGCAATTGGGACACCGAGATGACAGACGATACCGACAAGGGCGCGGCCGCGGGCTATCCGACCCAGATGCCCTATGTGCCGCACGGGCCGGATTTCGGCGAGCGCGAGCTCGGCCAGGCGGTCTGGCGCGGCTGGAAACGGCGCTGCCCGGCCTGCGGCACCGGGCCGATGATGAAAAACTTCCTCAAGGTGCGCGACACCTGCACGGTCTGCAGCGAGGAGCTGCACCACCAGCGCGCGGACGACGGCCCGGCCTATCTGACCATTCTCGTGGTCGGCCACGCGATGGCGCCACTGCTCGGGGCCGCCTGGGTGACCTGGCGGCCGGATCCGGCGGTGCTTGCCACCGTCTTCGCGATCGGCACCGTGGCGGCCTCGCTCTGGCTTCTGCCCCGGTTCAAGGGGATGATGGTCGGGTTTCAGTGGGCCAAACGCATGCATGGCTTCGCCGCAGCCCTTACGCCCGGCGCAAGACCGGCCGTGGAGGATCCCGTGTGAACGACGGCGCGGTACAGGTGCGTGACGCCGCCACATTGATCCTGGTGCGCGGTCCCGGCGGAGACAGCCCGCAGGTCCTGATGGGCCAGCGCGGCGCCTCGGCCGCCTTCATGCCCAACAAGTTCGTCTTCCCCGGCGGGGCGGTCGATGCGGACGACGCACGGATCGACGTGCCCGGCTGCGATGCCGACCCGCTCGGGCAGCGCCTGGCCGAGGCGGCGGCACCGGGCATCGGCTCGGCGCTGCTGGCCTGTGCGATCCGTGAGCTTTGGGAGGAGGCCGGGTTGATCCTCGGCCAGCCGGGCAGCTGGGCGGGCGAAGTTCCCGCCGATTGGACGAGCTTCGCCGCCACCGGCCACATCCCGACCGCCACGGGCTTCTCCTTCGTGTTCCGGGCCAGGACGCCGGCCGGCCGGCCGCGCCGGTTCGACGCGCGCTTCCTGCTGGTCGACGCGGGCCGTCTTGCCACCGACCCGGACGATTTCTCCCGCGCCTCCGACGAGCTCTCGCATCTCCACTGGGTGCCGGTCGCAAACGCGCGCCGCTACGATTTGCCGTTCATCACCCAGGTGGTGCTGGCCGAGGTCACCGCGCGGCTGCCGGATCTCTCGCCGCCGCGGACGGTGCCCTACTTCCGCAACGACGACGAAGCGCTGCATTTCGAAAAGCTTGGCGGCGCGTCGCCGCTGGGGTGAGCGGGCCCGGTTTCCTGCGCCCGGGGGACACCGGGTCCGCGCGCGCTGAATGGCGCTCGGATTCTGGACCTCACCCCTGCCGGCGCCCCACGGTCGTCACCCCGTCAGCAACACCAGCAACATGATCGACACCCCGAGCAGACCGATCCCGACCAGCTCCCGCCCGCCGGCGCGTTCGCGAAACACCAGCCAGGATACAAGCGCCGAGAACACCAGCTCGACCTGGCCGACGGCGCGCACATAGGCGGCGTTCTGCAAGGTGAAGGCGACGAACCAGCCGAGCGACCCGAGCATGCCGGTCACCCCGACCAGCGCGGTGATCCGCCACCGGGCAAGAACCCGCGATATCTCGCCGGGCTCGCGTAGCCGCAACCACGGCAGCATCAACACCGTCTGGAAACATGTGACCGCGGCGAGCGTCACCGCAGCGCGCAGCAGCGTATCCCCTGAAGGCAGCGCCAGGCTCGCGGCGCGGTAACCGATCGCCGAGAGGCCGAACAGCGCGCCAGCGACGAGACCCAGTCCCGGGGCCCGCAAGCCAACGCCCCATCGCCCGCCCGCCGGCAGCGACAGCAGCAGCACGCCCGCCACGCCGACAAGGATCGCCGCGAAACCGCCCGCGCTCACGGCCTCGCCGAGAAACACCGCCGAGAACAGCGCGACCAGCACCGTTTCGGTCTTGGTGAAAGCAATGCCGGTGGCGAAGTTGCGCAGGGAGAACAGCGTGACCGTTGCCATGGTCGCCAACACCTGGGCGAGTCCGCCCGCCGCCACCGCCAACCAGAACCGCACCGGCGGCAGGCCGATCCCCTGCCCGCTGGTCAGAACCAACCCGACGGCCAGCAGCACCGCGAAGGGCGCCGCAAAGACGAACCGGGCGAATGTCGCCCCACCGGACGAGAGCCCGCTGCCCTTGAGCCGTTTCTGCAACGCAAAACGCCCGGTCTGCACCATGGCGGCGGCAAGCGTCGCGGCGAGCCAAAGCGGGATCATCGGGGCCTCGCAGGGCCCGACAACGCGCCCGCACCCACCGCGGTCAGTCGATACAGAGCGTCACCTCGGCCCCGTCGAGGTCGAAAATGGCAACGCAGCCGAATAATGGCGTCTCAGTGGAGCAGGTGCCGGTTTCCGCAAGGCAGAAGCCGGAGCAGTCCTCGGCCACGGTGCAGGCCTTGCCGGCATCCGGCGTCGGCAGGAAACACAGAAGCTGGCCGGCCAGGCCGCCCCGATCCCAGCGCCCGCCGGCATCGAGACAGGCAGCCTCGGTTTCCGGCACCACGTCGTCGAGGGTTTGCGCCCGGGCCGGGCCCGTCAATACGAAACCGGTCAACGCCAGCCCCGCCAGCAGGATCGTCAGGATCATTCGGCTCATTGCTTGCCTCTTTCCGGTTTGGTCGTCCGTCCGTCACGCGCCCGCCACCCGCACGCGCATTGAAGATGGCGCGCCCGGACCGGGCGTACCCCCCGGGCCCCGCGAAGCTGGCAACAGCACAGCCGCCGCGTCACCGGCTATTGCGCGACGCAGACAAGCCCGCCGCCATCGCCGGTGGCGAACGAACCGCCTTCGGCCTCGCAGCCTGCCCAGCCGCTTTCGTCCGCGACCGGCGCAACCTCGAACGGCGCGTAGGTTTCAGGACCCGCGGCCATACAGCCCGCGAGGATTACAGGAAGAACGATCAGTAGTTTGTGCATTGGACCCCACCCCTCTGGGATCGCGCGTCACTGCGCGACCATTTGCAACTGGGAGGTATCGTAACCCATTGTTTGCAGCACCGAAACGGCTTTGTCGTATTTCGCCGGTGCGAGAGCGGGGTCACGCGCAAGGATCCAGCCGGTACGGCCTTTCGGGTTGCCGACGACAGCGACGGAATAGGCGGGATCGACGTAGAGCACCCAGTAGTCGCCCTTGGCGAAGGGGAGCCAGGGCACGAAGCTGACCTCGAGCTTGCCGGGCGCGACGACGCTGGCGACGCCCTCGGCCACCTCGACAGGTCCGTCCGGGCTGCCCTTGTGGCAGGTGTTTACCACGCTGATCTTGCCATCGGTGCGCATCGCGTACTCAGCGGTGACGCCTTCACAGCCGCGTTCGAAGCGGTTGGGGAAGCGCGCGATCTCGTACCACTTGCCGAGGTAGCGCGCGAGATCGAGGGAGACCACCACGCCGATCGGCTGGCTGGTGTCGCGGTAACGCGCCTCGGCGGGGGCGGTGAGGCCGAGCGCCGCCGCGGCGACAAGGACGAAACTGGGTAAACGCATGTTGGTGCTCCTTTGTCCTGATCCGGCGGCAGGAGATGCGCGGATCGAAATCGGCTGGCGGACAGCCGGCGGCACGGCATCAGTACGGCATCGGATGCGCCTTGTGCGCCGCCTCGATCGCTTCGCGCACCGCATCCGGGAGCGTCACGTCAGCCGCGCCGATGGCACGCGCGAGCTGCTCCGGCGAGGTCGCGCCGAAGATGACCGAGCCCATGAACGGCCGGTCGGCCGCCCAGCGCAATGCCATCTGGACCGGGTCGAGCCCATGCTCTTCGGCGATCGCGAGATAGGCGGCGGTCGCCTCCCAGGCGCGCGGCGTGGCCCGGCCCCCGAGCCCCTTGTTGAGCGACATCCGGCTGCCGTGCGGAACGGTCAGCCCGCCGTGGTATTTACCGGTGAGAATCCCGGTCGCCAGCGGCGAGTAGGCGAGCAGCTTGACGTCCTCGTTCGCCGACACCTCGGCGAGGTCGGTGTCGAACAGCCGGCAGAGCAACGAGTATTCGTTCTGGATCGTCACCATCTCCGGCGCGCCGATCTCGCGGGCGGCCTGGAGCCACATCGCCGTGCCCCAGGCGCTTTCGTTCGACAGGCCGAAATGGCGCACCTTGCCCGCCGCCACGGCCCGTTGCGCCGCCTCCAGCACATCGGTCATGTGGGCGCGCGTCGCCGCGCGGTCCTGTTTCGAGGGGTCGTAGCGCCAATGCTGGCGGAAGGCATAGGAACCGCGCATCGGCCAGTGCAGCTGGTAGATGTCGATCACATCCGTCCTGAGGCGCTTCAGCGAGGTGTCGATGGTCTTGGGCAGGATCGCGCCGGAATAGCCCTCGCCGCCGCGCACCGAGCGGCTGTCGCCCGCAACCTTGGTGGCCAACACCACCTCGCCGCGCCGCCCGCTCTTGGCAAACCAGCTGCCGATGATCTCCTCGGTCCGCCCGACGGTCTCCGGGCGCACCGGGTTGACCGGGTACATCTCGGCGGTGTCGATGAAATTGATCCCGTGATCGAGCGCCATGTCGATCTGGGCGTGGCCCTCGGCCTCGGAGTTCTGCGTGCCCCAGGTCATCGAGCCGAGGCAAAGCTCGCTCACCTCGAGCGCCCCGCCCGCAAGTTTGTTCTTTTTCATCGGTCTGTCCCCCGTTCCCGCGTTCGGGGAACAGACTTAGCCTGCTGGTCCCGGGGTGCAAGCCCCAGCGCGTCAGACCCCTAGGGGCGGATCACCGTGTACCCCTGATCGGCCAGTTCCATCAGCCGGATGACGCCCGCGGGCACCACCTCGGCACTGTCGATCAGCGTGGGCGCGACGCCCTCCTTCTTCGTCATGCCGGCGATGGTGTTGCCGCAAGCCGAGAAGGTCACGTCCGGCACCGAGCCGGTGAAGCCCGCAACCCGGTCGAGCACCGGCGAGGTGTCGGTGCGGAACAGGTGCAGCCCGGCATTGTAGGCAACCACCTCGATCTCGTAGGGAAGGCCCTCTGCCTGGAACGCCTTGGCGGCGTTGGCGGTCACGTTCAGCACCTTGGTCATGGTGCCGGGGTCGTTGTCGCTGACCTGGATCGCCAGCTTGTGCATGTCGTGCTCGGCCCCAGAATCGTGGGCCAGCACCGGTGTTGCGAACAGCGCGGCACTTGCTGCGAGCGCAGTGAATCCTCGGCGTGTCAGGGTCATTGTTTTCTCCCGGTCGTGTTTTGGTTTGTATCCGATCAACTTATGCGTTTTGGCCCAACCGGCGATCACGAAAACGAGAGGTGAAGAACATACCAAGAACATATATCCTTGCCCCATGCAGCATGTCCTTCTCTCCCGCGAGCCCCACCGGCCCGGAGGCGGCCAGAGGTTTCTCGGCGCCCTCGATCTTACCCGCGCCCGGGTACACGAGGCACATGGGGGCGCGCGCCACACGCTGGCGCTGATGCTGGCGCACGCCATGCAAGGTCCCCTGTTCTGGGTCGCCCCCGCCTGGGTCCCCGACCGGCTCTATCCGTCCGGCCTAACCAATCTCGGCGTGAACCCGGGGCGGATCACCTTCGTCCACGCCCGCCACGCGACCGACATCCTGTGGACGCTGGAAGAGATCCTGCGGTCGGGCGCGGTGCCCCTGGTGGTGGGCGATCTGCCGGGACCGCCCGGGCTCACCCCGATGCGGCGGATGCATCTCGCGGCCGAGGCGGGCGCCGAGGCCAGCGGCACGCCGCCGCTGGGACTGATCCTGACGCCCGAAGGCGGGGCCCAGGGGGCCGAGAGCCGCTGGAAGATGTCGCCCGCCCACACCCCCGACCAGACCGGCTGGCAACTCGCCCGCGAGCGCGCGCGCTCCGACCCGCCCGGCGACTGGCGGGTGGTGCCGAAGGACGACGGGTTCGCGCTCGACGCGGGGTAGGCAGGGACCCGGCGGGAGAACGCGATTTCGAAATCGCGTTGAAGGCCATTCGAATGGCCTTCGCCCGCCCCCGGCACACAGGCCCCGCCCGCAAACACCGCGTGCCACCCCTATCACCGGGGCCAGTCGGGAGGCAGTCGGGAGGCAGTCGGGGGGCTGCCGGGCCGCGCCGGACCGATACCCCGCCGGCCTCTTCACATGCGCCCGCGCCCGCGCCCTCTGGCCATGCTCCGCCCCTTGCGCTAAAGCCGGACGCAAGCCCCAAAAGGACATCCCATGGCCCGCATTCTCATCACCTCCGCGCTGCCCTACATCAACGGTATCAAGCATCTGGGCAACCTCGTCGGCTCCCAGCTTCCGGCCGATCTCTACGCCCGCTACCAGCGTGCGCGGGGCCATGAGGTGATGTTCATCTGCGCCACCGACGAACACGGCACGCCGGCGGAGCTCGCCGCCGCCAAAGCCGACGAGCCGGTGGCCGCGTACTGCGCGCGCATGCACGAGGTGCAGGCCGGGCTCGCGGCCGGCTTCCGGCTGTCGTTCGACCATTTCGGCCGATCCTCGTCGCCCCAGAACCACCGGCTCACCCAGCACCTCGCAGGCCGGCTGGCAGACGCCGGGCTGATCGAGGAGGTGAGCGAAAAACAGATCTATTCCAAGGCCGACGGCCGCTTCCTGCCCGACCGCTACATCGAGGGCACCTGCCCCAATTGCGGCTACGACCGCGCCCGCGGCGACCAATGCGAAAACTGCACCAAGCAGCTCGACCCGACCGACCTGATCGACCCGCGCTCGGCGATCAGCGGGTCGACCGACCTCGAGGTGCGCGAGACCAAGCACCTGTTCCTCAAGCAATCGCAGATGCGCGACAAACTCAACGCCTGGATCGACGGCAAGGCCGACTGGCCGGTGCTCACCACCTCGATCGCGAAGAAATGGCTCAACGACGGCGACGGGCTCCGGGACCGCGGCATCACCCGCGATCTCGACTGGGGCATTCCGGTAAAACGCGGCGAGGCCGACTGGCCCGGCATGGAAGGCAAGGTCTTCTACGTCTGGTTCGACGCGCCGATCGAATACATCGCCGCCACCGCGGAATGGGCGGAGGCGAACGGCAAATCCGATGCCGACTGGGAAAGCTGGTGGCGCACCGACAAGGGCGCCGGGGATGTGCGCTACGTCGAGTTCATGGGCAAGGACAACGTGCCCTTCCACACGCTCTCCTTCCCCGCCACGCTGATGGGCGCCAATTTCGACGGCTCCGAACCCTGGAAACTCGTCGATTACATCAAGTCCTTCAACTACCTCAATTACCAGGGCGGCCAGTTCTCCACCTCGCAAGGGCGCGGCGTGTTCATGGACCAGGCGCTCGCCATTCTGCCGTCCGACTACTGGCGCTGGTGGCTGCTTTCCCACGCGCCGGAAAACTCCGACAGCGAGTTCACCTGGGAAAACTTTCAGGTCTCGATCAACAAGGATCTCGCCGATGTGCTCGGCAATTTCGTCAGCCGGGTCACCAAGTTCTGCCGCTCGAAGTTCGGCGAAGAGGTGCCGGCGGGCGGCAGGCTCGGCGCGGCCGAACAGGCGCTGATCGCCGATCTCAGCAAAAAGATCGCCGCGTACGAACAGCTCATGGACGCGATGGAAGTGCGCAAATCCGCAACCGCGCTGCGCGCGATCTGGGCCGCGGGCAACGAGTACCTGCAAAACGCAGCACCTTGGTCGGTGTTCAAGGAAGATCCCGAGGCCGCCGCCGGTATCGTGCGATTTGCGCTCAACCTGATCGCGGTCTACGCAGCCTTGTCGGCGCCATTCATCCCCGATGCCGCCGCGAAAATGGCCGAGGCCATGGGCACCGACGGCGCCTGGCCGCAAGACCGCGCCGCCGCCTTCGAAACACTTGCCGCCGGCCAGAGCTTCACCGTGCCCGACAACCTGTTCGACAAGATCACCGACGAGGCGCGCGAAGGCTGGGAGGCGCAGTTCGCGGGCCAACGCGGGTAGGAGCGCGCCGGACCCGGGGGTCGCCCGGCCCTCGCCCGCGAGAACACTGTTTGCGCTACCAGTAACAAATACAAACGGTTAGATAGGTGTCCGAGTTCGCCCACCCGCCGCGAAGCCTTCGCCCGCCCGCGCTTCCTCGGGTCAAGAAATACCTCGGGGGGGGTTGGGGGGCCGCGCCCCCCATGGAAAAAACAAAGCGCGCCGCAGGCGCTCAATAAAACAACAGGACCAACCGATGACCCTGTTCGACCGCGAAGAGATCGAAGCCGCCCGCACCCTGGTCTATTCCCAGATGGACCCGACACCCCAGATCACCTGGCCGCTGCTGGGTGAACGGATCGGGGCGCAGGTGGTGGTCAAGCATGAAAACCACGCCCCCACCGGCGCGTTCAAGGTGCGCGGCGGGATCACCTTCATCGACTGGCTGCGGCGTGAACACCCCGAGGCGCGCGGTGTCGTCACCGCCACCCGCGGCAACCACGGCCAGTCCCAGGCGCGGGCCGCGACGGCCGCCGGTTTGGAGGCGAAAATCTACGTGCCCGAAGGCAACTCGGTCGAGAAAAACGCCGCGATGCGCGCCTTCGGGGCCGATCTGCACGTTTTCGGCAGCGATTTCGACACCGCGAAAGAAGAGGCGATGCGCGTGGCGACTAAAGGCGACTACTACCCGGTGCCGCCATTCCACCCCGAGCTGGTGCGCGGCGTCGCGACCTATGGCCACGAGCTTCTGACCGCCCATCCCGATCTCGACACGGTCTATGTGCCGATCGGCTGCGGCTCCGGCATCGTCGGCACGATCACCGCGCGCGACGCGCTGGGGCTGTCCACCAGGATCGTCGGCGTGGTCTCGGCGCAGGCGGCGGGCGCGCAGCTCTCGGTCGCCGCCGGGCGTCCCGTCGAGACCAACGCGGCGCGCACCTTCGCCGACGGCATGGCGGTGCGCGTACCCGTTCCGGCCGCGCTCGACATCTACGCCACCGGGGCCGACCGGATCCTGGCCGTCAGCGAGGCGGAGATCGCCGCCGCCGTCCGGCTCTATTTCGAATGCACACATAATGTCGCCGAGGGCGCCGGCGCAGCGCCGCTCGCCGCGCTCCTGCAGGAGCGCGGGGCGATGGCCGGGCGCAAGGTGGCGGTGGTTCTCTCGGGTGGCAATATCGACACCGGCTGGTTCGCGCGCATCCTCGCGGGCGGGGTACCCGACGCTTGAGCCGGAACCGACGGACGCGACCAATCCTCGCCGTTTCCCTTCAAAAAGCCCCGGCGAGGCGCTATATCACCGATCAAATTGAAACAACGAATTTGCAAGTTCGTGTCGGCGCCCTAGGAACGGGCGATCGGGGGCAGGACCAAAGTGATGAATCTCGGTGCAAATCAAAGGCCGATCCGGCTCGCGGGCTCCGGTAAGCGCGATGTGCGGACCCAGTTCGGCGCGCTGCCGTGGCGGATGGCCGACAGCAAGCTCGAAGTGCTGCTCATCACCTCACGCGACACCGGGCGCTGGATCATCCCGAAGGGCTGGCCGATGGACGGGGCAACACCCGCCGAGACAGCGGCCACCGAGGCCTGGGAGGAAGGCGGCGTCGAAGGCAAGCTTTCACACATGGTCGTGGGCTTCTATGGCTACCTCAAGCAGATGGACAAGGTCGACGATCTGCCGATCGTCGTCGCGGTGTTCCCGATCCGCGTAAAACGGCTGCGGCCCGACTGGCCCGAGCAGGCCGCGCGCAAGCGCCGGTGGTTCCCGGCCCGGAAAGCGGCGACACTGGTCGCCGAACCCGAACTGCGCCAGATCATCAAGCATTTCGACCCGCGCGCGCTGCGCTAGCCCTGCGCATATGCAGCGCAAAGGGGCCTCAGGGCGTGCGCTCACTGGATCGCGCCGCCGCGCCGCCGCGACACCGCCTCCTGCGGGCTGCCCCATTGCGCCCGGCCCCGCCGGCCCCCATACTTGTCGAACGAGGACGTACAGGATGATCCGTTTCACGCTGCAATGCCCCGAGGGGCACCGTTTCGAAAGCTGGTTCCGCGACGGCGGCGCCTTCGAGGCGCTGTCCAAATCCGGCGAGCTCGCCTGCCCCGACTGCGGATCCGCCGAGATAACCAAGTGCCTGATGACGCCGCAGGTGCGCCCCGCCCGGTCTGCGGCGGCACCCCCGGCCGAAACGCCCGCCCCGGCCGCCCCCGCTGCCCCCGCCCTCGCCGCCACATCCGACCGCGAACAGGCGCTGGCGGCGCTCAAGGTACGGGTCGAGGCGGAAGCGGATTACGTCGGCATGGGGTTCGTGCGCGAGGCCCGGGCGATCCATACCGGCGACGCGCCGGACCGGCCGATCTACGGCGAAGCGAAACCGGCCGAAGCGATCGCGCTGATCGAAGACGGTGTGCCGGTCGCGCCCCTGCCCTTCGTCCCGACCCGCAAAGTGAACTGAACGCCCGCGCCCGCGCCGTTTGAGCCGCCGCGCGGGTGTGTGGGTTGCGGGATCGGACATCTGTGAATGCGGACCGGGCCAATCCCCATCGACCCTGCGTCGGCAACGGCCCGACCGGCCGAGTGTTGCGCGAGACGGGACAATCCCGCACGAAATGCCACATTCTTTCCAAGAACTTGCCATTCGGCGGCTGCAAAGCAGCGCAAACATGAAACACAGGCAGCTGAATGAAAGCACATGGTGCACAGACTAAAGCGTTTCGGCGCGGGCTTTCATACAGGCATTTCGTTTCCCTTCCGGCCAGCGCGGCGCATGTCGCACTGGCCGGCTCTTTTTTTTAAAACCGGCCCCGGGCCGGCTGCCGCCCCGCCCTTGCCCTTTCGCGCGACCGGGCCTAGAAGGCCGCAACCTGAGAAGCCGAGACCCGCCTGAGCCCATGCCCATTCTCGTGATGAAATTCGGCGGCACATCCGTTGCCACCCTCGACCGTATCGCCCGGGCCTCCAAGCGCGTCGCGCGCGAAGTGGCCAACGGCTATGACGTGATCGTCATCGTCTCGGCCATGGCGGGGCGGACCAACGAGTTTGTCGGTTGGGTCGAGGAGACCTCACCGCTCTACGATGCGCGCGAATACGACGCCGTTGTCAGCTCGGGCGAGAACGTCACCGCCGGGCTGATGGCGCTCCGGTTGCAGGAAATGGACATTCCCGCACGCAGCTGGCAGGGCTGGCAGGTGCCGGTGAAAACGACAGGCGTGCACTCCGCCGCCCGGATCGAAGCGATCCCGCCCGACAACATCCTCGCCAAGTTCGCCGAGGGCATGCGGGTGGCCGTGATCGCGGGCTTCCAGGGACTGGCCGAGGATCACCGCATCACCACGCTGGGCCGCGGCGGCTCCGACACCACCGCGGTCGCCTTCGCCGCCGCCTTCGAGGCCGAGCGCTGCGACATCTACACCGATGTCGACGGGGTCTACACCACCGACCCGCGGATCGAGGACAAGGCCCGCAAACTCGAAAAGATCGCGTTCGAGGAAATGCTGGAGCTCGCCTCGCTCGGCGCCAAGGTGCTGCAGACCCGCTCGGTCGAGTTGGCGATGCGCTACAATGTGAAGCTCCGGGTGTTGTCGAGCTTCGGAGAATACGACCCCAATGCAGGCACGCTGGTCTGCGACGAGGAGGAAATCGTGGAACAGAACGCCGTTGCCGGGATCGCCTATTCGCGAGACGAAGCCAAGATGACACTCATTTCCATTGCCGACCGCCCCGGGATCGCCGCTGCGATCTTCGGGCCGCTGTCGGACGCGGGCGTGAACGTCGACATGATCGTGCAGAACATCTCCGAGGAGGGACGCACCGACATGACCTTCTCCTGCCCCGTGGGCCAGGTGTCACGCGCCGAGAAGGCGATGCAGGCGGCGAAGACGGAGAGCAGCATCAACTTTCACGATCTCGTCGCCGACCAGGATGTCGCCAAGGTCTCGATCGTCGGGATCGGCATGCGCAGCCAGGCCGGGATCGCGGCCAAGATGTTCGACGTGCTCGCCCGTGAAGGCATCAACATCAAGGTCATCACCACCTCCGAGATCAAGCTCTCGGTCCTGATCGACCGCAAATACATGGAGCTTGCCGTCCAGGCGCTCCACGACGCGTTCGAGCTGGAAACGGCGGGCTGAGGCCGGGCCCAAGCGGTTTCGAAACCGCTTTTTCGGCCGCTTCCAAGCGGCACATCCTGTCCGAAACGGCCAGGCCTCACTCCGGCGCTGGATCAGGGCACAGTCGGTCCGAGGCGCACCCCGATCCCCCGCGCGGACGCCGTTTCACTAAACACGCCCCCCCGGAAACCCAACCGTTGGCAAAGCCCCAGCGGCGCAGTACCGTGGACCCAAGGCGTCAAGGCACAACCATGGCGATAGAACGGACGACAGGGACGGATTTGGATTACGGCGGAGAAAGCGACAGCCGCAAGCTGCTCGGACAGTTGCGCACCGCGCTCGCGGAGGATTCGGAAGGCCAGGAACGGCTCGACCGGGTGACCAGCATCATTGCCGACGCGATGGGGGTCGAGGTCTGTTCGATCTATCTGTTCCGCGATTCCGAGACGCTCGAGCTTTGCGCCACCGAAGGCCTGCGCCCCGAGGCCGTGCACAAGACCCGGATGCGCATTGGCGAAGGCCTGGTCGGGCGGGTCGCCCGCGACAAGCGCCCGATCAACACCGCCGACGCGCCTTCTGAGAAGGGCTTTCGCTACATGGCCGAGACCGGCGAGGAGCAGTATTCGACCTTCCTCGGCGTTCCGATCCAGCGGCTCGGCGAAAACATGGGCGTGCTGGTCGTCCAGTCGAAGGAACGGCGCGCCTATTCCGATGACGAGGTCTACGGCATGGAAGTCGTGGCCATGGTGCTCGCGGAGATGACCGAGCTCGGCGCCTTCGTCGGTGAGGGCGCCGCCCTCGCGCCCCTGCACCGGCGCGCGGTCACCTTCAAGGGCGGGATCGGCCAGGAAGGCTCGGCGATGGGCCATGTCTGGTTGCACGAGCCGCGGGTGGTGGTCACCGACCCGATCGGCGATGACCCCGATGATGAGCTCAAAAAGCTCGACGTCGCGATCTCCACCCTGCAGATCTCGGTCGACGAGCTCCTGGCCACGGCCGGCAGCGCCGACAAGGAGCAGTTGCAGGTGCTCGAGGCCTACCGGATGTTCGCCAATTCGCGCGGCTGGCGGCGGCGGATGGAAGAGGACATCGCCCGTGGCCTCTCAGCGGCCGCCGCGGTCGAGAAGGAGCAGACCGCGACCCGGCAGCGGATGAGCCAGGTGCCGGATGCCTACCTGCGCGAACGGCTGCACGATCTCGACGATCTGTCCAACCGACTGCTCAGGATCCTCACCGGCCAGGGCAAGGAAACCGGGGCGGAAATGCCCGAAAACCCGATCCTGATCGCTTCCAACATCGGCCCCGGGGAACTGCTGGAATACGGTCGGCGCAAGCTCAAGGGCATTGTGCTGGAGGAAGGCTCGGTCGCCAGCCACGCGGCAATCGTCGCCCGGGCCTGGGCCATACCGCTCATCGTCCATACCGGGCCGATCACCGCCGAGGCCCTGAACGGCGATCTGATCCTGGTCGACGGCGAGCACGGGGTCGTGCATCTGAGGCCCGAAGACCCGGTGGTCGGCAGCTTCCGCGACAAGATGGCGATGGAGGCCGCGCAGCAGGAACGCTACGTGGACCTGCGCGACAAACCGGCCGAGAGCAAGGACGGGATCCGGATCCGGCTGACGATGAACGCAGGCCTGATGGCGGACCTGCCCAGCCTCGGCAGCTCCGGCGCCGAGGGCGTGGGGCTGTTCCGCACCGAACTGCAGTTCCTCACCCAACCAAAGGTGCCGCGCCGGGGCGAACTTGCCGAACAATATTCCAGCGTGCTCGACCGCGCCGGCGACAAGGAAGTGGTGTTCCGCACGCTCGACATCGGCTCCGACAAGGTGCTTCCCTACATGAAGCCACAGGACGAGCCGAACCCGGCGCTTGGCTGGCGGGCGATCCGCGTCGGCCTCGACAAACCCGGGGTCATGCGGATGCAACTCCAGGCGCTGATCCGGGCCGCGGCCGGACGCAAGCTGTCGCTGATGTTCCCCTTCATCGCACAGCTCCAGGAGTTTCGCGACGCCCGCGAACTGCTGTTTCGCGAGATCGAGCGCGAGCGGCGCATGGGGCATTTGCTGCCGCATGAGGTCAAGGTCGGCGCGATGCTGGAGACCCCCTCGATGGCCTTCGCCCCGTCGCAATTCTTCACCGAAGCCGACTTCATTTCCATCGGCGGAAATGACCTGAAACAGTTCTTCTACGCCGCCGACCGCGAAAACGAACGGGTCCGCCGGCGCTACGACACGCTCAACGTCTCCTTCCTCAACCTGATCGAAATGATCGTGCGCCGCTGCCAGGAGACCGGAACACCCGTCAGCTTTTGCGGGGAAGACGCCGGACGGCCGATTGAGGCGCTGGTCTTCGCCGCGCTCGGATTGCGGTCTCTGTCAATGCGTCCGGCCTCGATCGGGCCGGTCAAGCACCTGATAAGGCGGATGGATCTTGTCGGGTTGCGGCGCGTGATCGACGATGCCCGGGCCTCCGGCGCGCAGTCCGTAAGACCATCTGTGGTTGAATTCTTGTACAAACCCAACAACGGCTCTTGAAACTATGCGCGAAAATCCGCAAAAACATTTCACTATTCTTTTCGCACGCGCGTTCCAGGGCGAGATGGCTTAAACGTCCATTAACCCATCCCGGCCGACCATGGTGGCACAAACAAGGGAGACGGACATGATTCTCTACTTCGTCCTGGTCGGTTTCGTCACCGGTGCCATCGGGGCTGGGTTTGTGCTCTATTCCGGCGGCAGTGTTCTGCTCGCCGTGCTCGCCTATTCCTTGGCCGGCGCGCTCGGCGTCGTGCTTTCGGCGCTGATCATCGCCTTCGCGCCGTCTTTCCCGCGGCCCCGCCCGCGCCGCGGCCTGCCTGCAGGCGCCCAACCGGTCCGCGCCCGCAGCACGTTGCGGGCCCGGCCCGTCCGCGCCCGCCCGATGCGCGCCCGCCATGCACGGGTCGAGGCGCAAGCGCCGCGGCGCTGACCGTCGCACCGGCCCCGCCTGGTTTCAGTCCCCCGCCTGCCAGCGCTCCACCGCTCCGGTCACTCCGGCCCAGCTTCCCGGCATCAGGTCGAGACCCAGCACACGCTCGGGATTGGTCGGCGGCGGCATCTCCACCCCTTCCAACACCTCGAACCCGAATCGCGCGTAGTAGGGCCTGTCGCCGACCAGCATCACCCGTTTCCAGCCCAGCACCGCCCCCCGGGCGATGCTTTCCTGCATCAACAGCGCGCCGAGACCTTCGCCCTGGTGCGTCGGGTGAACTGCCACCGGCCCCAGCAAGAGCGCTGCCCGGCCCCCGACCCGCACCGGCCAATACCGGATCGCGCCGGCGAGGATGCTCTGTGGATCGCGCGCGGTGAGCGACAGGCCCGAGACCGGCTCGACCCCATCGCGCAGCCGGTAGGACGACAGCGCCTCGCGCCCCGGCGCGAAGCACAGATCGTAGAGGCCTTCGACCTCCCACCAATCCGCCTCTGTCTCACCCTGCACCCGAAACATGGGCTTTGCCTTCGCCTCCCGTTAATCCGGCCTTCACGACGCCTCGTGTAATGACGCCGATTATGGCCGATAATATGGCTGGAAACGCCCGTAACATGGGCTTATCAGCAGAGCAAACCCAAGCGAGGAGCCGGACTGATGTTCTACCGCCCCGAAAACGGCCACGGCCTGCCGCACAACCCGTTCAACGCCATCGTCGCGCCCCGGCCGATCGCCTGGGTCTCGACCCGGGGCACCGACGGCCATGACAACCTCGCCCCCTACTCCTTCTTCAACGGCGTCGCCTACGATCCGCCGCAGGTGATGTTCTCCACCACCGGCTCCAAACCCGACCGTCTGCGCGGCAAGGACACGCTCAGCAATATCGAGCAGACCGGCGCGTTCTGCATCAACATCGTCGAGGAAGAGGGCATCGGGCCGATGAATGCCTCGTCGGCCGGTTTTCCCGCCGGCACCGACGAATTCGCCGCCGCCGACGTGACCAAGGCCGCCTGCAAGGAGATCGCCTGTTCGCGGGTGGCCCTGGCGCCTGCCGCGCTCGAATGCCGGCTGACCCAGGTCGTCAAGGCCAAGGGTGAGAACAACTTCGTGGTTTTCGGCGAAGTGGTCGGGGTCTATATCCGCGACGATTGCCTGGTCGATGGCAAGTTCGACCCGGCCCGCTTCGGCCTCGTCGGCCGGCTGGGCTACCGCGATTACGTCGTGGTGCGCGACTACGTCGAGTTACAGCGTCCGGACGACTGAGGCTCGCCAGAAGGGCCGGCGCGCCGCCCGCAGAGCCCTTTCGGCCGAGAAGACCGGCGTGGGTGTGGCGGGCGAAGGCGCTTCGAAGCGCCTTGAGACGCGGTTTCGAAACCGCGTTTACGCCGCTTCGAAGCGGCGTCCCCCCCGGCGCGGGGACCGATCCCGGTCGAAAACCCTTTGAAGGGTTTTGCCAAGGATTCTCGAAAATCCTTGGTCCCGCTCAATGGCCTCCGAGGATCCCCGTACGCACCGTGTAGTCGGCGGCGATCGCGTAGTCGGGGTCGTCGTCCGAATCGACCATCAGGTGACCGGCCTTGGTCAACAGCGCGTGGCAATCGTGCGACAGGTGGCGAAGCTGCAGCGTCTTGCCGACGGCCTCGTATTTCAACGCCACTGCCTCGATCGCCTGCAACGCCGACTGATCGACCACCCGACTGTCGGCGAAATCGACCACCACCGACTTGGGGTCCGCGCCGACGTCGAACAGCTCGGCGAAGCCTTCCGCCGAGCCGAAGAACAGCGGCCCCTGGACCCGGTAGATCTTCTGGCCGTCCGCCGTCGTGTAGACATCGGCGTGGATGCGGCGCGCGTTCTGCCAGGCGTAGGCCAGCGCCGAGACGATCACGCCGACGACCACCGCGGTCGCAAGGTCTTCCGCCACCGTGACCGCCGTCACCAGCACGATCACGAAAGCATCGGTGCGCGGCACCCGGAACAGGATCCGGACCGAGTTCCAGGCGAAGGTGCCGATCACCACCATGAACATCACGCCGACGAGGGCGGCGAGCGGGATCTGCTCGATCAGCGGGCTCGCGAACAGGATGAACGACAGCAGGAACAGCGCCGCCGCGATACCGGCGATCCGCGTGCGTCCGCCCGATTTCACGTTGATCATCGACTGACCGATCATCGCGCAGCCGCCCATGCCGCCGAAAAAGCCGGTGATGATATTGGCCGAGCCCTGGGCGATGCATTCCTGGCTGGCGCCGCCGCGCTTACCGGTCATCTCGCCCACAAGGTTGAGGGTGAGCAGGCTCTCGATAAGGCCGATGGCGGCGAGGATCACCGCGTAGGGCAGGATGATCCGCAGCGTCTCCAGCTCGAACGGCACGCCCGGCAGGTGGAAGCCGGGCAAGCCCCCCTCGATCGAGGCCAGGTCGCCCACCCGCGGCACGTCAATGCCGAAGCCGATCACCACCGCGGCAACCACGGCGATGCCCGCAAGCGGCGCCGGGATCACCTTGGTAAGCTTCGGCATGACCCAGATCACCGCCATCGTCAGCACCACGAGCCCGAGCATGGCATAGAGCGGCAGGCCGGTCAGCCATTCGCCGCCACCGGCGCCGTGGCCGGTGGCCTCGACCGTGCCGGGCACCTTGAACTGGCCAAGCTGGGCCAGGAAGATCACGATCGCGAGCCCGTTGACGAAGCCCAGCATCACCGGGTGCGGCACCAGCCGGATGAACTTGCCCCAATGCAGCGCCCCCACCGCCACTTGAAGGATGCCCATCAGCACCACGGTGGCGAAGAGGTATTCGACGCCATGCTCGGCCACCAGCGACACCATCACCACCGCCAGCGCGCCGGTGGCGCCCGAGATCATCCCCGGCCGTCCGCCGAACAGCGCGGTCACCAGACCGACCAGAAAGGCCGCGTAGAGCCCGACCAGCGGATGCACCCCGGCGACGAAGGCAAACGCCACCGCCTCGGGCACCAGCGCGAGCGCCACCGTGAGACCGGCGAGGAGTTCGATCCGCATCCGGGCGAGGCTCAACGTCTCGCCGGACCCTGCGCGAAAGTCGGGTCGGATACGGTCGGCATAGCGCGCCAGCAGGGCTCGGGCCAAGGTGTCACCTCGTGTCGAATTGGATGGATTGCGCGCCCCCTACACCGATGCGCCGCGGATGACCACAGTTCATCAGGCAATATAGGTCAGCGGGCCGCACCTTGTTACCGCCAGACCACGGCGCGTCCCGGGGCGCGCCCTGCATCCTGGCGGAAAGACCCAAATCGGCCGTCCGCTCCGGAAAACCCTGCCCACGGTGCGGGCCCTCAGCTGTCGCGGTCCCGCCAGGTCAACGCGAACAGGATGGTGATCCATTCGAACAGGTAATATAGCGCGATCCGCCCGAGGCTGATCGTGTACACCCATTCGGTGAGGGTGCCGTGCAAGGCGACCGCGGACACCAGCAACGCGACCGCCGCAAGACGCACCGCGACGATCCACATCGCTTCGCGCGAAAACGGGTGATCGGTGGCCCAGCGGTGGGGCATCAGCGCGAGGTCGCCCGGCCCCGCGGTGACCAGCAGCCCGACGAACAGCCCGGTGTAGCCCAGCCATCCAACGATCCAGCCGAGCTGCAGAAACCACGGATCGGACACGAAGACCCCTGCGAAGATCGCCAGCAGGGTGGCCGCGACCGAGGCGTGGAGCGTCAACCGGGCCCGCCGGGTGACCTCGCCGCGCGCCAGCAGCTCGGGCAGCCGCGCGGCGTAGGTGAGCGCGAAATAGGTCGCGAGGGCGAGCCAGAGCGGCAGGACCTGCGCGCCGAACAACCGCGGCCCGGTGCCCGCGAACAAGGTCCAAACCGCAAGCATGGCCCCGGTCGGCGCGAGCCCGACAAAGCTCGGTCGCGGCAGAAGTTCTATCGAGCGGAAGAACCACATGCCCGCGACGATACCCTCCGATTTCGGCCCTTTCCGGGCGCGAATGCGGCTTTCCGTCTGCATCCCCTGCGCCGTTTCGAGTTGATTTCCGCCCGAGCATTTGCAACCCCTTTGGCAGCAGTTTGAGCACTGGAAAGGGAGTGACACATGGAACGGGTGATCGGCGTTATCGGCGGCTCGGGGCTCTACCAGGTCGAGGGGCTCGAAGGGGCCAACTGGGTCAGCGTCGACACCCCCTGGGGGCCGCCGTCGGACCAGCTCTGCACCGGCAGACTCGGGGGCGTGAAGATGGTCTTCCTGCCCCGCCACGGCCGCGGCCATGTGCACACGCCGACCAGCGTACCCTACCGCGCCAATATCGACGCGATGAAACGACTCGGGGTCACCGATATCGTCTCGGTCTCGGCCACGGGCAGTTTCCGCGAGGAGATGGCACCGGGTGATTTCGTCATCGTCGACCAGTTCATCGACCGCACAGTGGCGCGCGACAAGAGCTTTTTCGGCACCGGCTGTGTCGCCCATGTGAGCCTCGCCCACCCCACCTGCTCGAACCTGTCGCGCGCCTGTTTCGAGGCGTCGGAAGGGGTCACCGTGCATATGGGCGGCACCTACCTCGCGATGGAGGGCCCGCAGTTTTCGACGCTGGCGGAGTCGAAGCTCTACCGCGAGCACTGGGGCGCGGACGTGATCGGCATGACCAACATGCCCGAAGCGAAACTCGCCCGGGAAGCCGAGATCTGCTACGCCAGCGTTGCGATGGTGACCGATTACGACTGCTGGCACCCCGAGCACGGCGAAGTGGATGTGACACAGGTGATGGCGACGCTGACCGCCAATTCGGCCGCCGCCCGCAAGCTCATCGCGAACCTGCCGAAAGCGCTCGGGGCCGAGCACGCCAGCTGCCGCCACGGCTGTGACACCGCGCTCACCCACGCGATCATGACCGCGCCGGACAAGCGCGATCCCGACTTGGTCGCCAAGCTCGATGCGGTCGCGGGGCGGGTGTTGTGATCCCCGGACCCGCGCTGGCGCGGGTCTTGGCACGGGTCTGCGCGCCGGTCTGTGTACCGGTCTGTTCGGTCCTGCTGCTGCTCGGCGCAGCCCCGGCGCCGGCGGCCGACGTGGTCGCGGCGCCGGGCAGGCTTTCCGACAGCGATTTCTACCGCCTCGTCAGCTGCGCCGCGCCGCCCGGCGGGGCCTGCGCCCGGCCGATGCTGCGCTGGCGCAGCGAAAGCCCCATCCGGGTCGCGCTCCGGCGGATCGACCCAGGCTATCTCGGCCGCCCCAAGCAACGCGCCGAGGCCGCGCTGACCCGGGCGCTGCGGGAGCTCAACGCCACCGGCGCCCGGTTCCACCTCGCCCGCGTCGGTCCCGCCGACCGCGCCGAGATCACGGTCTTTTTCCTCGACCTCGACCCGGGCGTGAGCATCTCGGGCACCGGGATCGATTGGGTCGACGGCGCGCAGATCGACGAGATCGCCACCCTGATCGCGGTCGACCCCGACCGCACCCGTATCCTCGGCGCCAGCATCGTCGTCGCGGCCGGGCTGGAAACCAAGGCTTTCGAGGCGGCGATGCTGAAGGCGTTGACCCGGGCGATGGGCTTGACGACAGAGGTCGCCGGCACCGCCTACCAGGGCATATCTCCGCTCGCCCACGACAGTTACGCGGCCACCCGCCTCGGTCCCCAGGATCTCACAGCGCTGCGCCAGCACTATGCCGCCCCGCTCCGGTGACCCGCGCGACCCCGTCAGGAGACACCCGATGCGACCCTCCGCTTGCCTGCACACCCCAGCCCGGGCGTTGGCGTTCACCACTCTCGTTTTCACCTTGGCTGCAACATCGGCGCGCGCCGAAGGCTCCGTGATGGGCACCGGAAGCTGGCCCTGCTCGGAAATCGTGGTAATCATGGAGACGGGCGACCCATCTCTGGTCGGCCAGGTCGCCGGTTGGGTATTCGGGTACTGGTCGGGCGCCACATTCCGCCGCGAGGCCGACCGCGTCGGCATCCTCGAAGAGGTCGACGAAGAAACGATCCCGCGCAAGGCCGTGTAGGAATGTCGCAACGCGCCGCCCAAAACCTTTCTGTACACTCTCGTCAACTCCAAGATCGCCAACACCAAGTGAGGCTACCCCCCATGAAACCTGCCAACGTCCGGGACTACATCCGCACGATCGTCGATTTCCCGCACGAAGGGATCCTGTTCCGCGACGTGACCACCCTGTTCAACGACCCGCGTGGCTTTCGGATGTGTATCGACCAGCTGCTCCACCCCTATGCCGGCGAACGGATCGACAAAGTGGTCGGGCTGGAGGCACGCGGCTTTATCATCGGCGGCGCCATCGCCCACCAGCTCACCCTGGGTTTCGTGCCGATCCGCAAAAAGGGCAAGCTGCCCGGTGCCACCCTGTCGGAAGCCTACGCGCTCGAATACGGCGAGGCGGTGATGGAGATCCACACCGACGCGATCCAGCCCGGCGAAAAAATTCTGGTCGTCGACGATCTGCTCGCCACCGGCGGCACCGCGGCGGCCGGGATCAAGTTGATCGAACGGCTCGGCGGCGAGATCATCGGCTGCGCCTTCATCGTCGATCTGCCCGAGCTCGGCGGGCGCACCTTGCTCAAAGACCTCGGGATGGATGTGCACGTGCTGTGCGAGTTCGAGGGCGCCTGATCGAGGGAGCCTGATCGGGAGGGGCCTGCTCCGTGAGGACCTGAACGGCCCGACCACCGCCGCACCGGCGATCAACTTTCCGCGCCCCGGCGCCCCGCGGCATCGCGGGGGGTTTTGCACGGACGCGCCTTCCAGTAGACGGGGGGAACATTTCTTGGGGAGGACCCATGCTGGGCTTCTGGATCATCGCTGCCGCAATCGCGGCCATCACCATCGCCATCCTCGGCCGTCCCCTGATCACCGGGGGCGGGCGGGACGCGCAGGCGGCCACCGACGACTATGACGTCCAGGTCTACCGCGATCAGCTCAACGAACTCGACCGCGACGTCGCCCGTGGCGTGATCAACGAGGCCGAGGCGGACCGCGCCCGGGTGGAAACCTCGCGCCGCCTGCTCGAGGCCGATCGCAGGGCGCAAAGCGCGCGCGCGCCCTCGAAGGCCCCGCCCCTGCTCACCTGGGCCGCCCTGGCGCTGTCGGCGGTTGTGATCCTCGCCGGCGGGCTCGGGCTCTACAGCGTCGCCGGCGCCCCCGGTACGCCGGACCTGCCGCTGGTGACACGGATCGAAGTTGCCGAGATCGCCCGCGCCAGCCGGCCGTCGCAAGAGGCGCTTGAAGCCGATCTGCCGCATTGGTCCGGCCCGCCCCCTGAAGCCCCCGCCGATTACCTCGAGATGGTCGACAAGCTCAGGGTCGCGCTCGAAGGCCGCCCGGACGACCTCGAAGGTCAGGAGCTGCTCGCCCAGCATGAAGGCGCGCTCGGCAACTACCGCGCCGCGCACCAGGCCATGGCCCGTGTGATCGCGCTCAGGGCCGACGCGGCCGCCGCCGACGACTACACCAAATATGCCGATCTCCTGGTGCTCGCCGCCCATGGCCGGGTCTCGCCGGAGGCCGAGGCCGCCATCCACCAGGCCCTGGAGATCGCGCCCCGGGATGGGATCGCGCTCTATTATCTCGGGCTGATGTACGGCCAGAACGATCGGCCCGACCTCGCCTTCCCGATCTGGCGCGACCTGCTTGAAAGCTCGCATGTCGGCGAACCCTGGGTCGAGCCGATTCGCGGCCAGATCGACCAACTCGCCGCCATGGCCGGGGTTGACTACACCCCGCCCGCCGCGGCCTCTGCCGCCCCCCTTACCGGCCCCACGCTCGACGACATGGAGGCCGCCGCCGACATGTCGGACGAGGACCGGGGCGCGATGATCCAGGGCATGGTCGACCGGCTGATGGAGCGGCTCGCCGACCAGGGCGGCACGGCGCAGGAATGGGCCCAGTTGATCGGAGCGCTGGCGATCGTCGGCGATACCGAGCGCGCCCGTGGCATCTGGGGCGAGGCGCAGACCGTCTTCGCCGAGGCTCCCGAAGCGCGGGCACTGATCGACGAGACGGCCGAGAACGCCGGGCTCGGCACTCCCCTCGCCTTCGACCCGGACGCCGAGCCGGCTGCTACACCGGCCCCCGACGCCGACCCCGACGCCGGCCCGGGCGCCGACCCGGGCGCCGACCCCGATCCGCACGGCGCCGAGGCCGTGGACCGGCTGATGGGGCGGCTCGCCATCGAAGGCGGCACCCCCGCCGAATGGTCACAGCTGATCGGCGCGCTCGCCGTCCAGGGCGACGCCGAGCGCGCCCGGATCATCTGGGGCGAGGCGCAGAGCGTCTTCGCGGCCTATCCCGAGGCGGTCGCGATGATCGACGGCGCTGCGGCGCAGGCCGGGCTCTCCGACCCGGTCGGCTTCGCAGCCCCGTCCGGCGCGCAGCCGGGCGCCGCGCCCGCACCCGAAGCGCAACCCGAGGCCCAACCCGAAGTGGTGCCCGAAACCTTGGCCGGCCCCGATGCCGATGACGTCGCGGCCGCCGCCGAGATGTCGGACGAAGACCGCGCGACGATGATCGACGGGATGGTCACCCGGCTGTCGGACGAGCTGGCCACCAACGGCGGCCCGCCGGAGAAATGGGTCATGCTGCTCAATTCGCTCGGGCAGCTCGGCGAGACCGACCGGGCGCGGGCCGTCTGGACCGAGGCGCAGAAATATTTCGCACAGGATGCCGCCGGGCTCGCCACGGTGCGCCCCGCAGCCGAGGCCCTTGGAGTGGCGAATTGATCCACGACGAGATCGCCGAATTCGCGCGTGCCCTCACGCCGGGCACCGCGGTCGCCGGGCTCGACTACGGCGACAAGACCATCGGCGTCGCGGTGTCCGATACCTTGCGCCAGGTGGCGACCCCGCTGGAGACGATCCGGCGCAAGAAGTTCACCCAGGATGCCGCGAAGCTCGGCGAGATCCTCGCCGCCCGCGGGATCAGCGGGCTGGTGCTCGGCCTGCCGCGCAACATGGACGGCTCCGAGGGCCCCCGCTGCCAGTCTACCCGCGCCTTCGCGCGCAATCTCGACCGGGCGCTAGGTCAGATGCCCGACCAGACGCCCGGCCAGACGACAGGTGTGGCGACAGGTGTGGAGATTACCTTCTGGGACGAACGGCTCTCGACCGTGGCGGCGCAGCGCGCGCTCCTCGAAGCCGACGCCTCGCGCGCCCGCCGCGCAGAGGTCATCGACCACGTTGCCGCCGCCTACATCCTGCAAGGCGCGCTCGACCGCATGAGGATGCTGTGACCGACGCGCCGCCCGCCCGCACCCCGCTCACGCCTTGCGTGAATATCTGCGTGATCCACCCGGAAGCCGGCATCTGCGCCGGCTGCTATCGCACCCGCGACGAGATCGCCGCCTGGGGCGGGCTCACCAACGACCAGCGACGGGCGATCATGGACGGGCTCGCGGACCGCGCCCGGTTGCTCCAAAAGCGCCGCGGCGGCCGCGCCGGGAAGCTTGCGCGCCGCGCAGGCAGCTGACCGGGCACGACACCCCGCGACGTGGCCCGGGCATTGCCGATGTCTCAGGTTTTCACCGCTGCGCGGGCGCCCGCCAGGGTCGCGGCGAACCCCGTGCGCATCAGGGAAACGTCCGCGCCGACTCCGAGAAAATTGAACCCGAGGTCCAGGTAACGCGGATAAATCGCCGCGTCGTAATGGATGATCCCGGCGGCCTTGCCGGCACGTCTGATCCGCACCGCCGCATCGGCGATCACCGCCTGCACCTCTTCGGCACCCGGATTGCCGAGATAGCCCATGTCGGCCGACAGATCGGCCGGGCCGATGAACACGCAGTCGACGCCCGCGATCTCCAGGATGTCGTCGAGGTTTTCGATCGCGGTTCGCGTCTCGGCCTGGACGATCACCCCGATCTGGTCATTGGCCGTCGCGGGGTAATCCGCCACCCGGCCCCACCCCGCGACCCGCGCCACGTTGGCGCCCAGACCGCGCGTGCCCACGGGCGCATAGCGCGTCGCCCGTACGACCCTTTCGGCCTGCGCGCCGGTATCGACCATCGGCGCCAACAGCGTCTGGGCCCCCATGTCGATCGCCTGCTTGATCACCCAGTCCTCACCCACCGGCACCCGAACCACCGCGTTGGTGCCGCCCAGCGCCAGCGCACGAAGCTGCGCGGTGATCGCCTCGGGCGACCAGGGCCCGTGCTCGCCGTCGATCAGGCACCAGTCGAACCCGGTCGCCCCCGCAATCTCGGCCGCCACCGGCGAGGCGGCGTTGAGCCAGAGACCGATCTGCGTCTCTCCCTGCGCGAGGGCGGCTTTGAGGCGGTTGGTGGGTGCGGCCCATGGCGGTCCTCCTCCTTCGGTTTCCTCAAGCCCTACCCCGGGACCCGCCGCGCATCAACGTAAGCGGCGGGACAGCGCGCCGACTCCCCCGTCCACCGCAACGGCGCCGCCCGGTTCTTCTGACTTCCTCAGGTAGCTTGGGGGCGCGCGGGCGCAGCTCAGCCGTCATTGGCAGCCCGGCGGCGGTCAGTTCGGTCGTGACGCCCGTCCCCCGGAAATTGCGTGGGTCGCCGCCGACTTGTTTGGCGGTACCCCTCCGGGGTGACGGGGGCGCATCTCGGCCGTCATTGCCATCGCGGCGGTGGTCGGCTCGGTCTTGACGCGCATCCCCCGCACTGAGGGTGGGGCGCCCCCGATTTGTTTGGTGGCACCCCTCCGGGGTGACGGGGGCGCAGCCCCCGGCCTGCCCGCCGCAGGCGGCGCGCGTCAGCGCGCAATCCCCGCCCGCCGCAGGCGGCGCGTCAGCGCAGGGATCTCCCGCGGCCCGGGCCCCGTTTCACCCCACCCGTTCAAGCCGGATCAACGCAAACGGCTTGTCGATATCGTTGATCGGCCAGCGGCCGGCCTCGACGAAACCCAGCCGTTCCGAGAAACCGCGCGCGGCGGCGTTGGCCGCGTCGACCTCGAGTGCGCGTTGGCCTTTGCGCGCGAGCGTGTGGTCGGCAAGGGCGCGGCCCACACCCTGCCGCTGCGCCGCGGGGGCGACGAACAAACCGCCGATGAAATCGTCTAGCAAGCGGATGAAGCCGAGGAAGACCCGATCCGCCTCGGCGCCCCATGGCTCCGCGCCCGGGAGACAGTGCTCGGCAACGACCGCCTGCCGGCGGCGCAATTCCGTCTCCCAAGAACCCTGTGCACCTCGCACGACGCGGCCAGCCACAGCGCCGCGAGCGCGTCGGTCTCCGCCGCGCGGAACCGGCGCAGGATCACAGGTAGTCGGAGCGCTGCAACCCGTACTTGGCCATCTTCTCGTTGAGCGTGCGGCGCGGCAGGCAAAGCTCTTCCATCACCCCCACGATCGAGCCCTTGTGACGGCGCATCGTGTTGTCGATGAGCATCCGCTCGAAGGCTTCGACATATTCCTTGAGCGGTTTGCCCTCGGTGGTCATGGTCTGCGGCTGCACATCCTCGTGGTCGTTCATCAGAAGCGACGAGATCGTGCCCGAGCCGCGGCGCGATTGCAGCACCGCACGTTCGGCGATGTTGATGAGCTGGCGGATGTTGCCGGCCCAGGGCGCCTGCAAAAGCTGCGCCGCTTCCTGCGCCGTCACCGTCGGCGCGGCACAGCCGTATTCCTCGGCGAACTGGTCGGCGAAGCGGGTGAACAGCATCAGGATGTCCTCGCCGCGCGAGCGCAGCGGCGGCAGGGTGATCTTCATCTGCGCGAGGCGGTAGAACAGGTCCGGCCGCAGCGCATCCTCGCAGACATTGCCGGCTTCCTGCATGTTGCACACGGCCACCACCCGGGTTTCCGGCGGCGTGCCCTGGTCGTTGATCCAGGCCAGCAGCCGCGCCTGCAGCGCCATCGGCAGAGATTCGATGTCTTCGAGTACCAGCGTCCCGCCGCGCGCCTGCTCGACCAGGGGCTGCGCCCCGCCCTCTTCCATCGGGCCGAACATCTTGATGCCGAGCCCGTCTTCGTCCTGGCCCGCGAGCCGGACAACGACGAACTTGCGGCCCGCCTTGGCGCCGACCGCGTGCAACGCGTGCGCCACCAGCGTCTTGCCGGTGCCGGTCTCGCCGTCGATCAGCACATGGCCGTCGGCTTGGCCGATGTCGAGGATGTCCTCACGCAGCCGCTCCATCACCGGCGAGGCGCCGATCAGCTTTTTCATGATCGTCGTGCCGTCGCCAAGCTCGCGGCGCAGCGCGCGCGCATCAAGCGTCATCCGCCGGGCCGCCGTCGCCTTCTTGGCGAGCTCGGTCATCCGGTCGGGGTTGAACGGCTTTTCGAGAAAGTCGTAGGCGCCGACCCGCATCGCCTCCACCGCCATCGGCACATCGCCGTGACCGGTGATCATGATGACGGGCAAAGCCGAATCGAGGCTCATGAGCTTCTTGAGAAACTGCATCCCGTCCATCCCGGGCATCCGGATGTCGGAGACCACCACGCCCGGGTAGTCGGTGCCAACGCTCTTCAGCGCATCCTCCGCGGAGGGAAATGTCTCGGTGTCGAACCCCGAGAGCGCCAGCCATTGGGAAATGGACTGACGCATGTCCTGTTCGTCGTCGACGATCGCGATTTTCATTGCCTGGGCCATGTTCTTGGTACCCTCCGGCCCCCCTTTCGGGCCAAATTCCCCGGACCTATCCCGCCCGGGCGGATGTTCGCACACTCATTCGGCGGCTTCCACATCCTTTGATGCATTCTTGTCCCCGGCGTTCAGCACCGGCAGTTCCACTTCGAAAACCGCGCCACCCTCGCTCCAGTTGCGCGCCGTGAGGCGGCCGCCGAGGTCGGTCACGATGCCCGAGGAGATGGCGAGCCCGAGGCCGACACCGTCGCCCGGAGCCTTGGTGGTGTAGAAGGGTTCGAACAGCTTGTCGAGGTCCGCCACGCCGGGGCCGTTGTCGCGCACCGAGATCCGCGCAGACTCGCTGTCGGCGGTGAGCAGGATGTCGACCTGCGGCGCTTCCACCGCCTTTGTGGCGTCGATCGCGTTCCTCAAGAGGTTGATGAGCACCTGCTCGAGCCGCACCCGGTCGCCCAGCACGACCACCCGGTCGCGCGGCATGTTGCGGGTGATGCGCACCTGGCGGCGCTTGAGCTGCGGCTCCATCATGCTGAGCGCGGCCGAGACCGAGTTGCGCACGTCGAGCTCCTCGAACGCCTCGCCGCCCTTGCGGGCGTAGCTCTTGAGCTGGCGGGTGATCGCCCCCATCCGCTCGATCAGGTCGTCGATCCGCTGAAACGAGCTCAGCGCCTCCTCGGCGCGCTTGCGTTGCAGCAGCAGCTTGGCGCCCGCAAGGTAGGTCTTCATCGCCGCCAGCGGCTGGTTCAGCTCGTGGCTGACCGCGGCCGACATTTCACCCAGTGCCGCCAGCTTGGACGACTGGGCGAGCGTTTGCTCGGCGACCTGGAGGTTCGCTTCCGCCTTCTGGCGTTCGGACACCTCGCGCCTGAGCGCCTCGTTGAGGGTGCGCAGTTCGGCCGATTCAAGCTGGAACGAGAGCGACCGCGAGGTCGCGCGGCGCGAAATCACGTAAAACGTCACCGCGAGCAGGATGGCAAATCCCATGATCTCCAGCGCCAGCACCCCGTTCACGCGCTCGCGCACCGAGGCATAGGTGGTGAAGGTGGTCATCCGCCAGCCCTGGAAATCGATCCTCGCATCCTGGCGCAGGACTTCGTCACCGGTGAACAGCGCTTCGGCCGGCAGCGAGGCCCAGTTGGCGGTCGCCAGGTTCGCCCGTTCGATCGCACTGGCCGGCGCCATCAGCTCGAGCGCCTCCGTCTCAGAGCGGCCGCGCCAGCGCGATTCGGTCGCGAGGATCACCTGTCCTTCGGTGTCGGTCACCATCACCGCGTCCTGGATCTCGGCCCAGCTTCCCTCGAACTTCGCGAGATCGACCTCGACCACGATCACCCCGAGCAGATCGCCCTGCAAAGAGATCTTGCGCGCATAGGTGAAGCCGTAATTGCCGGCCTCGGCCCGCGCGGTGGTGAACACGGTGTCGTCCGAGCGCAGCGCGTTGACGAAATATTGCAGACCGCGGCGATTGGAGCCGAGCTGTTCGCGCTGGGTCGCCGCCACCACCCGGCCGTCCGAGTCGAGCAGTTCCAGCGAGGCGGCGCCGATCTCTTCGCGGTAGGAGATCAGCCGCTGCGAGGACGCGACGTAATCCTGGCTCGCAAGCGCGCCCATCAGCGTCGGGTCGCGCGACAACAGCAGCGGCACCACCGAGTTGCGCTGCAGTTCCGATTTCAGATTGCCCGAATAGAGCGCCATGCGCAGCTCGGCGCGCGAGCGCGTCGTTTCGGTGTAACGCGTTGTCAGCCAATCGTTCGAGACCCAGACCACCGCCACCGCAAGGGTGATCAGCACGACCAGCACGATACGCGCCCGCAGCGACATGCGCTGGGGGCCGGGCCGGTCCGGAGATGCTGCGGTTTTGCGTGACATAAGCGCGACTATACGCGCGGGCGGGGCCCGGTCACAATCAGGCGGTCACCAGCGCCCCCGCGAGCGAGCGGAACATTGCCACCCCGTCGGTTCCGCCATGGGCCGGATCGGCGGCCCGTTCCGGATGCGGCATCATCCCCAACACCCGGCGGTTGGCCGAAAGCACGCCGGCGATATCGGCGGTCGAGCCGTTGGGGTTGCCCTGGTAGGTGAAGGCGATCCGGTCCTCGGCCACGAGCCCGGCAAGCGTCGCCTCGTCGACCTGGTAATTGCCGTCGTGGTGGGCGACCGGGATGGTGATCTTCTGGCCTTTCCGGTACCCCGAGGTGAAGGCGCTGTCGGCGCTCGCGACGGTCAGCTCCACCGGCTTGCAGATGAACTTCAGGTTCGCATTGCGCATCAGGGCGCCCGGCAGCAGGCCGGTCTCCGTCAGCACCTGAAAGCCGTTGCAGACGCCCAGCACGTAACCCCCGCGCCCGGCGTGCGCCACCACCGATTGCGAGATCGGGCTCTTCGCCGCGATGGCCCCGCAGCGAAGGTAGTCGCCGAAGGAGAAGCCGCCGGGAATGCCGACAATGTCGGTGCCGTCGGGCAGGTGATCGTCCTTGTGCCAGACCATGGCGACCTCGGCGCCGGCAGCGCGGAAGGCCACGGCCATGTCGCGGTCGCAATTGGAGCCGGGGAAGACGATGACGGCGGCGCGCATCAGCCCAGCACCTTGACGGCGTAATTCTCGATCACGGTATTGGCGAGCAGCTTCTCGCACATCTCGCGGATCGTGTCCTCGGAGGTGCCGTCGGCCACCTCGAGCTCGATCACCTTGCCCTGGCGTACGGCCTCGACACCCTCGAACCCCATCGCGCCGAGCGCATGGCGCACCGCCTCGCCCTGCGGGTCGAGCACCCCGGTTTTCAGCATGACATCGACGCGGACTTTCATGGCGGCGGCTCCTTCGATTCCAGATGGCTTGCGTTCTACAGGCAAGCGGCCAGAGGGACCAGATCCCACCCGACCCGAGGCCGGGCCGAAATCGCTTCGAAGCGATTTGACAAGCGTTTTGCAAAACGCTTGCCCGGCGCCCGTGGCAGGCTCAGTTGATCACATGCGGCTTCGGCGCGTGGGTCACGTTGGTCGGCAGGACGCCCAACCTGCGGGCCACTTCCGTGTAGGCATCGGTCAAGGACCCGAGATCGCGGCGGAACACGTCCTTGTCGAGCTTCTGGCCGCTCTCGATGTCCCACAGCCGACAGCTGTCGGGGCTGATCTCGTCGGCGATGATGAGGCGCATGTAGTCATTGTCCCAGACCCGGCCGACCTCGATCTTGAAATCGACGAGCTTGATGCCGACGCCGAACAGCACACCGGTCAGGAAATCGTTGACCCGCAGCGCAAGTGCCACGATGTCGTCGAGATCCTGCTGCGTCGCCCAACCGAAGGCGATGACGTATTCCTCGGGCACCAGCGGATCGCCCAGCGCGTCGTCCTTGTAGGAGAACTCGACGATCGGCCGCGGCAGTTGCGTGCCCTCCTCAAGCCCCAGCCGCTTGGCCATCGTGCCGGCGGCGAAGTTGCGCACGATCACCTCGAGCGGCACGATCTCGACCTGGCGGATCAACTGCTCGCGCATGTTCAGCCGCTTGAGGAAATGGGTCGGCACGCCAATGTTGTTGAGCCCGGTCATGAAGAACTCGGAGAGCCGGTTGTTGAGCACGCCCTTGCCCTCGATCACGTCGCGCTTTTCGGCGTTGAAGGCGGTGGCGTCGTCTTTGAAATACTGCACCAGAGTGCCCGGCTCAGGCCCCTCGTAGAGGATTTTCGCCTTGCCTTCGTAGAGCTTTTTGCGACGTGCCATGAGATCACTTTCCTTGCTGCGCGCGCGGCCCTCGGAGGCGCGCGCGCGTATCGCGCCCTCTTAGACCAAGGGCGCGTGCGCGGCAAGAGAGGGCGCTATCGGCGCTTGGCCCGCCGGCCGCGCCACGGGCCGGCGACAAGGGCGTAGAGTTTGTTGCGCAAGGCGTCCGGGTCGCCGAAAATGCGCCCGTCCATTCCCGGCGGTGGCGGAATACCGGGACGTTTGCAAAACACTTCCTCCTCGCGCGGCGCCAGCGTCGATTTCGGATGCAGGAACACCCAATTGTCCGTCTCCAGCCCGAGCGTGCCCTCGCGCGCATGGCGGATCCTGAGCTTGAGGTCTTCGTTGCCCTCTGGACCAAGCGTGTCGCCGTCGTTGAAGCTGTTGCCGTATTGCAGATGCAGAATGGCCGCGCCGAGCACCAGTTCGGCGGCTTGTGCCGGTGCGATCCGGGCCAGCGGCAGCAGCATTTCGTGGCCGGTGAAGGCCGCCACGCCCACGGTCTGGGCGGTCACCGGCACCGGCGCCCCCCCGTCCGGCACCGGCTGGACGCTGAG
>Ga0209121_10000441_pt1 | contig 43271 bp, 45 predicted proteins | sample Cruoilmetagenom3_FD_187292 | JGI IMG/M metagenome (GOLD analysis project Ga0209121, IMG submission 187292) | Oil polluted marine microbial communities from Coal Oil Point, Santa Barbara, California, USA - Sample 3 (SPAdes) (version 2) | ecosystem: Environmental > Aquatic > Marine > Oil seeps ... | reverse complement strand
TAAAATCTAATTTAAACAAAATGAGTCCGATAAAATATCGGACTCATTGTTATCAAAATTAATTATAAATTTGTCTAAACTTTTGGGGGCACTCTAATTGGCGGATTTTTTAATTTCTTATTTTCAAAATTTAGAAAACTTCTCTTCCTGAAAAATGAAAAGCAGATTCAATCGCTGCATTTTCATCACTGTCTGAGCCGTGAACAGCATTAATACTCATAGATTCTGCATACATTTTACGAATGGTTCCTTCAGCAGCATCAGCAGGATTTGTTGCACCAATTAAAGCACGAAAATCTTCTACTGCGTTGTCTTTTTCAAGAACTGCAGCCACAACTGGACCTCTAGTCATATACGAAACCAATTCACCAAAAAATGGTCTTTCATTGTGAACAGCATAAAACTCTTCAGCATCAGCTTTGGTCATATGTGTCATTTTCATTGCAATAATTTTAAAACCTGAACTTTGAATTTTATCAAGTATAGCACCAATAAAACCTTTTTCAACTGAATCAGGTTTAAGCATAGTAAACGTTCTGTTTGTTGCCATTTTATAGTTGTTTAATTTAAATTTTCGGCAAATATACTATTTTCTAAATAATATAAAATTAACTAGTTATATATTTGAGTGTAACTTTCAAAAAGAGTATAATTATCTCCTCTCATTTCTAGTTGGACTTCTTTTTTACTGAAATTAAATTTTAAAAGCCCAAAACTTTTATCTGAAACTACATTTCCTACTCTAAATTTATTCGGTTCAGATTTAAAATTGGTATAGGAATGCGTCAATCCACTCGATGTAAAATCGATTAATGGATACGACAAACCTTCCACATTTTTGGAGGAAAATTCTGAAATATGCCTGTCTCCAGATAATATAATAGTTTTAGATTCTTTATTTAATTTAAGTATATTTTCAAGTTTTTCAACTTCATGTGGCATATTTCCCCAAGTTTCAAAACCGTGTTCTGAAGCTAAAAACTGAATACTACTTACAATAATATTAAAAGTAGCTTTTGAATTTACTAATTCGTTTTTTAGCCATTGCCATTGTTCCTCACCCAGCATTGTTCCTTCATTATTATTGTTTGGTTTGTACCTTTTTTTGGTTTCAGTATCACGTGTTAACGCGGACCTGAAATAACGAGTGTCTAAAACAATAATTTTTACAGAGCCTTCATCTAAATTGTAGTTTTTTGAATAATAAAGTCCTTTTTGTTTTCTTCTAGCATCATTTAATGGGACATCTAAAAAATTAAGAAACAATTGTTGAGCACTGTCTTTTTTTGAATATTCAACGCCTCCATCATTAATTCCATAATCGTGATCGTCCCAAGTTCCTAAAATTTCTATTTTATTTGAAAATGAATTGTAAACTGAATCATTTTTTTGTTTGTTGAAATTTTTTTCTAAAAACTTCATATCCTCCGTATCGGAATAAATGACGTCTCCTCCCCAAATCCAAACAGTAGGATTTTGGTTTTCAATATCATCCCAAAGATGATTTTCCAAAACTTGGTTATTACAAGAGCCGAAAGCAATGGTGAAATCAGTCTTGTTAGCTGTTTCTTTTGCTGGTGTAATTTCAGATGTAGGATTTGTTTTACAAGAGTTCAAAACTAAAATAAGAAGTAAAAATGCGAGTGATTTTTTCATTGCCATAAATTAAATAAGGTTGTTACAAATATACACATGTTAAAATAAAAATATTCTCTAATTATTGTATATTCGCAGTTCATGAATGTAACAGAAATTAAAGAAATAAAAGAGTTTTTTTCTACACCTAAAAATGTTGTAGTTGTTCCGCATAGAAATCCAGACGGAGATGCAATGGGTTCTTGTTTAGCTATTTACCATTATTTAGGTAGTAAAGGCCATACCGTAACGGTCGTAACACCAAACGACTATCCTTCCTTTTTAAAGTGGTTGCCAGGTTCTAAAGAAGCTTATAAGTTCGACATGCAAAACAGACAGGCGAAAGGTGCCATTGATACTGCTGATGTCATATTTTTATTAGATTTTAATGCTTTGCATAGAGTAGGTAACGATATGCAAAATACGTTGGAGAAATATAAAGGTGATTTTATAATGATCGATCATCACCAACAACCTGATGATATTGCTAAATATTTGTTTTCGGACACTTCTATATGTTCTACCTGCCAAATGGTATATCATTTTATTGAAAAACTAGACGATGTGGCTTCCATAAATGCTGATATAGCTACTTGTTTATATACAGGTATTATGACCGATACAGGTTCATTTAGATTTCCATCTACTACGAGTGTTACGCATAGAATTATCGCTGATTTAATTGATAAAGGTGCTGAAAATGCAAAAATTCATAACAATGTCTACGACACCAACTCTTATGGAAGATTGCAATTATTGGGTCGTGCGTTGAGTAATTTAAAGGTTATTAAAAATCTTAAAACGGCTTATATTTCTTTAACTCAAGAGGATTTAGATGAGTTTAATTTTGAAAAAGGAGATACTGAAGGGGTTGTAAACTATGCGTTGTCTTTAGACGGGATTATTTTTGCAGCTATTTTTATAGAAGATGTAGAACAAAAAATTATTAAAATGTCGTTCAGGTCAAAAGGAAGTTTTTCGGTAAATCAATTTGCTAGAAAATATTTTGATGGTGGCGGACATGACAACGCTGCTGGTGGAAAATCACTAATTTCACTTAAAGAAACTATTGAGAAATTCAAAAGCGTTTTACCTGAATTTAAAGAAGAATTATTAAAGTCTTATGAAAACTAACATACTGCTCTTCCTACTTTTTTTAGGTTTAGTATCTTGTTTAAATCCTGAGCCTAGAAAACCAATTCAACGTAAAACATCACAAATTGATAAGGTTTCAATAGAATTTAACAAACAATTAAATTCAATTGAAGAGAATTTATTCAAAATATATATGGAAGCCGATTCGTTGAATACGTACAAATCATCATCAAACGGATTTTGGTTTACGCATAACACTAAATCGAAGAATACAAATTTTCCAAAATCAGGCAATATTCTTGAATATAATTACGAAATTAGCAACCTTGACAATTCTATTGTATATAATTCCGATGAGGTTGGAAATTTAAAGTATGTGGTAGATAAACAAGAAATTATTAAAGGATTGCAATTTGGTTTAAAACTAATGACCGAAGGTGATGTAGTTACGTTTTTATTCCCATCACATTTAGCATATGGTTTTACCGGAGATCAAAATAGAATTCAAATAAATCAACAATTAATTTATAAAGTTCAATTATTAAAAATAAATGTTAAAAATGAAAATATTTAAAGTATTATTTACAGCTGTTTTGGTTGTTTCGTTAAGTTCTTGCAATAGTCAAGGTGTTACAAAAAAATCATTAGACAATGATATTGATTCTGTGAGCTATGCTTTGGGCTTGGATATGGGAGTTAAAGTGAAAACTAATTTTAAAGAAATTGAAAAAGATTTGTTCATTCAAGGGTTTCAAAACGGATTAGATTCTATAAATTTAAAGCTAGATCCGAAGACAATTAACCAAGTATTGAGTACCTTTTTTCAAAAAAAGCAACAACAAGATCAGTTAAAAGCCAAAGAAGAAGCTGAAAAAAAGGCTGAGGCTGATTTTGCTGAAGTAAAAAAAGAAGGAGAAACATTTTTAGCAGAAAATAAAACAAAAGAGAATGTAGTTGTTACCGAAAGTGGATTGCAATACATTGTTTTAAAAGAAGGAACTGGTGATAAACCAGCAGTAAACTCAAGAGTTGAAGTTCATTACCATGGTACTTTAATTGATGGAACCGTATTTGACAGTTCGGTAGATAAAGGTCAAACCTACAAAACTTTTGTTAACCAAGTTATTAAAGGTTGGACCGAAGGATTACAGTTAATGAATAAAGGTGCAAAATTTAAGTTATTTGTACCTCAAGAATTAGCTTATGGAGCTTTTCCACATCAAGGAGGTAAAGTAAGACCTTTTGATATGTTAATTTTTGAAGTAGAATTAATAGATATTATAAAACAATAAAAAATGAAATTTTTAAGAATAATTGTTTTAGCTATTGTCGTTGTTTCTTGTAAACCAGCAAAGTATGCCGATTTGGATGATGGCTTATATGCAGATATGATAACAAATAAAGGTGATATTTTATTGAAATTGGAATTTGAAAAAACCCCAATAACCGTGGCTAATTTTGTTTCCTTGGCTCAAGGAACAAACATAGAAGTTGTGGATTCTTTAAAAGGAAAGCCATATTATAACGGTATTATTTTTCACCGTGTAATTAATGATTTTATGGTTCAAGGTGGAGATCCAACAGGAACAGGAGCAGGGAATCCAGGCTATAAGTTTAAAGATGAATTTCCAAAAGATTCGGTAGGAAATTTATTGTTAAAGCACGACAAGTCAGGGATATTGTCAATGGCTAATTCAGGTCCAACAACGAATGGAAGTCAGTTTTTTATCACGCACAAACAAACAGAATGGTTAGATGGTAAACATACTGTTTTTGGTAATGTTGTGAAAGGGCAAAATGTGGTAGATTCAATAGTAAAATTTGATACTATTAAAAATGTTGACATTATTACAGTAGGGAAGATAGCTAAGAAGTTTAATGCTTCTGAAACGTTCTCTAATTTTATGGAAGACTTCAAAAAAGAAGCTGAAAAAGACGAGAATAAAATAAAGGAAGCAATTAAACGTATGAAGTGGAAAATGGACCAAAATTCTATGGGTGCAAAAGAATTGCCTTCAGGGTTAAAAATAATGATTACAAAACCCACTGAAGGTGAAAAACCTAAAACAGGTTCAAAGGTTATGGTTAGTTGTGCTGGGTATTTTACCAATGGAAAATTATTTTACACCAATTATAAGGAGGTTGCTGAAAACTTTTTAATGTTTAGTGAAGCAGCTGAGAAACAAAAAGGTTATGAACCATTTGAAACAACTTACGGCCCAAAGGCAAGATTAATACCTGGTTTTAGAGAAGGGTTACAACAATTAAAAGTTGGAGAAAAAGCAATGTTGTTTATCCCTGCGCATTTAGGTTACGGTGCACAAGGAAATGGTAGAGTAGTACCACCAAACACAGATTTAGTTTTTGAAATAGAATTGGTTGAAATAGTTTCACCTAAATAATACTATGTTCGATTATCTAATTGAAAAAGATATAGAACTTTTTTTATTCCTAAATAATTTAGGAACAACACAATGGGATGGATTCTGGATGTTTATTACAAACAAATACAGTTTCATCCCATTGTATTTGTTTTTACTGTACTTAACATTTAAGCAATTTGGCACAAAAAAAACACTATTTACACTACTCGTTGTTGTAATATTAATTTTACTTACAGACCAAACAAGTAATTTATTTAAATATGGGTTTGAGAGGTTAAGACCTTGCCATAATGCTAATATTCAAGACTATGTGCGTTTGGTAAAAGAGCGTTGTGGAGGTTTGTATGCGTTCTTTTCTGGTCACGCTTCCAATACAATGGGGATTGCTGTTTTTTTTGGATTTTTATTAAAATCTTCTTATAAAATATTGCCAATTCTATTAATAATTTGGGCCATGTTCGTAGCTTATAGTAGAATATATATTGGTGTTCACTTTCCGTTAGATATTCTTGTAGGAATGCTCTTTGGTGTAGTTTATGGAGCACTTTCGTATAAAATTTTACAATTTTTGTGGAAACGATTTACGGTTTAGATTCGTAAATATATTTGTTAAAAGGAAATAAATAAATCAAGAAGAAAATTACGCCAAAAGCCAATTCATAAAGTTCCCATTTTCTATCAGAAGGCATAAGCGTAAGTACAATGGTAGTTGTAATTAAAAAGGCAAAAGTATGATGCCATTTTGGAATTGGAACTCCAAAAGAATTTATCAAATTGTGAATCCACTTAATTTTTCTAAATAAAAAAGGCGTAATAATTAAGTAAATAATTAATACAGCAGTTAACAATTGGCTGAATATAATTTTGTTAATTTTTTTGCCTTCAACAACCATATTGTGCAAGTTAGTTTCGCCTTGAGCATTATTTTCTAAAAAATATTCAGAAGATTCTACATTAAAAATGCGCTGTCCCCAAGAAATTTCTTCACCAGCTCCAAAAATAAAAATCAATGCCATAAAAAAAACACCAATTTTCCAAAGTGGCTTTTTAACTAAAAAGAACTTTATGAGTCTGTAAATTAGTAGCGCACTTATGCAAAACAATAAAAAAGCTGTACAATATTCGGCAAAGCCATCTTCTTTTGTATAAACGGTATCGAAATATTCTAAATCTGTATTTGCATAATAGACACCAAGGCTTAATACTAGTAATAAAAAAATATAGGCTAATTTATCGGTACGAGTTAATTGTTTCAAAATCATTTGTCAAAAGTACTATTTTTTTGAAACCAAATAAAATTGTCGAATCAATCTTTCTTTTTGCTTTGCTCCAAAATTGATATTATAGGTTTCTAAGTTTTGTAAGTTAAAATTAGGAGCTAATTTTTGTTGAATAAAACTGGTGTCTTTATTCATTATAAGTAAACCAAACGAAGCTAATTTAGGCAACTCTAACTGTTCTTCTTTATAAATATTTTCAATTTTTCCGTTGTAGTCCCAAATTAATTCAGGTGTTACTTCATCAATTGAAAAAGTTGTTATTTGGTGTTGTTCTTCTAATTTTTTTAATGAAGAAATACTATTGTAAGTTTCATTTTTATTAAAATGTTTAGATATTGGCAAGCCAAATAAGAAAACTGAAACAACAAATAAAACAGTGTAATAAAACAAAGGTGTTATTTTTTTCTTTGACAAGTTTTTCCAAATAAGAAACCCTAATGTAAAAAGAGAAATACTGGTTAAAATAAAGCTAACTAAATATTGTGAAATTGAACCTTTTAAAAGAAAATACAAACCAAACGGAGCAAGAATTCCTAAAGTACCAACCAAACCAAAATGAAAATAAATAGGAAACGTTTCTTTTTTCGATTTCCAATTGGTGAATTCATTGATTAAATAATTTATATAAAAACTTGTATTTAATGCTAACGGAATTAAAACAGGCATTAAATAACGTGCTTTTTTTTCTGGAATAATAGAGAGTAATATCACCGCTAAAATTGTCCATAAAAACGAAAAGCGATATGCTTTTTTATTTGTTACTCTTTTAATTAAGTATGGATATAGCAAGCCAACAAAGGCGGGAATTGTCCATATGCCAGATTGGGTAAAGAAACTCCAATAATAATAAAACGGACGTACATTATAGCTACTCCAATTTCCAGTTTCCTTATTTGCAACAGCTAAAAAGGTTTCGGGATTCACTAAACGAACATATGTAAACCACCATCCACCAATGACCAGAAATAAGATTATGAAAGCAATAATTGGAACTGTCTTTTCTTTTAATTTTTTAAACTTAAAAACAACTCCATAGGCAATAACAAATGGTAAAAACAAGGCATATAACGATACGGGACCTTTACTCATTATTGAAAAGCCAATGAAAACTCCAACAAGTAAAACATTTTTCCAGTTTATTTTTTCATCATTGAAAAACTTAAGAAGAAAAAGTAAGCCTATTGCCATAAATCCGTGGGTGAAAATGTCCCAAGGTGCTTCGTTTATAATGGCAAATACATAAAATGACGTTATTAATATTAGGCTATTGTATAAACTATGTTTGTTAGAAATTTTTAATTCTTTCGATAAAAAGTAACTCGTAATTCCTAAAATTAAGACCATTATTGCAGCAGGTAATCGAAGTGCAAATAAACTGTTAACTCCAAAAGTAAGTCCTGAAATTGCTGTTAGCCAGGTTGGTAAAGGTGGTTTTTGATAACGCGCTTCACCATTCATAGTTGTTAACAGCCAATTGTTATCTTGAATCATTTCTCTTGCCGTAATAAAATTACGAGCTTCCATAATGGTTACTTCTGGGATTCCTAAGTTTACAACCAGTAATAAAATGGTGAAAAGGGCAATTGATGCTAAAGGATATTTCTCAATATAGTTAATCATTTCAATACTTATTTCCTTGATAGTATAATATTTCTAAAATAAATAACCGACCCCATAATGTGCCCAACAAACAATACTGGATCTAACCTAAATATTGCATAAATTAAAATCATTATAGAGCCAATTAAACTCAATAACCAAAACCCCAAGGGTAAAACCGATTCTTTTGTTCTTTCAGAATAAATCCATTGATAAACAAAACGTAATGTGAAAATTATCTGTGCAACACTTCCCCAAATTAACAAAGAAGTTGATATGTCGTCATTTTTAAATAAATTAGAAATGTCGTACGTATTGTTGTTAAATGAATAAATAACTAAAAGTGCTGGAAAAATCCATAAAAACCATTGCAATGGTTTTGGTGCTTTTTGCCATTCGCCTTGTAATTGTAAATTTCGAATATAAATGAAGTAGGTGAGTGCCTGACCCAACATTATGGCAAAATCATTGCGTAAATAACCATAAACAAACAATAAAAAGGAAGCTAATAAACTAAGTTTCCAAAATATAGAAGGTGTCAAAACTTTTTTATTTTTTTCTGAAACAATCCATTGTAATATCAACCTTCCAGAAAAAAGGATTTGCGCTAAAAATCCAATGCTATAAATAATCCAGTTACTCATTAACCTTTTTTAGCAATATTAAAATTGATGTATTTTTTCTTCATCCATAAATACGCAAAACAATCCATTAAAGGGCCTAAAAGTCTGTTCCACAAACCATATTTAGCTTCACCAGCAATTCTTGGAAAATGTTGTACAGGAATTTGTTTAATTCTACCTTTTTGCAATAAAATCATTGCAGGTAAAAAACGGTGTAATCCTTTAAACATTGGTATGTTTTTGGCGTAACTCGTTTTTATAACTTTTAACGGACAACCAGTATCATCCATTCCGTCGTGCGTAAATGATCTTCGTATGCCATTTGCAATGGTTGATGACATGTTTTTCACAAAAGAATCTTTTCTATTTGCTCTAACTCCAGTAACCAATTCATAATTTTCAATTTCAGTCAAAAGAAGGTTAAAATCTTCAGGAGCAGTTTGTAAATCAGAATCAATATAACCAACCAATTCAGTATTGGTATTTTGAAATCCAGCTGAAATTGCAGCACTTAATCCGCAATTTTTTTCAAATTGTATAAAAGAAAAATCAGTATTTCTATTGCAAATTTCTTCAATTAAATCCTGACTTTTATCTTTACTACCGTCATTAACAAATAGAATTTTTGTTTTTTTAATAGCTATTTTTATATAGGTATTTAGTTCTTGTTCAACACGTTGTAAATTGTCTTCTTCGTTGTAAACGGGAACAATAATGGTAAATTCGTAATTCATTATTTTTTCGATAATTTTAATAGTTCTTCTGCGGCTTTAAAAGGAGTAGTTTTTAAATCTTTTATAGCTTCAGAATATTTTTTTAAAGCTAATTTCACTTCTTTTTGCTGATAAAACTTATTCTTTAATTCTTGATTTATAGTTTCTAATAGCCAATAATTATTTTGCTCATTTCTTCGTTTTTCAAAATAACCATTGGATTGCGTTAAGCTTATATAATCGTCAATTATTTTGTAAACATTTTCAATTCCAATATTATGAAAAGCACTACAGGTTGTAACTTGAGGTTGCCACTCACTTTCTTTTATAGGATATAGATGTAAAGCTCTTGAAAATTCAGCTTTCGCCAATTTAGCTTTTTTAATATTGTCATTGTCCGCTTTATTAATAACAATGGCATCTGCCATTTCAATAATTCCACGTTTTATTCCTTGCAATTCATCACCAGCACCAGCTAATTTCAATAACAAAAAGAAATCGACCATACTATGTACAGCAGTTTCGCTTTGTCCAACGCCAACAGTTTCAATAAAAATAGTATTAAAACCAGCAGCTTCACATAAAATAATCGTTTCTCTGGTTTTTTGCGCCACGCCACCTAAAGAATCGCCACTTGGCGAAGGTCGGATATACGCATTTTGGTCTTTTACCAAATCCTCCATTCGCGTTTTATCGCCTAAAATACTTCCTTTGTTTATGGAACTGCTTGGATCAATGGCTAAAACAGCTACTTTTTTTCCTTTTGATGTAAAATGTTTTCCAAAAGCTTCAATAAAAGTGCTTTTTCCAACCCCAGGAACACCAGTAATACCAATTCTAATGGATTTATTAGCATATGGCAAACACGCTTCTAAAATGTTATTTGCCTTTTGTTGATGGGCTGCATTTGTACTTTCAATTAAGGTAATGGCTCTACTTAAATAACTAATATTTCCTTCTAAAATGTGTTTAACAAATTCTTTTACAGATGGTTGAGGGCCTTTTGTTCGTTTGTATTTTTTTATAGCATCTTTATTGGTGATTTCAGGTTGCTGAATACCATCAACTTCGTGTAAGGCAGATTCCATAGGGTTTTTAGCAGTCATTTAAAGCTTCCTCAATATTTGTTGTAAATTTAAAATATTTATTTCGATAAAAAATGCAACACTAAAAATATTGTCTCGTCTTTAAGATAGATGTAACTAAACTCAATGCGTAAAAAGGTTTTTTTAAACACCAGTATTATTGAAGGCTGTAAGCAAAACAATGCGAAAGCTCAAATGAAATTGTACGATAAATATTGCGATGCGATGTTTATTATTGCCAAAAGATATGTGCGCGATAGCTTTTCGGCAGAAGACGTAATGCAAGATGCTTTTATCAAAGTTTTTAAAAAAATTGATACTTATAAAGGTGAAGTTACTATCGGGGCCTGGATTAAAAGAATTGTAATTAATCAATGCATTGATTATTTGAAAAAGAAAAAAATTGAGTTGGTATCAATTCAAGAAAAAGAACTGGATATTGCCGATGACGGAATTTGGATAGTTGCAGAAAATTTAAACACAAATTTGGTGACAAAGGCGATAAATGAACTTCCAGAAAAATACAAAGTTGTATTAAACATGTATTTAATAGAAGGTTATGATCACGCAGAAATTGCGCAAGTTTTGAATATTTCAGAAGTGAATTCGAGATCGCAATTAATGAGAGGTAAAAATAAGTTGAAAACCCAATTAAGCACGTATAATTATGTCTAAAGATTTAAGAGATATGTTAAAAAATGAACCTATGATTTCGGGTGAATTATCTAAAAATCATAGAAAAAATTTCGAGAATAAGTTATTCAAAGAAATGCATACTAAAAAGAGAAAGAATAATCAATTTTTAAGAATTGCCGCATCTTTTTTAGTGATAATTGGTTTGGGTTCATCACTTTATTATTTTTCAAATGATACGGTTACACCATTAACTCAAACAGCAAAAATCGAAAATTTGGGAAGTATTTCTCCTGAATTAAAGAAAATTGAAAATTATTATTTAGCAAGTATTCAAACAGAAATTTCAGATCTTAAGAAAACTCCAGAAAACGAAGAATTATTAGACGGTTATTTAGAAAAAATTGGAGAACTATCATCTGATTATAAAGAACTAACTGAAGAATTGAATACAGAAGGTTTGAATGAAAAAACTATAAATGCGCTTATCGATAATTTACAATTGAGATTGAAACTGTTATACCAACTTAAGGAACAATTAAACGAATTAAAAAACATTAATTTAAATAATAATGAAAACGCTCAAGTATAAAATAGTAAGTTTAGTGGTACTATTCATTGCAATTGGTGCTAACGCTCAAAAGTATGATAAAAAGGTTACTGAAAAGTTCAAAGTTAATTCAGATGTGGCGATTGTTATCAATGCTTCACATACCGATATTGATGTGCAAACCTGGAATAGAAACGAAGTATCAATAGAAGCATTTATTGAAGTTGAAGGTGTTGATAAAGAAGAAGCAAATAAAATTATAAAACAATGGGAATTTGAAGCTTTGGGAAATAAAAGTAAAGTTAAAATAAGTTCTAGTTCAAATAATATGTATTTTGAATTTGATGGAGATTTTGATTTCGATTTTCCTGAAATGGAATTCGAATTACCTGAAATGAACTTTGTAATGCCTGAATTACCAGAGTTGCCAGAAATGCTAGAATTAGACTCTCTTGAATTTGTTTTTCCTGAAATTGAATTTCCAGAAATAGAAATGGAAATAGAAGAGTTTGATTATGAGGAGTATAAAGGAGATTCTCTGTATTTAAAAAAATACAAAACCAGAGTTGCAGCACAGGTTGAAAAATTTAAAAATAGCGATTGGAAAAAAAAATTAGATTCTACGCTTAGCTCAGATGAATTTAAAAGAAGCATTGATTCATTGAAACTTATGAATGTGGAAGTTGGAAAAAAATTGAAGGTTTTTATTAATTCTGAGGGTTTTAAACAAAGAATAGAGGAGTCTAAAAGAGCAGCTAAAGAAGCAACAAAACAGGTTTTGAAAAACAAAGAGCTTATAGAACAACAAACTCAACATGCAAAAAAAGCTGCAGCTGAAGCAATGAAAATGGTTGCTGAAATGAAAGCTGAAGGCAAATTAAATTCAAGCGAAAATGTATATTTTAATTCACGCAACAACCATAATTCTAAAGTAAAAATTAGAAAATACATAAAAGTTAAAGTGCCAAAAAAAGCAACTTTCGATTTAAATGTAAGACATGGAAAATTGAATATTCCAGATTCAAACACAAAAATGTCGGCAAAAATATTTTACGGAGATTTTATTGCTGGATTAATTGAAGGAGCTAAAAATAATTTAGAATTCACGAATAGTCCTGTAACTATTGAAACAATAAGTGCAAGTAATATTACCTTAAAAAATGTTCCAAACGCTACGTTTGGAACATTTTTCAACAACAATTTGTTTTCAAATTCATCTAATGTAATTATTGATGAAGTTGGTGAAGATGTAGCTTTGAGTCAAAAATTTGGAAATATTGAAGTTAATAGTGTTGTGCCTAATTTTAAAAACATGAATGTAATATTTGATTATGCTAAGGGCACTTTAAACTTTGATGATGTAGCTTATAATTTTCAAATAAATGGAAAGAAATCAAAAATATATGTTGGAGATGTTTTAACAAGAACTTCAAATAGAGGGTCAGATGAAATAGATTCTGTAAAAGGATTTCAAAAAGATAAAAATTCTTCCAATAAGCTTTTTTTAACTGGAGTTTTTAGTACAATTAAAATTAAATAATACATTTTTTTGCTATGAAATTTATAGGTTATTTGTTTATCGCCTTGGTTTTTTATTTTTCTACAAACAAAATAATTTTATTAAAATCTTCAAAAGTCAATTGCTATATAAAATCTGACACTTCAATTATTAACTTAAATGACTCCATAAAAATAAACAACCTTTATTTCCTAGGACTTGAAGAGTATACCGCGTCTGAGATTCTTTATAAAATTAGTTTAAATGATTCTGTAAAAGCAAAAAACTTTCTTCTTTTTGGAATTGTAAATCATCAAACAGCAGAAATGCTTCAATTTAAAGAAAAGTATGGTGTTGGGTTTCAATTTCAAACTTGTGTAATTAGTCCAGATTCTTATAAAAAGACTTCACAAAACAACCAGAATGTGGCTGTTTATCTATCTGATAAGTTCGATAAAACTTGGTTAAAAGATCTACCTCTTTCACCTCTTGGTATTAAAAAATAGAAAATTTTCCCATTAAGTATTTGTTGTTATCTTTACAGCTTCAAATTCAAGAAAAATTTAATGGAATTATTCAAAACAAATCAGCTAAAAATATACAATTCTTTAAGTAAGTCTAAAGAAATCTTTACTCCGGTCATTGAAGGTAAAGTAGGAATGTATGTTTGCGGCCCTACCGTTTATAGCAACGTGCATTTAGGAAATGTGAGAACCTTTATGTCGTTCGATATGATTTTCCGTTATTTAAAACACTTAGGTTATAAAGTTCGTTACGTGCGTAATATTACCGATGCAGGTCATTTAGAAAACGATGCCGATGCAGGTGAAGATCGTATTGCTAAAAAAGCACGTTTAGAAGAAATTGAACCAATGGAGGTGGTGCAACGCTATACAGTTGACTTTCATGAAACATTAGCCAAAATCAATAATTTACCTCCAAGTATTGAACCAACAGCTACAGGGCATATAGTAGAGCAAATTGAAATTATTAAAGATATTTTAAATAAAGGTTTGGCTTATGAAGTAAATGGCTCCGTTTATTTCGATGTGTTGAAATACAACGAAACTGAACATTACGGAGTGCTTTCAGGAAGAAATATTGAAGATTCAATACATAATACAAGAACATTAGACGGACAAAGTGAAAAGAAGAATCCGCAAGATTTTGCACTTTGGAAAAAAGCAGATGAGCGTCATATTATGCGTTGGCCTTCTCCTTGGAGCGATGGTTTTCCAGGCTGGCATTTAGAATGTTCAGCTATGAGTACCAAGTATTTAGGTGAAACTTTTGATATTCACGGTGGAGGAATGGATTTAAAATTTCCTCATCACGAATGTGAAATTGCGCAATCGAAAACCAACAATGGTGTAAACCCAGTTAATTATTGGTTACACGCAAATATGCTTATTTTAAATGGTCAAAAAATGGCAAAATCAACTGGAAATTATATTTTACCAAATGAAATATTTTCAGGAGATAATAAAATCTTAAGCAAGGCATTTTCGCCAAGTGCCACTCGATTTTTTATGTTGCAAGCAAATTACCGTAGTATTTTAGATTTTACAAGTGCTGGTTTGGAAGCTTCAGAAAAAGGGTATATTAAATTAATGGAAGCAGTGAATTCAATGGATAACATTGAAGTAACAAAACAATCTTCAATGGATATTCAAGCGTGGAAACAAAAATGTTATGATGCTATGAATGACGATTTTAACACACCAGTGTTAATCGCCAACTTGTTCGAAGCTGTAAAGTTTATAAACCTTTTAATCGAGAAAAAAGCTACGATTTCTTCAGAAGATTTGAAAACATTTAAAGAGACCATTAACGCATTTGTTTTTGATGTTTTAGGGTTGAAAAATGAATTGCAAGAAGATAGCTCCGATAAATTATCGGGAGTTGTTGAAATGTTAATTGGAATGCGAAAAGACGCTCGTGACAATAAAGATTGGGCACTTTCAGATAAAATTCGAGATGAACTAGCTGGTTTAGGAATTCAACTAAAAGACGGGAAAGAAGGCACAACTTTTTCAATTAATTAAAATATTGAATTATTTTATAATTGATTATTGAGCGGAGTCGAAATGCAGGATTAATTTCACAATATATAGATTTGAATAAAGTAACCAAAATATTAGCAATCCCATTTATTTGGTTGGTTCGTTTTTACCAAGCGGCTATTTCGCCATACACCCCATCAAGTTGTCGTTATTCACCAACATGTTCGGCTTATACTTTAGAGGCTTTACAAAAACACGGTATTTTTAAAGGAGGCTGGTTAGCTATTAAACGTATTGGAAGTTGTCATCCGTGGGGTGGTAGTGGTTATGATCCAGTTCCAGAAAAAAAAGAAATAAAAAAGAAAAATGGTTAATACTGTTTTACTTTTGCTTTATATTTACGATTAAAATTATAATTAAATGATATTACTTCAAATAGATTGGAATCCATCAGCAGAACTATTTAAAATTGGTTCATTTGCCATTCGTTATTATAGCCTTATGTTCGTTTGTGCATTTATGTTTGGTATGTATATAATGAAAAAAATATTTATTGAAGAAAAAGTACATCTCGATAAATTAGATACGTTATTTATTTATGTCGTGTTTGCTACGTTGTTTGGTGCTAGAATAGGACATTTTTTATTTTACGATCCATCATTTTTAATTGAAAAACCGTTGGAAGTAATTTTACCGGTCCGGTTTTCACCAAAATTTGAATTTACTGGCTTTGCCGGTTTGGCAAGTCATGGCGCAGCAATAGGTATAATTATAGCTTTGTATTTTTATAGTAAAAGAACACTAAAAAAGCCATTGCTATTTATTTTAGATAGAATTACGGTTCCTGTAGCTTTAGGAGCAGCTTTTGTTCGTGTTGGAAACTTGATGAATTCTGAAATAATTGGGAAACCAACTAATTCTGATTACGGATTTATTTTTAGACAATTAGGTGAGGATTTTCCACGACACCCTGCACAATTGTATGAAGCATTGAGTTATTTAGTCATTTTTGGAATTTTATTGTTCGTTTACTGGAAAACGGAAAAAAGAAACAAATTGGGCTATATGTTTGGTTTGTTCTTTGTGTTACTATGGTCGGTTAGATTTGTTGTTGAATTCTTTAAAGAAGCACAAGTAGATGATAGAGCAGAGTGGGCTTTGAATACAGGTCAACTTTTAAGTATCCCTTTAGTATTAATAGGACTTTACTTTATGTTTCGAAAGAGTAAGTAAAATTTCAATAAATAAAATATATGTAAAAGACTTTGAGAACTTGTTTTCAAAGTCTTTTTTGGTATGTATAGTTGAAGTTCTAATTATGTAATAGTTTTTAGTGATGATTAAATTAAAACTATTGATTGTGATTATAGTTCATTATATAGTGTATTGCATAAATTTGTGTCAGAAATAAAAAAAAATAAAACACTTTTATTATGAATACAACTATTATAGGATTGAATAAAAAAGAAACAGATAATTTAACAATTAGTTTGAATAACTTATTAGCTAATTTTCAGGTGTACTACCAAAGTTTAAGAGGGTTGCATTGGAACATTAAAGGAAAATCATTTTTTGAATTGCACGTGAAGTTTGAAGAATTTTACACCGATTCACAAGAAAAAATAGATATGATTGCTGAACGTATTTTAACATTAGGCGGGAGTCCGCTGCATACTTTTGAAGATTATTCAAGTTTGTCAAAAGTTCCTGTGGGTAAAAATATTACAAATGATGTAGAAGCCGTAAGCTTAGTTGTAAAATCACTGTCTGAATTATTAAAAATTGAGAGAAGTATATTAAATGAATCGGACAATGCAAATGATGAAGGAACAAACTCAATGATGAGTGATTTTATTGCTGAACAAGAAAAAACTATTTGGATGTTGAATGCTTGGTTAAACTAAATTGAAATTAAATAAAATAAAAGCGTTTTCATTATTACCGAAAACGCTTTCTTTTTAATACATATCCCAAAAATCCCTTTTTTTGTTAAGAGCATCTTCCTGTTTTTTATATTCTTCAACAGGAGTTACTTTTAAAAAAGATTGATGTTGTTCAATTTCAAATTCTACTTTTTTTACAATTTCATCAATTGTTTCATTTTCGTAATCAATTTCCATAGGTTTTTTAATAACCATAGATTGTAAAACATTACGTTTTTTAATAAGCAATCCTTTTTTATCAAAAGAGCGTCTAAAACCATCTATTACAATAGGAATTACAATTGGTTTATAGGTTTTAATAATATGCGCTGTTCCTCTTCTAATAGGTTTAAATGGCTTAGTAGTTCCTTGAGGAAATGTAATTACCCAGCCATCATCTAATGCTTTTTTAATATTACTTATATCCGACATTTTAACTTGTCGGTTAACATCTTTCCCAGCACTTCTCCAAGTTCTATCTATTGAAATAGATCCAGTATAGGCAAATATTTTTGGCAATAACCCCGATTTCATTGTTTCGGCTGCAGCGATATAGTAAATATTCAATTTTGGATTCCAGATATAACCAATATTTTTTATAGAATCGTCGCGACCTTTAAGTGCAGCGTTGAATACGTGAAACATGGCAGCAACATCGGCAAAATATGTTTGGTGATTTGAAACAAATAAAACATTCGTTTCGGGTAATGCTCTTAGAATATCGGAACCTTCAATTTGCAAACTGTTAAACCGTCTGTATCGTCCGTGTGAAACAACCCCGAAAATTCGAATTAACCATCTTTTAATAAATAAAATATGGCCAAACGGATTTTTCTTAAAAATTGGCATTTAGTTGGTTTTGGTTAGAATACAAATTTAGTAAAAAAATACGTATTAGTTTTTAAATAACTCTCTGATTTCGCTCAACATCATAGCTGTTGCACCCCAAACAACATAATCATTGAGTTTAAAACATGGAACTTCCATTTTTTTGGCGTAAGAAGTAGATAAAACAGAGGTAGTAATTGAAGCATCATTTAATAAATCGGTAAGTTTTACTTCAATTATAGAAGCAACTTCATAATTTGTTATAAAATCTGGGTTACATTCTACATATCCTAAAAAAGGTCTGACTAAAAAATTACTTGGAGGTATAAAAACATCGGTCATTTCTTTAAATGTTGTTATGGTATTTGGCTTAACTCCAACTTCTTCAAAAGTTTCTCTTAAAGCGGTCTCTTTCATTGAGCTGTCTTGTAATTCAATTTTTCCTCCTGGAAAGCTAATTTGAGAAGAATGTGTACCATTATAACTTGCTCTAAGTGTGAGTAGAAATCGAGTATTTTCTTCTTTGTCTGGATAGAAAAGTGCCAATACTGCAGCTTTTTTAGGGTTTGAGTTTGCTATTTTATCTTCAGAATATTTTTTTCTTAGTTTAGGTGCTAATTTAAATTGTGCATTTAGTCCACCTAAAGAAGCGTTCGATAATTGAGAAATAGTATGTATAAAATCTTCAAACTTCATTTTTTTGAATAAAAGGTTGGAAGCGATAAGTGAAATTTAACCGCAATTAATCGAATACTAATCACAATTAGTGTGGTGAAGATATAAACAATAGAATCATCTAAATTAAATTTACGCAATATTATAAAAGCAATTGCACCAAAAATACAAGCAGTAGCATAAATTTCTTTTCTAAAAATAACAGGTATTTCGTTGCATAGTATATCGCGAATTACACCACCAAATGATGCCGAAATCGTTCCTAATGCTATTGAAATAATTGGATGAAAATTAGCATTTACACCAATTTCAGTTCCTACAATTGTAAAAATACCTAAACCTATGGTATCAAATAAAAACAATGATTTATTTAAATGTTTTAATTTACCTCTGAACAAAATTGCAATAATGGTAGAAAAAATAATTGCATATACATATTGTAAATTATTCATCCACCCAACAGGATTTTGACCAATTAAAACATCTCTTAATGTACCACCTCCAACAGCTGTAACAAAAGAAATAATAAAAACTCCAAAAGGGTCAAACTTTTTTCTCATTGCAACTAAAGCTCCAGAAATAGCAAATGCTATTGTACCTAAAATATCTAAAGCAATAAAAAGCGTCATGGAGTTATTTTGAAAATTATTTTAAATGATATTTCGCAGCCATAGCCGCACCAATAATTCCAGCCTCATTTTCTGCTTCAGCAGCAACTAATGGAACATCTACTTTAATCTGACCTTCAAATTTATCCAATTTTTTACTTGCACCACCACCAATTATAAACAGATCGGGTGACAAAAGTAGATTTATATGATTAAAATATTTATTCAATCGTTTTCCCCATTCTTTTCTACTTAAACCATCTCTTTTTCGAGCTGAGTCTGAACAATATTTTTCAAATATTTCACCATTTTTGTAAAGAACATGTCCCAATTCAGAATTTGGTAACAATTTTCCATCAAGAAAAATTCCTGACCCAATACCTGTTCCTAAAGTAATCATAATAACCGTACCCATTTTTTTTCTTCCTGCTCCAAAGCTGACTTCGGCTAAGCCTGCAGCATCTGCGTCATTCACAATTGAATAGTCATTTCCAGTAACCTTATTAAAGAGCTCATCAACTTGAGTTCCTTTCCAATCTGGGTGTAAATTTCCACCAGATAAGCATCTTCCGTGTTGAAGCGGAGTAGGGAATCCACATCCAACGAGACCTTTCCAATTAAAATGATGTACTAATTCTTGAATAGTTTTAGCAACAGCTTCTGGAGTTGCTGGTTGTGGAGTAGATATTCTCAATCTTTCAGTAGTTAATTCTCCAGTTTTTGTATTTACAAGCGCGCCTTTAATTCCAGTTCCACCTATATCTATTCCTAAAATTTCCATATTATTTATTGTTAATTTAATTTATTGATTAATGATATTGAAAAATTTTATAGCCGATTCTCTAACCATTTTTTTAAATCGAAAAAGTTTTGAGGTGCAACTCCGTGTCCAACAGGATATTCTTGATAACAATTTTTAATTTTTAAATTGTTTAAAAAATTTGGAGCTTGTTTAGCCCAATCCACCGGAATTACCTGATCTACGTTTCCGTGAGAAATAAAGAAGTCTAATTTAGAATAATCATATTCTTCTATTTCTTTTGGAAGTAATTCGGGGTTAATATAACCACTTAGTGCCATTATTTTTTGTACTTTATTGGGGTAATTTAAAGCTACTGCATAACTAAGAATTGTACCCTGACTAAACCCTAATAAAAATGTTTTTTCAGGAGAAATATTGTATTCTTCCTGAACTTCATCTATAAAAGTAGCAATTTGTTCTCTTGCTGCAATTGCTTCTGGAATGTCAGAAAATTTTCCTTGTGTATTGTTAAAATGAATGGTGTACCAAGCGTAACTGCCAAAACCTATAGTTTGTGGAGCTCTTGCACTAATAATTAAAAAATCATCAGGTAATTCATTAGCAAAAGAGAACAAATCCTCTTCATTGCTACCATAACCATGCAACAGAATTAATAATGATGGGTTTTTTGTATTGCTTTTCGGTTCTCTTTTAAGGTAGTCTAATGTTAATTTACTCATAAACTAACTTAAATTATGCAACAGATTTGAACCATTCCTGAAATTGATCACCTAATAAAGGAACTTTTTTCTCTTCACCTTGAATTGCGCCAATTAAGGCTATTATCCAAAAAATAAATGCAACAACTCCAATAATCCAACCTAGCATTCCACTTATATAAGTTGATACTAAACCTGCGGCTAAACTAAAAAGATTTAATCCTAAAGATTGACGAATATGAAAACTCGCAAATGAATTTTTGGTACTGTTATTCATAAAAAATGCAATGACTAATCCAATCCACCAAATATAAGATATAATTGCAGTTGTTTTTCCGTCTTTCACTGTTTGATTTTCCATTTTTGTTGATTTTAATAATGTTGTTAAAAATTGAGTTTTTGTTAAAAGTACTGAGTGTTAGCTTATAGATTTAAACCAGTCTTGAAATAAATCTCCAAATAGAGGAACACTTTTTTCCTTACCTCGCAAAGCACCAATAAGTCCAATTACCCATAAAACAAAAGTTCCAAGGCCAATTAGGAATAAGATTGATGGATCAACAAACCTTGAAAATAAAAATATATTGACAAAGTAGAGCCCAAATATTCCAACATTTTGTCTTATGTGAAATGAGGCAAATGAATTGCGTTTATCATTGTTCATTACAAATGCTATTATTAAACCAATTAAGGTAATATAGCTAATTATAGCCATTGTTTTTCCCTCTTCAATGTTTCGATTTATCATTAATATTTTGATTCTTTACTAGTTAATATTATAAATTTAAGATTTTGTTTGAAAAGACTCCATAAACTTTTCCGTTTAGTTTTTTATTCAAGAAAATTGAGTTTTTCGAGGTTGAAAAAATATGTTCTTCTGAAAAGATGAACTCAAAATCTGGATTGAACAACGTTAAGTTTGCAAGTTCTCCAGGGTTAATAGCGTGCGTTTTTAAACCGAAAAGTTGTTTTGGTTTTGTGGTTAACTTGTCAATCAATATTTCTAATTCCAGATTTTTATTTAATGCTCCAAATAAACTTTCTAAGCCAATAGTTCCAAATTTGGCATTTTGGTATTCTACTTTTTTGTGTTCAACATTTAACGGATTGTGATCACTTGTAACCATATCTATCGTACCATCTTTTAAGCCTTTTTGCAATGCTTTGCAATCTTTTTTAGATCTTAAAGGTGGAATTACCTTAGTATTTGCATCAAAATCTATTATTTCATCATCGGTTAAAACAATATGATGAGCTGCAACGCTACAAGTTACATTTAAGCCTTTCTTTTTTGCTTCTTTAATTAGTTTTACTGAAGTTGCTGTTGAAATTGTAGGAATATGTAGTTTTCCACCTGTATATTCTAGGATGAATAAATCTCTAGAAATTTGAAGTTCTTCTGCCATTTTCGGAATTCCTTTCAATCCCAATCTCGTACTATTAATTCCTTCGTTCACCAAGCCATTTTGCGCAATTGAACTGTCATTTGGGAAACTAAGTACTAACGCATCAAAGTTTTGAGCATATTGCAAAGCAATTTTAAGTAAGTTTCCATTTGAAATAGCCTTGTTGTAATCTCCAAATGCTATAGCACCAGAATTTTGCATATCATACAATTCGGCAATGTCCTTTCCTTCACAATTCTTGGTTAAATTTCCGATAGGGAGCAACGAAGTTGCATAACCTAATCCTTTGGTTTTTATAAATTCAATTATCGATTTAGAATCAGCATAAGGGTAAATATTTGGGTTCATTGCAACTGAAGTAAAACCACTTTCTGCAGCTGTTTTTAAACCGTTTTCAATGGTTTCCCTTTCTTCGAATCCTGGTTCGCCAAAGCAAACACTAGAGTCAAACCAACCTTGAGACACATGTAAATTGTCGAGAATTACTTCTTTAACATTGTTACTGTTTGTAATAGATGCTGCAATTTCTTTAATGATGCCATCTTCAATTAAGATATCCATTTTTTTCTTGTGAAATGGACTAGTTGAATCGATGATAACAGCAGTCTTTAGAAGAACATTCATATTTTGAAATATTTTAAAATAAGCATTTCAATGAGCAAAAATAAGGCAGAAAATGCTAAAAACCACCGAAAAAGTGAATTGATTTTTTGTAAATCATTAATTTCATCTAAAACATTTTCAATAGAATTTGAAACAATAATGTTTTCGTTACCACCTTTTAAATTTTCTAAATTAACATAATTTAAATCACTTTCATTTCTATCATAGTTAAAAGCTACTATTTTTATTTTTTTATTTTTGTGCCTAATCTCGTAAAAACCATCCTTTTTTAGGTTCTTTTGCAAATTCAAAATAACCTTGTTACTCGCCATTTTTTGTAAAGGAATAAAGGCTTCTTTATTAAATAAAACGGAAAGCGCTTCATCATTTTTTAAAGATGTTAAAACTTCAATTTTTGTATTTGGTGAAATTGTATGGTATAGTTTTGATTGATTGTTGTTATTTTTTGAGAAATTATAAAAAACAGGAACAATTAATGATGAATTTGTAAAGTTTGAATTGTCTTTATTTATAGGAGAAGTGAACAGAAATATATTGCTCAACCCATTTTTAAATGTTGCTAAAAACGGATTTGAATTATTAAAAGAAATTGCATTTGAATAATTGTTTAAATTAAAACGATAATGAGTTGAAGTTTTTGGATATTCAAAATTTTGAATTCTCTTTTCAAAAACACCGCTCAATAGCGGATGGTCATAATTAATTGAAGTAATGGAATGTTCCTTTTTAACAATAGCATTTAACGACCCTAATTTTAAAAAAAACAATAGTTTATTATACGATTTTACATCAACAGTTTCTGAAGGTATAATGACGACGTTCCCTCCATTTTTTGAAAAATTAAAAACAGCTTCGATAAATCTATCTTCAAAATTATCTATTTCATTTAGAATTAATAAGTGTTGTTTTTCAAGTATGGAATAGTTTAAATTATTAAGATTGGTTCCTTTAAAATTAAACTCCTCATTGGTATATATTTTTGCTAAATAATCAGCTTTTTTTCCAACAGAAAGTGTATTTATTTTTTCAGGTTTTGAAATGGTGAAATAAAAGAAATTATCGAACAATAATCCTTCATCATTTAGGGAGATTTTACCATTTAAGTTTTTAATATTTTCAATAGAAAATGTAACAATTTTTGTAGTTTCATTGTTAAACTTAGCGGTAGTTTTTCCTTTTAAAATAGTGTCTTCAAAAAAAGAAATAGGAATGCTTTTTGTAACTATTTCACTGCTTTTAACCACAACATTTATATCGGTTTTTAAGTTGTTTTTAGCGCTTGTATAAACGCTGTCAATATAAAAATTTGAGACCTCAGCTGGACTTGTATTTACGAGGTAAATAGGAGTGTTTACATTTGTAAAATTAGTTTTATCTTTAATATTAATATTTTGAAAATCAGAAACTAATATTTTTTTATGTAAAGTGTTACTGTAATTTAATTTTTGATTGTCTAATTGCAGTAAAACTGTATTTAAATCTACTTGAAAAGGGGAATAATCAATTGAAATTAACCCTTCTCTCAAATTATTTTTTGAAAAAATATTGTCATTAGTAACTAAAGAAGTTAAGTTACCCAACTTGTTTAAAGACTCAATAATTTTCTGTGATGAATTTTTAAGCAGTTCTCCATTTACTCCTTTAGACTGCATACTAAAAGAATTGTCTAAATAAATAGAGGTTTGAACAATTTCTTTTTTAGTTGTTTTAGAAAAATAAGGCTGTGAAAAAGCTAAAATTAAACAAGTAAAAGCAGCCATTCTTGTTAGTAAAATTAACCACTTTTTTATACGTGCACTTTTACGTGTTTGCTGTTCAATTTTTTTTAAAAATTGAACATTTGTAAATGGTATTTTAACAAACTTTTGTAATTGAAATAAATGAACAATAATTGGAATAATGAGTGCGAAAAGAGCGTATAAAATTTCAGGTTGCTTAAACTGCATTGTTCATTAGAATTTTTCAAAGATATAAAAATAGGATAGATTTAAGCAAAATAGTTTTTTAATATTCCCAATGCATAATTACTAGCAATGGCATCAGAAAATCGTACAAAATCGATGTTGGCGTTGTCATTTGCCTTGTCTGAAATTATTCTAATAATTGAAAAAGGCACTTCATATTCGTAACAAACTTGGGCAATAGCAGCGCCTTCCATTTCTACACAAGTTGCAGATGGTAGTATTTTATTAAGTATTTTTATTTTTTCAAGGCTAGAAATAAATTGGTCACCGCTGGCAATATCACCGTGAATCATTTTAGGTTTGTGAATATTAAAAATGTGAGCTTCATCTTCATTAACAAATTCAAAATAATTGTTTAAAAACTCTTTAGTAGCTTCTAAAAGTGTATTGCTTTTACTTGTATTTACGTGAGGTAATTTTAATATTGGAATTTCAAATTGTTCATAAAAAGGTCTGGCATCTAAATCGTGCTGAAACATTTTATTACCAATTACAATGTCACCGATTTCTAAATTTTCAACAATTCCGCCAGCAACACCTGTGAAAATGATTTCTTCTAATTCAAAATCATTTATTAATTGCGTTGTTGTAACTGCCGAAGCAACTTTTCCCCATCGCGAAAAAACGAGCACAACTTTTTTAGTAAATAAGATTCCCGAGTAATACGTGCGCATTCCTTTTTTTGTAGTTGAAACGTTTTCAAGCTTATCTAATAAAGCTTGCATTTCTTCTTGCATTGCGCTAATAATTCCTATCATAAATTAATTAACTATTTTTCCGTCTTTCATCTCCAATTTTCTATCAGCCATATTCGCTAATTCTTGATTATGAGTTACAATTACAAATGTTTGGTTGAATTTTTTTCTTAAGGTGAAAAATAATTCATGTAAATTTTTTGCTGAAGCTGAATCTAAATTTCCACTTGGTTCATCGGCAAATACAACTTTTGGGTCATTTATAAGAGCACGAGCTACAGCAACTCTTTGTTGTTCACCTCCTGAAAGTTCGTTAGGTTTGTGAGACATCCTATCTTTTAACCCTAAAAAATTTAAAAGTTCTATTGCTTTTTTTTCAGCTTCCTTTTTAGAGCTCCCTCCAATATAAGCAGGAATACAAACATTTTCTAATGCAGTAAACTCAGGTAATAATTGGTGAAATTGAAAAATGAAACCAATATTTTTATTTCTAAACCTCGATAAAAGCATATCGTTTAGGTTTAATGCGTTTTCACCATTAATTAATAGTGATGCATCCTTTGTTTTATTAGGTTTGTCTAAAGTTCCGAGAATTTGTAATAAAGTAGTTTTTCCAGCTCCTGAAGGACCAACAATAGCTACAATCTCACCTTTTTTAATATTTAAATCAACTCCCTTTAAAACTTCGAGTTCTCCGTAATACTTATGGATATTTTTAGCTTCTATCATTTGTTTTTAATAATAGTGTGAAAATACATATTTAAAAACAATTTACAACCAAGTTTTAAGTTTGTTATAATCTAAATAATAGATAAATTTTAATGAAATATTATTTGCGATAGGTTCTTTAAATAAGTTTTCTAAATTTTTTCCGAAATCTAAATGAGACAATTCATCTTCTTTAAAAAGTGAATTTCTATACAAAGCCACTAATTGACTTCCTGGTGCAAATTCCCAAGAATAACTTAAATCTAAGTTCCAAATATTGTAATTGATGTTGTGATTGTCAAAATAGGTATGGTCATCTAAATTTCCATCCGTATTTAAAGAATAAAAATCGTCTTCATAAGTTACTGGAGACCAATAATATCTAAAAGATAATGAAACAGAAGATTTAGTATTAAAACTTAATTTACCAGCAATTGTATTAGTCATATTTTCCACATCTCTTTTGCCAAAAATAATATCGCCATTGTCTAATTCATTTACATAACCCAATTCATTGATTAATTTACTAAAGCGAATTGAATAAATAACTTCAAATTTATCTGAAAAACGATATCTTGGCGATATATTTAGTGAATGGAATCTTGTGTCTGTGTCGTATTGAAGAGCATATCCACCACGAACATCTAAGGCAAATTTCTTTCTATAATCTGTAGAAACCCAAGCTCCTGTTTCTAAAACTCCATTTTGCTTAAAAAATCGACCATCAACTCTAGGCTCATAATAATCTTTTTGATCTCCTAAACCAGTCTCAGTATTTAATCCAAAAGCAAACTTATTTTTTAGTACAAAAAATGCATCTACTTCAACATTATTTCCAGTATATTCGTTTGGCTTAAAGAGATAATCTACACCACCTCTTAAGCTAATTCTCATACTGTTAAAATACTCTGTTGGCTCAAATATTCTATAAGAAATGTAGCCTCTATAGTTCGAATAATTATTTCTTCTTTGAAACCCTAAGTCGGAAATATCATAGGTGTCATTCGAACCAAAATAGTCAATTCCATATTGTAAGTTTCCAAAAGTTTTAGAAATCCCTAATTTCGTTGAATTACCCGTTAAAGTTTCTCCGTTTTCTCGAACACTACTTAATTTGTAATGTCCATCAATATTGTATTTATTGTTTTTATCCGAAATATCGAATAAAGCACCTATTACATTTGCATCTCTAAAACTTCCGTTTCTTAAAACATTTGTATTGATTAAGCTTACCGATGAGTTTTTATTAAACTGTTGATCTAAGACTAAAACGCTATAATTTGCAAATGGTTCTGTTACCTCTTTACGAATTTCACCAGTCGTTATATTTTCGATAGTTGCGCTTGTTTTTTCTGTTATTGCATTGAATACACCAATTCCTAATCCTTTTTTTGTTCTTCCAGAAACTTTTAAAGCATTTAACATATTTACTTTATCGGGGCTGTCAATAATTTCTTCGTTTTCAGCTAAATTATCTTCAAGTTCATCTGCATTAACTGGTGTGTTTCCAATTCTTCTTGAATAAAAAAGGCCGCCTTTCCCAAACAATTCAGTTCCTTCTGTAAAAAATGATCTTTTTTCAGAATACCGTTGTTCAAAAGGACCAAGGTTTAATACTTGTTCGTCAAAAGCAGTTTGACCAAAATCAGGTATTAATGTTGCATCTAAAGTAAAACTCTCGTTTATTCCGTACTTTAAATCCATTCCTATACTTTTTTCAAATTCAGTACCATCTTCATTGTTTGTTAGGCTAAGAGAAGCATAGGGCGAAAAATTTAGTCTAACAGGAGGTTTAACATTTTCTATTCCTTTTAAATCACCAGAATATTGAGTGTATGAACCTTTAGTTTTATCTATTAAGTTCCAAGAATACTCTTCATTGTGTTTGTGCATTTTTCTGAAGAAATTAATTCCCCAGTTTTGAACCTTTGTATTGGCAAATCGCAACGCAGAATAAGGAATTTTCATTTCTACAACCCAACCATCATCTGTAATTGTTACTTGGCTATACCAAACAGCACTCCAGCTAAAATCTTTTCTTCTGGAGTTGCCTCCGTCATTTTTTGCTTTGGCATCGGCTTGTACACCTGTGCTCATAACAATAAATTCAGTGTCATTTAAGCCATCATTATTTGGATTGATGTTTACTTGAAAATAATCGGTTTGTCCAATTTGATCTCTACTACTAAATTGTCTTGATATATCGTTGGGGTTACTGTCTTTTAATTCTGCTGCAAAATAAATAGCATCATCATCATAAATTACTTTTACTGTAGATTTTCTGTTTTCTGGTTCTAAATCACCACTTCCAGGGTCTTTCATAACAAAACCTTTGGCGATATCTACATTTTGCCAAACGATATCGTTAAGAATACCATCAATTTTAGGAGAGCTAGTTGTTCTTTTTGCTTTTAATGTTCGTTTTGTCGATTGTGAAAATAGTAAATAGGGAAAACAAAAAAGTATTAGAAAAAACGATTTTCTCATTCGTATGGTTTAATAATTGAATTAATCATACAAAAATATTTAAGATTCAGCGTTATTGTCTTAAATATATGTTAATTATGTTAAGAAAAACTTAAACTTGAGAATTTTTCTATATCCAGTTTTTTAATTTATTGTAATCTAAATAATAAATGAATTTTAAAGAAATATTATTTGTAATAGGTTCTTGAAATAACTTATCTAAATTTTCTCCAAATTTCAAATGTGATAAATCATCTTGTTTGAATAATGAATTTCTATAGAATGCGATAAGTTGGCTTCCAGGAGCAAATTCCCAAGAATAACTTAAGTCAAAATTCCAGATATTGTAATTTATATTGTGATTATCACTATAATTATTTGCAATAAGTTCGCCATCGTTGTTTAATTCATAAAAATCACTATCATATTCAACAGGTGACCAGTAATGTCTAAAATTTAAGTTCAAAGCGGATTTTGTGTTGAAGTTATAACTTCCAGAAATTCCGTTTGTGATGGTTTTTGAATCTCTGTTTCCAAAAATTATTGAATTATCTGAAAGCGTATTTACCCATCCTTTTTCATCCATTTCTTTATCAAAAGATAGTTCATATCCAATTTGAAATTTGTCAGAGAATCTATACCTTGGAGAAATTGCAAATGAATAACTACTTTCTTCATTCTCTCCAAATCGTTGGAAAGTTCCTAATCTTAGTCTAAGAGCAAACTTTTTCCTGAAATCTGATGAAAACCAACTGTTAAAATTCATAGATGGTTTTAAAGTTTGATATCTGCTAAAATCTCCAGTTCTAGGTTCATAATAATCCTTACTCTTTCCGAGGCTTAAATTTGTGTTGAAACCTAAGTTTTGTTGTTTTTTTGTATTTCCCCAAAAATTAACTCCAACAGTATTTGATGTATATTTATTTGGTTTGTCTAAATAACTTACATTACCCCAAATATTAAGACCGTACGTATCAAATTTTCCTTTTGGCTCAAAAATTCTATGACTATATCTTCCATAATATCTTTGATAATTATTTCTAGAACTAAAGCCTAAATCATTAATATTATATTTATCATTGACTTTAGTTAGACCTGCTTCATATTGATGTTTTCCGCTTATTTTTCCAATGCTTACATCTCCATAAAAACCAGTTGATGCTGAATTTCCTTCATAAATATTACTTACTTTAACACTCCCATCAATAAAATGTGTATTTTTTTTATTCAGGGCGTTAAGTAATAAAGCTGTTGTGTTTGCATCTCTAAAACTTCCTTCGCGTAGTACATTTGTGTTTACCAATGTTACAGAAGAGGTTTTGTTAAACTGCTGATCTAGAACTAGAACGTTGTAATTTGCAAACGGTTCAGTAAGAATTTTTATAATTTCATCATTGTCTAAATTCTTTACTTTCGCGTATGTTTTTTCTGTAATGGCATTAAAAAAACCTATTCCTAAATTTCCTTTAGTACGTCCAGATATTTTAACTGCATTTAGCATATCTACCTTTGAAGGATTTTCTAGAAGCTCTTCATTTGAATTTATTTCATCATGAACATTCCAATAGGCTACAGGTCGGTTTCCAATTCTTCTTGAATAGAATAAATTTCCTTTATTAAACAAGTCTGTACCTTCTGTAAAAAAGGATCTTTTTTCTTCATATTGCTGCTCAAATGGCCCAAGATTTAACACAATATCATCGAATGCAGTTTGTCCAAAATCTGGTATTAGGGTAGCGTCTAAGGTAAAACTCTCACTTATTCCATATTTTAAATCCATACCATAATTATAATCGAAACTGTTTTCACTATCAAAAGTTGTATTACTAGCAGATGCATAAGGTGAGAAACTTAATCTAACTGGTGGTTTAATATTTTCAATTCCATTTATTTCTCCATTAAATTGGGTGAATAATCCAGAACTTTTATCAATATAATTCCAAACAAATTGTTCATTTGTACTTTGAATTCTTCGGTGCATATTTAAACCCCAAGTTTGTACATTAGAATTCGAAAATCGTAAAGCTGAATAAGGAATTCTCATCTCAACAACCCAACTATCTTTATTGATTTTAACATTGCTTTCCCAAACCGCACTCCAACTCCAATCTTCACCATTTGAAGTAATTTTTGCATCACCTTGTGTTCCTGCACTTGAAACTAGGAACTCAGTATCATTTTGACCATCATTATTTGGATTTAAGCTTATTAAAAAGAAATCTGCATTCCCGAAATTATCACGCGATGTAAACTGAGTTGGTATTGTAGACGGGTTAGGGTCATACATAGTTGCTCCAAAGTAAATGGCATTGTCATCGTAAGCAATTTTAACTTCAGTTTTTCTATCTGTTTCTTTGTCACCATCTCCAGGACGAAACATGACAAAGTCCTTTGCAATATCTGCACCCAGCCAAAAAGATTCATCTAATACACCATCAATATTTGGTGAATTTTCGATCCTGGATGCTTTAACGGATTTTTTTGAGTTGTATTGACTGTATGTGTTTAGTGAAAATAAGAAAAGAAGTAAAATTGTGATTTTTTTCATGTTAGTCTTTTGATAGGTAATCTCAATACAACGCTACAATGGTTAAATTATGTAAAAAGAGATTATAAATTTTTGTTAATTTATAATAAAGACGTTTAAAATTTTGATTTGTTACAATTAACTACTATTTAGTATGCGTTTTAAAAAATATTGTAAACTAAAATACTTGATGAAAAATCTTAAATACCATTATTAAATAATAAGCATAGGATACAATTAATAAAACAACAAATAGTAATAGTGGAGTTAATAGGACAGATTTAAAAAATACATTTTTCATGACTTCTAACATTTAAGTACTTTACTAACGTTAATTTACGATTAAATTAAAAAATGAAAATTTAATATTTAAAGTAAATTTTCATTTTTTCATATGGAATGCTCAAATATATTTGATGTATTTTTGCATTTAAATTGTTTACTTGTTAAGTGTAACACTTTACACATTTGGAAAACTTTTAAATATTCCAGATAAAATTTTAGTTTTGATTTATTACATTTGTCACTTATAATAAAAAACCTTAGTTTCTAATGAATTTACACGAATATCAAGGAAAAGAATTACTAAATAGTTTTGGGGTTAGAATTCAAAGAGGAATTGTTGCCGATAATCATAAAAAAGCTGTTGAAGCAGCCAAACAACTTACTGAAGAAACCGGAACAGGTTGGTGGGTAGTTAAAGCTCAAATTCACGCAGGTGGTCGTGGTAAAGGCGGTGGAGTTAAATTAGCTAAAAGTTTAGAGGAAGTTGAAACAATTTCTGAAAGCATTATAGGTATGATGTTAAAAACTCCTCAAACATCTGCTGAGGGAAAAAAAGTACACCAAGTTTTAGTTGCTGAAGATGTTTATTATCCTGGTGATAATGAACCGGAAGAATACTATATGTCTGTTTTATTAAATAGAGCTACAGGAAAAAATATGATAATGTATTCTACTGAAGGTGGAATGGATATTGAAACTGTTGCTGAAGAAACACCACATTTAATTTTTACTGAAGAAATTGATCCATTAATTGGATTGCAAGGTTTTCAAGCACGGAAAATTGCTTTTAACTTAGGATTATCAGGAGTAGCTTTAAAAGAAATGATAAAATTTGTTTCTTCTTTATATACTGCTTTTGTAAAGTCAGATTCAAGTTTATTTGAAATTAATCCTGTTTTAAAAACATCGGATGATAAAATTTTAGCAGTAGATTCAAAAGTTACTATTGATGACAACGCTTTATATCGTCATAAAGATTTAGCTGCATTAAGAGATTTGCGAGAAGAAAATGAAATTGAAGTTGAAGCAAATGCTGCAGGATTAAATTATGTTGACTTAGATGGTAATGTTGGTTGTATGGTAAATGGAGCTGGCTTAGCAATGAGTACGATGGATTTAATTAAGCAATCTGGTGGTGAACCTGCTAACTTTTTAGATGTTGGTGGTACGGCAGACGCTAAGCGTGTTGAAATTGCATTTAGAATTATTTTAAAAGATCCTGCCGTAAAAGCAATCTTAGTAAATATTTTTGGAGGAATTGTTCGTTGTGATCGTGTGGCGCAAGGAGTAATAGATGCTTATAAAAATATGGGAGATGCTATTAACGTACCAATTATTGTTCGTTTACAAGGAACAAATGCTATTGAAGCAAAACAATTAATTGACGCTAGTGGTTTGGATGTTATTTCTGCTACAGAATTCCAAGAAGCTGCTGATAAAGTGCAAGAAGTTTTAGTTTAAACTTAAGTTTCATATAAAATTTAAAAACCGACTTTAAGTCGGTTTTTTTGCATAAAAAAACACCTCTATTGAGGTGTTTTAATTTTTATAACCTTTTATATATCTTCAAAGTTTACATCAGTAAAGCTTTCAGTACCTGTTGATTCTTCAGAAGTTTCAGAAGGTCTTTTAAAATCTTTTTGGTGACGTTCAGAAATTACTTCTTCACCTTTTTCTTCTAAAATATAATCAGTTGCTGCTTTTAACATTTCATTAAACTCAGCAAAGTCTTCTTTATATAAATAAATTTTGTGTTTTTTGTAATGGAATGATCCATCATCATGCGTAAATTTTTTACTCTCCGTAACGGTTAAATAATAATCATCTGCTTTTGTCGCTCTTACATCAAAAAAGTAAGTTCTTCTACCTGCTCTAAGAACTTGAGAAAATATCTCTTCTTGTTCTAAATGTTCTTTGTCATTCATAATTAACTTTCTATTTTATTAATCCTTTTTGTTTAGATATATTCACAAATCTATAAAATAATTTGGGTTATTTTACATTTTTTATATTTCTTTTTCTAAAAGTTGTTGCTCGTATAATTCCTTATAATAGCCCTCTTTATTAAGTAACTCATTATGTGAACCTTGCTGAATTATTTCTCCATTATCAACAACAATAATTTTATCGGCATTTTTAATTGAAGAAATTCTATGACTTACAATAATAGTGGTTTTATCTTCACTTACTCTATGTAAATTATTTAGAATAATTTCTTCAGTTTCAGTATCAACAGCAGACAGACAATCGTCAAAAATTAAAATTTGAGGTTCTTTAATTATGGCACGCGCAATTGAGATTCGCTGTTTTTGACCTCCTGATAATGTTACACCTCTTTCTCCAACATACGTATCATAGCCCTCTTTAAAATCTATAATATTATGATGAATATAAGCATCTTTCGCTGCCTTCTCAATTTTTTCATCATCGGCATTTACATCACCAAATTTAATATTGTTTTTAATAGTGTCAGAAAATAAAAATGCTTCTTGAGGAACAAATCCAATCTGCTTTCTTAAGTCATTTAGGTTGATGTTTTTTACAGGTTTTCCGTCAATTAATAATTCTCCAGAAGCAATATCGTAAAGCCTTGCAATTAAATTAATAATTGTCGATTTACCAGATCCTGTATTTCCTAATATTGCCAATGTTTCACCTTGTTTAATTTCAAAACTAACATTTTTTAAAGCTGTTATGTTCGTATCATCATAAGTAAATGAGACATTGTTAAATTGAATTTTTCCTTCAATTTTGGTTGGTTCTTCAGAAATATTTACAATTTCAGGTTTGTGTTTTAAAAATTCATTAATTCTTTCTTGTGAAGCTTCAGCTTGTTGAACAAGTGAAGTTACCCAGCCAACAACAGCTACAGGCCAAGTTAACATATTAACATACATAATGAATTCAGCAATGTTACCTAAGGTTATAAAACCTGCCATATAACGTAAGCCACCAACATAAATTACTAAAATATTACTTAACCCAATAAGTAAAATCATTAATGGGAAAAAGAGTGCCTGCGCTTTAAATAAATGAATGTTTTTTTCTTTTGATGTATTCGATAATTCATTAAACTCAGCTATTGCTTGATTTTCTATACCATACGATTTTAAAATACTAATTCCTGAAAAAGTTTCTTGTGCATTAGCAGTTAGTTTGGACAAGTATTGTTGTACAATGGTGCTTCTTTTATTAATAACTCTACTAAGAACATAAATTGAAACTGAAAGCGCAGGAAGTGGAAGTAACGTATAGTTTGTTAGCGTGGAATCGATATCATACATTTTTACTATGGCTACCACAAATAATACTAACATATTCATCGTGTACATAATTGCGGGCCCAAAATACATACGAACTTTTGTTACGTCCTCACTAATTCGGTTCATTAAATCTCCAGTTCTATTTTTTTTGTAAAAATTTAATGAAAGTCGTTGGTATTGTTGGTAAATTTCATTTTTTAAATCAAATTCAATCAATCTTGAAGTAACAATTAGCGTCTGACGCGTTAAAAATGTAAAAAACCCAGATAATACTGCAGCACCAATAATGAGTAAAATATTATTCAATAAATCCGACTTAACTAGTGCTAAATCAGTTACAATTCCTTTACTATAATCATCGGCAATATCAATAGATTGCCTAATAAGCCGAGGTACTTCTAACGCTAAAAATCTAGATAAAAAAGTAATGAATAGCCCAATAAGTAGGCGGTATTTATATTTTACAAAGTATTTGTCTAAGTATCGTAATGCTTTCATAAAAGATTTAATGGCACTTCAAATTGAATGCACGAAGATACATTTTTAAATAGTTTTTAAGGTATTTTTAAGATAGATTTAACGTAAAGAAAAAATGAAAAACAAAAGCCAATTTGTCAAAAATTATAGTATTTTTGCGCAATCGAAATGATAAATTTTAATAGTTCTTTAAATGATTAATAGAAGACATATAAGAGTTAAGGTAATGCAATCGGTATATGCCTTTCTACAATCAAAAAGTGATATTCTAGATAAGGAAGAAAAATTTCTTTACAACAGTATTGATAAAATGTATGATTTATATGTTTTAGTTTTACAGTTATTTGTTGAAGTAAAAAATATGGAGAAAAACCATATGAAGATTTCAAAAAAGAAAATATTAGCAACTTCGGAAGAGCTTAACCCAAACACCAAATTTATTAACAATTCTATTTTTAAATTAATTGAAGAAAGTATTTCTTTAAATGATTATATAGATTCTAAAAAACTTAATTATTGGATTTTAGATGATGAATACACTAAAGAAATTTGGAAATTAACGAAGGAGAGTGAGTTGTATCATAATTATGTAAAAACCGAAGATTCTTCGTTTAAGAAAGATAAAGATTTTGTTATAGAGTGGTTCAAAACAATTGTAGCTCCAAATGATAAATTAGCTGATTATTTTGAAGATAAAAATATTAGTTGGGTCGATGATATTCCTTTTGTAAATACTTGGATTGTAAAAACATTAAACCAGTTAAAAGAGAAAAAACCATTTATTCTATCGGATATTTACAAAGATGATGATGATAAAAAATATGTGGTAGATTTATTTCGAAAAGTGGTATTAAATCATACCGAATACCAAAAAGAAATTGTAGATAAAACTCCTAATTGGGATGCAGATAGAATTGCAGATTTAGATATGATTCTAATAAAAATGGCAATTTGTGAATTTTTAAAATTCCCTTCAATCCCAACGCGTGTAACCATTAACGAGTACATTGAGATTTCGAAAGATTATTCAACAAAAAAATCTAGTTATTTTATTAATGGTGTTTTGGATAAAATTTTAAAAGACTTATCAAATACAAAAAGATTGAATAAAATAGGCAGAGGTTTACTTTAATTTTTTTTATTTTTACAAAAAAAATATAATAGAATGAAACGTGCATGTTGGATTTTTTACTATTCAGAGTAGTTATTATAGCGAACAGCATGTGACCTTTAAAAACAATAAAAATATACACATGAAAAAATCAGTATTATTAATTATGGTTCTTGGAGCATTAGTGTTTAGTTCTTGTAAAGAGAATGCTTCATCAAAAATAAAAGCTACAAATGTAGAAACTGCAAAAGAAAGAGATGCAAAAATAAGTTTAGGAGGAGCTATTATTGAATTTGACAAAACAGAATATGATTTTGGTTCTATTGTAGATGGTGAAGTTTTTAATGGTACTTTTAAGATTACTAATTCTGGAAAGGCAGATTTAATTTTAACGCAAGTAAAACCTTCTTGTGGTTGTACAACACCAGATTGGCCAAAAGAACCGATTGCGCCTGGAGCATCTGGAGAAATTAAATTTTCATTTAATTCTGCTGGTAGAGTAGGAAAGCAAAATAAATCAATAACAATAAGATCAAACGCAGAAAAACCAACCGAAATTATTAGAATTAAAGGTACGGTTACTGCAAAAAGTTAAAACAATTAAAAAAGTTATATGTATACAACAATATTTTTACAAACTGACGGAGGTAGTTCATTAACAAGTATGTTACCATTTTTGTTAATGTTCGTGGTTATTTATCTATTTATGATTAGACCACAAATGAAGCGTCAAAAAAATGAGAAAAAATTTCAAACTACCATTGCAAAAGGAAACAAGGTGGTTACAAGTAGTGGAATTCACGGTAAAATAGTAGATGTAGTTGACAGTGACAACACCGTTATTATTGAAACTGGTGCAGGGAAAATTAAGTTTGAGCGTTCGGCTATTTCTATGGAGTTAAGTAAAAAATATGCTCCTAAAGAAAAATAGAAGCTAATTTATTATAAAACAAAAAAGGTGAGCATTTGCTCACCTTTTTTGTTTTATAAAGTTTGTTTAAGCCCAGTCATTAATCCATGATGAGAGTGTTTTAACCCAATCATTATTATCATTTAAACAAGGAATTGTTTTAAATTTCTCACCTCCATTTTCAATAAAGGATTCTTTAGCTTCCATACCAATCTCCTCTAAAGTTTCTAAACAATCTGAAACAAAAGCAGGTGTTATTACGGCTAAATTTTTAACTCCGTTTATTGCATAATCATCAATAGTTTTGTCAGTATAAGGTTGAAGCCAAGGATCTCTCCCTAAGCGAGATTGAAAAGATGTTGTATAAAACTCAGGTGGTAAATTTAATTTTTTAGCAACTAGTTTTGTTGTCTCGTAACATTGGTGTCTATAACAAAATTCATGTGCAGGAGATGGCGTGTTACAACAAGAACCATCTATTTTACAATGAGATTTTGTAACATCCGACTTTTTAATATGTCGTTCAGGAACTCCATGATAAGAAAATAATAAATGATCTGGTTTGTTTTTACTTAATTCTGTTTGAATAGATTTGCTAAGTGCTTCAATATAATTTTCTTTATTGTAGAAAGCAGCAAAGTTTTCAATTTTGATACCTGGAAAATTCTTTTTCACAATGTTTGCAGCTTCAACTTCAATAGTTTCGGTTGTAGCCATTGCAAACTGCGGATATAATGGAATGAGTAAAATTTCATCAACGCCTTTATTTGCTAAATTTTGAATTCCTGTTTTTATGGATGGTTTTCCATAACGCATTGCCAATTCTACTGGAATTTCACACTCTTTTTCAACCTTTTTATGCAATCTTTTCGATAAAACAATTAAAGGCGAACCCTCATCCCACCAAATCTTTTTATAAGCTTCGGCTGATTTTTTTGGTCTGGTATTTAGGATAATTCCTTTTACAATAAAGGCTCTTAATAAATAGGGAGTATCGATGACCCTTTTATCCATTAAAAATTGATCTAAATATTTTTTTACATCTTTAACTTCAGTGCTGTTAGGCGAACCTAGATTTACAATTAATGCTCCTTTCATACTATGATATTGAATATTGTTTTGGTGTAATACCGTACTTTCTTTTAAAAGCGGCAATAAAATGACTGGCAGTGCTATAACCAAGCTGACTAGAAATTTCATTTACATTTAATTTTTTTTCTTGCAATAATTTTTTTGCCAACTCCATTTTATAATTTAATAAAAATGTAAAGACTGGGACGCCATAAAATTCTTTAAAATCGGTTTTTAACTTTTTAATATTTAACCCAACTAGTTTAGCTAATTCATCAAGAGAAGGTGGATTAGTCATTTGATCAATGATAGTTTCCTTCACTTTTTTAATTTTTATAATAGTATCTTCATTTGCAATATAAGGGCAGTTTTCAGCTTCACTTTCAGATTCAGAACTATAATAATAACTTAATAATTCATATAATTTGCCTTTAATAAAAATGGGTCTTAGTGATTCATTTATTTGTCGAGTTGTAAGTTGGTTTAATATTAAGCGAACCGACGGGTTAATTTCTTTAGGTTCCATAATCGGCTTTCCAGATTTGAAACTGCTAAAATTAAAAAGGAAATTCCCTTCTATTGAAAATAAGGAATGAAAATATTCTATAGAAATTAAGATAACCATTAACTCAGAGTTTCTCGAAAGTTTAAAAAGAAGCTTCATTTCTGAGTCTTTGAAATAAACCATATTCGATTGTCCTGCCTCAATTTCAATAGCGCAATGTTCCATATTAAAAGCTACAGTTGAATTTTTGTTGCCGCAGAAAAACAATTGTATGTAGTTGTTGTTTAATGAGTATTGTAAATATTGAGTGTCTTCAGTTTGATTGTTTAAATTCAGTACTTTAAATGTTCCTTTTTCATTAAATAATTCTTGTGTGCTTTTGTCGATGTTTTTGTATTTTTCTTCTAAGGATTTCATAAAGTATTTTTTTTCTTAAAAAAGCTGTGATGGCAAAAATACAACATTATATTTTATTGATAGTTGCAATTTTTATGACAATTATCATACTTTAATTCCCTTTTGAAATATGACAATTATCATTGTTTTTAAAGAAAAACTATATTTATGTGTAACAAGTGTAACACAAATAACTTATTTCGATAATTTAAGTACTTTTAGCGATACAATCCTAAAAAAGATAATTGTACTTTTGTCGATACTTACGAGATATTATAAAAAGTTAAATGGAGAATTTACCTGTAAAGTTTTACAATATTGGCCTATCTTATAAAAAAGCTGATGTTAAAATAAGAAGTGCTTTTAGCGTATCAAAGAAAAATCAAAAACATCTTTTAGAAGAAGCAAGAGAAAAGGGAATTGATGGTATTTTTATATTATCTACTTGTAACAGAACCGAAATTACTGGATTTGCAAAACACCCTTTTGAATTAATTAGCTTATTAATCAAATATTCAAACGGAACGGTTGAGGATTTTATCAATGTTTCAAACGTTTATAAAAACAAAGATGCAGTAAGGCATTTGTTTAATATTGGAACGGGCTTGGAAAGTCAAATTTTAGGTGATTACGAAATTGTTGGTCAGTTAAAAGAAGCGTTTAAATTGGCAAAAAGAATGAATACTACAAATGCTTATCTAGAGCGTTTAATGAATTTAATTTTACAAGCAAGCAAAGAGGTTAAAAATGCAACGAAACTTAGTTCAGGGACAACTTCGGTTGCTTATGCAGCTGTTCAATATATTATAGAAAGCTATGAAGATTATTCTGAAAAGAGAATTTTAGTTTATGGTTTAGGAGAAATAGGAAAAAATACTTGTAAAAATTTATTAGAATATACTTCTAATAGAAATATAACTTTAATTAATAGAACGAAAGAGAAATCGTTAGAGTTTAGAAGTCATCATCCAGAATTTGAGGTGGCAGAATTTCAATCGCTAGCGGAAGAAATTAATGACTCTGATATTTTAATAGTTTCAACTGGAGCTAATAGTTATACAGTAACAAAAGAGCATATAAACAATTCAAAAGAATTGTTGATATTGGATTTGTCAATGCCTGAAAATGTAGATTTTTCTGTAAAAAATTATGGTAATGTTGATTTAATTAACGTTGATGAATTATCTAAAATAACAGATAAAACTATTGAGACTAGAAAAAATGAAATTCCAGCAGTGGAAAGTATCATTGATAAATATAAAGCTGAATTTAACGATTGGATTTCAAACAGAAAATACATTCCTGCAGTTAACGCATTAAAAGAATCTTTGCAAGTTATTCAGCAAGATGAAATAAACTTTCACTCAAAAAAAATAAAAAACTTCGATATAGAACAAGCGGAAGTAATAACTTCGCGTATGATTCAAAAAATAACTACACAATTTGTAAAACACTTGAAAGACGAACAAACTTCAGCAGACCAAAGCATAAGCGTGGTGAGTAAAATTTTCAATTCAGAAAAAATACACAGTTAAAAATGGAAAGAGTAATTAGAATTGGAACTCGCTCTAGTGAATTAGCACTTTGGCAGGCAAATACAGTTGCGCATCAATTAGAGCATTTTGGTTGTAAAACCGAAATAGTAAAAATTGACTCAATTGGTGATGTTGTTTTGGATAAACCACTATATGAATTAGGGATTACAGGCGTTTTTACAAAAAACTTAGATATAGCTTTGTTGAACAAAAAAATAGACATTGCTGTTCATTCTTTTAAAGATGTTCCAACAAAATTACCTGAAGGAATTGTACAGGCCGCTGTGATTAAAAGAGGGGATTTTAACGATGTTTTAATAATGAATGAAGATGAAAATTTCTTCACAAATGAAAATGTAACCATCGCTACTGGTAGTTTAAGACGTAAAGCACAATGGCTGCATCGTTATCCAAATCATAAAATTACAGGGTTAAGAGGAAATGTTATTAAGCGTTTAAAAAAATTAGAAGATAACAATTGGGATGGTGCTATTTTTGCAAAAGCAGGATTGAAGCGTCTTAAGCTGTTACCTAAACAAGAAAAGCAATTAATTCTAGATTGGATGGTTCCTGCACCTGCTCAAGGAGCTGTAATGATTGCAGCCTTAGAAAATGACAAGGAGGTTTTAGATTTATGTGCTGAAATAAACCACGAACAAACAGCTACTTGTGTACAAATTGAACGCGATTTTTTACGAATTTTAGAAGGTGGTTGCACCGCGCCGATTGGTGCTTTGGCATTGATTATTAAAGAAGAAGTGAAGTTTAAAGGCGTTTTATTTAGCCCAGATGGATCAAATAAATTAGAGTTTACAAAGGAAGTTCCTTTAGATAAGATTGATGATTTAGCAAGTAAAGCGGCACATTATATTATAGATAGAGGTGGGAAAAAGATGATGCGTCCGGAAATTATTATTGAGAAAGACGAACATATTTATTCAACAAAAATACTTTCTAAAAACCAAATAAAATCGGTCGATTCTAAGTTTGGAGTTGAAATGAGTGATTTTATCACAACGAGAGAAAATCGTTTAAAACCTATGGTGGTTAAAAACTCAATTAAAAATGTGGTTTTTACAAGTCAAAAAGCTGTAGATGCTTTATTGAGTAATTTTAGTGCGGTGGAGTTAGATTTTAAAAATATTTACTGTGTTGGTAAAAGAACTAAAAGACTTATTGAAAAGCATATTGGAAAGGTGAATCAAGTTGAGAATTCTGCTGAAAAACTAGCCAATTTTTTAGTTGATAATTTAGAAGAGAAAGAGGTTACTTTTTTCTGCGGAAATTTGAGAAGAGAAGATTTACCAACAATTTTAGAGGAAAATAATATTGCTTTAAATGAAGTAGAGTGTTATAAAACCAATTTAACTCCTCGAAGATTGGATAAAAAATATGCAGGAATATTATTTTTTAGTCCATCGGGTATTGAAAGTTATTTAAAAGAAAATAAATCAAATACATCAGTAGCATTTTGTATTGGTGATACAACTGGCAACGAGGCTCAAAAATATTTTGAGAATGTTGTCGTTTCAAAATTACCAACAGTTGAAAGTGTAATAAAAGCTGTAAATGAGTATAAGTTTTAAAAAAGTTAAAAGAAAGTTGAAAAATTGAGTTGTGAATAATATAAATAACTGCATCTTAAACTTATAAATTTTAAACCATAACCAATGTTAAATAGAACCAGACGTTTACGCAAAACCGAAAATATTCGCCGTTTAGTTAGAGAGAATAAACTAACGATTGATGATTTAATTTATCCTTTGTTTATTGAAGAAGGAGAAAATATTGAAACAGAAATAGTTTCTATGCCTGGAATTAAGCGTTTTTCATTAGATACGATTTCAAAAGAATTAGACGAAGTTGTTGCGTTAGATATTCCAGCAGTTTTGCTTTTTGGAATTCCATCAAAAAAAGATGATACAGGTTCTGAAACTTGGAATGATGACGGAATTATGCAACAAGCAGTTCGGTTTATTAAAAAGAATTACCCAAGTTTATATGTAATAACCGATGTTTGTTTTTGCGAATATACGAGCCATGGTCATTGTGGAATAATTCACGAAAATGATGTTGATAATGATGCTACATTGCCAAACATTGCAAAGCAAGTAATTTCACATGCAAAAGCTGGAGTTGATATGGTTGCACCGTCAGGAATGATGGACGGAATGATTCAAACCATACGTGAAGCATTAGACAATACGGGTTTTCCAAACTTGCCAATAATGTCTTATGCAGTAAAATATTCTTCGGCATTTTACGGGCCATTTAGAGATGCAGCAGATTCAGCTCCAACTTTTGGAGATAGAAGAACCTACCAAATGGATCCTTCAAACAGAGATGAAGGAATGCGTGAAGCAACTTTTGACGATCAAGAAGGGGCAGATATTTTAATGGTAAAACCAGCACTTTCTTATTTAGATATTATTAGGGATTTAAAAACTAATTTCGACCGTCCAATTGCTTGCTATAACGTAAGTGGCGAATATGCAATGATAAAAGCGGCGGCAGAAAAAGGATGGATTGATGGTGAACGTGTAATGATGGAAAGTTTGCTTTCAATGAAAAGGGCAGGAGCTGATATTATCATTACCTATTTCGCTAAAGAAGTAGCTAAATTGTTAAAAAAATAGAAGATTATGAAACTAGAAAAATCAATAGAACTTTATACAAAAGGTAAAAAACATTTAGTTGGTGCTGTAAATTCTCCTGTTAGAGCGTTTAAATCCGTTG
>Ga0209121_10000440_pt1 | contig 43287 bp, 42 predicted proteins | sample Cruoilmetagenom3_FD_187292 | JGI IMG/M metagenome (GOLD analysis project Ga0209121, IMG submission 187292) | Oil polluted marine microbial communities from Coal Oil Point, Santa Barbara, California, USA - Sample 3 (SPAdes) (version 2) | ecosystem: Environmental > Aquatic > Marine > Oil seeps ... | reverse complement strand
CCTGCGTTTCTTGCCGGCTTGCTGTTCTTAGAATTTTTATGAGGTAGTATAATGGACGAAAATACAAAATATCACCTGGAGACCCTGGCTCTGCACGCAGGCCACCAGGTCGATTCAGATACTCTTAGCAGGGCCGTGCCGATTTATCAGACAACCAGCTTAGTCTTTAAAGATACGGATCACGCTGCCAATCTCTTCGCTCTGAAGGAGTTCGGCAATATCTACACCAGGCTGATGAATCCGACGACGGATGTGCTGGAAAAGAGGCTGGCTGCCCTGGAAGGCGGAGTGGGCGGCCTGGCGTTAAGCTCAGGCATGTCGGCGATATATGTCAGTATCTTAAATATTTGCGGTGCCGGCGGTCATGTCGTGGCCTCGAATTCGCTTTACGGCGGGACGGTGACGCTTTTCAGCCATACTTTCGCCAAGCTCGGTATCGAAGTAACTTTTGTCGATCCGAAGGATCCGGAGAATTTTGCCGGGGCGATAAAAGACAATACCCGGCTGATTTATATCGAGACCATCGGCAATCCGAAGAATGACATTCTGCAATATGAAAAAATCGCCGAGATAGCACACAAAAACGGTATGCCGGTGATTTGCGACAATACCGTTGCGACGCCGATTCTTTTCAGGCCCTTCGAGCACGGTATCGATATTGTGGTTCATAGCTGCACGAAATTCATCGGTGGGCACGGCACAAGCATCGGCGGCGCTATTGTCGATTCGGGTAAATTCGATTGGACGAACGGCCGTTACCCTGAAATGACCGAGCCTGACCCGAGCTATCACGGCGTGAAATACGTCGAGGCCGTCGGCGAATTAGCCTATATCATCAAAGCCAGGACCCAGTTCCTCCGCGATATGGGCAGTTGCATGTCGCCGTTCAACGCTTTCCTGTTTTTGCAGGGGCTCGAAACGCTGCATCTGCGTATGCCAAGGCATTCCGAGAACGCGCTGGCGCTGGCGCAGTGGCTCGAAAAACAGCCGCAGGTAACCTGGGTAAACTACCCGGGGCTCGAATCGCATCCGGACCACAAGCTGGCGAAAAAATACCTGCCTGACGGCCAGAGTGCTATTCTTGGCTTCGGAATCAAGGGTGGAAAAGAAGCCGGCGTTAAGTTTATCAACAGCGTCAAGCTGGCCAGCCATCTGGCGAATATCGGCGACAGCAAAACCCTTGTAATTCATCCGGCCAGCACCACTCATCAGCAGCTAAACGAGAAAGAACAGCTTGCAGCCGGCGTAACAAACGATTATATTCGTGTATCAGTTGGAACAGAGAACATTGACGATATAATAAGTGACTTTCAACATGCGTTGAAAATCAGTTCTAAGTCTTGAGTGTTGAGTTTTGAGTTAATGGCAGAGAGTATTGTTAAGAAGAAAAGTTATGATTTTGCTCTGAAAATTATCAAACTCTGCGCCATGCTCCGAAACCAGAAGCATTTTGAAATATCGAGTCAGCTTTTACGCTCCGGAACAAGTATTGGTGCTAATGTTGAAGAAGCTTTAGCGGGACGAAGTCGAAAGGATTTCTTTGCTAAAATGTCCATTGCTTCGAAAGAGGCCAGAGAAACAAATTATTGGCTCAGGCTTATAATTGATGCGGAGATTCTTGACAAACAGAAGTGCAGCAGTTTACTTAAAGCTTCTGAGGAACTGATAAAGATATTAACAAGCATCGTAAAAAGCGGATGCGATGAGCAACAAGAAGTATCAAGAAAAACTAAAAACTCAAAACTAAGGACTCAAAACTAATCATGTGGGAATACACAGACAAGCTCAAGGACCATTTCTTCAATCCGCGGAATGTCGGTGAGGTGGAAAATCCGGACGGTGTCGGCGAGGTCGGCTCGCTGGCTTGCGGCGATGCCCTTAAACTGACGTTCAAGCTCGATAAGGACGGTAAAATCGCCGATGCAAAATTCAAGACGTTCGGCTGCGCAAGCGCCATCGGAACATCATCGGTCTTAACCGAGATGATCAAAGGCCTGACGCTGGACGAGGCCGTCAAATTGACGAACAAAGATATCGCCGACTATCTGGGCGGGCTGCCGGAGCAGAAGATGCACTGCTCGGTTATGGGCAGAGAAGCGCTCGAGGCCGCAATCGAAAATTGTCGAGGTGGTGGCAGGGAAAAGCACGAGCTTGAAGGCACTGTCGTCTGTACATGCTTCGGCGTTACCGACCAGGAAATCGAGCGTGTCGTTATCGAAAACGACCTGACGACTGTCGAAGAGGTAACGAATTACTGCAAGGCCGGCGGCGGCTGCGGTGGCTGCCAGGGCGAAATCGAGAGGATCATAGAAAAAATACAGGGTGACAAGGTAACAGAAGTTCCCGTATCGGCGCCGCGCCGGCCCGGCAAAATGACGAATATCCAGAAGATTCAGCTCATCCAGCAGACGATTAACGAGCAAATACGCCCGGCCCTCAGAGCGCACGGCGGCAATATCGAGCTGATCGACGTCGAAGGGGATAAGGTCATCGTAGCATTCAGAGGAATGTGTGCCCAGTGCAAGCTGACGGAGTTCACTATGAAGGACGTTGTCGAAGCCAAACTGAAAGAATTCGTTTCAGAAGAGCTTTTCGTCGAAGAAGACAAAGAGTCCGCACAAGAACCCCACAATCACAGAGAGTAAATCATGAAGACTGTATATTTCGATAATAACGCCACGACAAAAGTGGCTGAGGAAGTGCTCGAAGAAATAAAGCCGCTGTTCTGTGATTTGTACGGCAATCCTTCGAGCATGCACACATTCGGCGGTCAGATAGGCCGAAGAATCCGCCGGTCGCGCGAGCAGGTTGCCGATCTGCTCGGTTGCGATCCGAGTGAGATTGTTTTTACAGGCTGCGGCACCGAAAGCGACAACACCGCTATTAAAGGTGCACTTGCCGTGGTGCCGAACAGGCGAACTGTTATAACTACAAGAGTCGAGCATCCGGCAGTGCTTGCGGTCTGCCGGGAGCTGGAAAATCATGGTTATACGGTCATCGAACTGAGCGTGGACAGACAGGGCAGGCTCGATATGGCCGAGTTGGAAGAGCAGCTCGACGACGATACCGCACTGGTGACAATAATGTACGCCAACAATGAGACCGGCGTCGTGTTCCCGATCGAGGAAATCGCCGAGTTAGTCACGAGCAAAGGTGCGGTGTTCCATACCGACGCGGTGCAGGCCGTTGGCAAAATCCCGCTGAATCTCTCGAAAAGTAATATCGACCTGCTCAGTCTTTCGGGCCATAAACTGCACGCGCCGAAGGGTGTGGGCGTCCTCTACGTCCGGAAGGGGACACGGCTGTCGCCGTTCATGCTGGGCGGCCACCAGGAAGCGGGCCGAAGGGCTGGCACGGAAAATGTTCCCGGAATTGCCGGTCTTGGTAAAGCCTGCGAACTGGCGGCGGAAAACCTCGAAGCAGAGAACAGCAAAGTCAAAGCCCTGCGCGACAAACTTGAGAAAACGATATTGCAGAAATGCCCCGATTGCCGGCTCAACGGCGGTCCGGACAATCGCCTGCCCAATACGACCAATATCAGCTTCGAGTACATCGAGGGCGAAGCGATCCTGCTGATGCTGGATAAATATGGAATTTGCGCCAGCAGCGGCTCGGCATGCACGTCCGGCTCGCTCGAACCAAGCCACGTCCTCCGAGCGATGGGTGTACCCTTTACCGCCGCCCACGGCTCAATACGCTTCAGCCTGAGCAGATACAATACCGAAGAAGAGGTCGACTACACCATCGAAAAACTCCCCCCGATAATCAACCAGCTCCGCGAACTTTCGCCTTTTGTTGTGAGATAGTGTTAAAAGCATAAAAGTCACTTATTTTTAAATGTGAGTTTAGTTTTTTGTTACGAACTAATACAGCTTTCTATATAATATAATTTATGAACGAGTCGGAAAAAGAAGATATTCGCCGATGGCTGGCCGGATGGCAAAAAGCGGGTTCTATGCTGGAAAGGTTGCGAGCCGAGGCTATTCGTAATAGTGATACCGCCGCTGCTATCGAACAATTATCAGATGCTTTTGAATCTGCACTGCTTCATTATCCACCGGCAGCCACATCGGGGCTTGTGGAACAGCAGCAAATCTTTGCTCGGTTACATTTATGAAGGCGCTCTTTCGAACAGCAGCAGAACTGAACCGTCTATTGTCTGAGCGAGACTGGCGATATTGCTTTATCGGGGGGATTGCACTTCAGCGCTGGGGGCAACCGCGTCTGACTAACGATATTGACCTTACGATTTTGGCGGGCTTTGGACAGGAAGAACATTATGTAGATGAGCTGTTAAAGTTATATAAGGGCCGGATACCCGATGCACGGGAATTCGCCCTGACGAATCGAGTCCTGTTGCTTGTAACTAATGAAGAAATCCCGATAGATGTTGCATTTGGTGGGATTGCTTTTGAAGAAAATATGGTATCAAGAGCGAGCCCGTTCGAGTTTCTGCCGGGACTGCTGCTAACTACCTGTTCGGCTGAAGACCTGGTAGTTCTCAAATCGTTTGCGGATAGAGCCAGAGACTGGGCGGATATTGAAACCGTCATAGTAAGACAGCAGAAACGATTGGATTGGGAGTATGTTTTCGAACAGTTGAGACCGTTATGCCAGGCTAAGGAATCTATGGAAATTATAGAACATTTGGAACGTCTGCGCAATTGTCTTTAGGTCTTGTTTTTTACCTCTTTGGTTGGTTAGCATCCTTCAACATCTCAAAGGTGTTTTTAATAACAAATCAAAGCAGATAAATATCAATAAAGCAGTTTTACCTTGCCTTTTCTTTAATTCAAGCTCAGCTCCCGCCTATCAGGTCGCCTAATCCTCCGAGTACGGAGCCTTCACCTTTTCTTGAGCCGCCTGCTCTTGGGGCGTGGGCGAGGATACGGTTGCACATCCTTGAGAAGGGCAGGCTCTGGAGATAGACTTTGCCGGTTCCCCGCAGGGTGGCGAGGAATAAACCTTCGCCGCCGAAGAACATTGACTTCAGATTGCCGGCCCGCTCGATGGAATAATCGATGCCGGTAGTGAAAGCGACGATGCAGCCTGTATCCACGCGGATTGTCTGGCCGTTCAGATCGATGGGAACGACGGTTCCGCCGGCATGCACGAACGTCATGCCATCGCCTTGAAGCTTCTGGAGGATGAAGCCCTCTCCGCCGAAGAAGCCGGCCCCGAGCCGCTTGGTGAAAGCGATGCTGACCTTGGTGCCTTTGGCCGCACAGAGGAAGGCATCCTTCTGGCACAGAAGCGTACCGCCGAGTTTTTGCATATCGAGAGGGATGATCTGGCCCGGATACGGGGCGGCGAACGATACGCGTTTTTTGCCTGAACCGCTGTTGGTGAAATGTGTCATGAAAATCGATTCGCCGGTTAACACCCGTTTGCCGGCACTGAGCAGCTTGCCCATGATTCCTTCGCCGGGAGTAGAACCATCGCCCATCTTGGCTTCGAAAGTAATTCCATCGTGCATATAATTCATCGCTCCGGCTTCGGCGACGACTGTTTCACCTGGATCCAGTTCGATCTCAACAATCTGCATATCGTCCCCAAGGATTTCGTAATCTACTTCATGACACTGCATAGCCATCCCTTTCAATTTGTTAAATTCTCGATATTGTGCATTAAGTTTGTGCCGTCATCTGCATACCTTCTTATATATAAACGTTTGAATCAAGCAGAATTCACAAAGTAAGCAGGTGCGGCGGTTCATGCTGATGTGAAAAATACAAAAATACCTTCAAAAAAGCAAAAAATATCACCTGTAACTTACTTTATACAAAGGGCATATAAGAAAGATCAAAATATTTAAAAAAAATTCGCAACAAACTTGACTTTAGCGCGTCTATATTATAAACTGGTTTGTATAGCAAGCTAGTATGTATGGCAGATTGTGCTCATTTAAGGTATTTAATCATGGCACAGGAAATAGACTTTAAGAATATCGAGCAGAATACGTTCAGGCAGTCCCAGCAGGATGGGCTGATGGAGCTGGTTATGGGTATTTGTATGCTGGCCATATCCACCCGCATGTTCTCGCGTTTTTTGATATTTATGCTGGCCCTTCCGGTTTTTCTGTTCGGCCCTCTGCTGGCCCTGATGAGGAGGCGGTTCACCCATCCCCGGATCGGCTATGTCAAGCTCATCCCTGACAAACCGAAGTCGGTAATCGCCGGCATCCTTCTCGTGACGCTTGTCGTGATTGCAGTGATGGCCGTGGTTTTTTTCTTTTTCGGTAATATACGGGATTTCAATCTCTGGCTGAGATGGTGCCCATTCTGGGGCGGGACGATTTTGGCGGGGATGTTCAGCTCTCTGGCATCAAAATCGGGGGCAATCCGGTACTATATCTTTGCCGGCTGGTCGCTGTTGAGCGGTATTGTTCTATCCGTACTCGATTTCGAAACCGTCGAGACCGGCACGCTGCTGTACTTTGCTGTGATGGGAAGTCTGCTCATTCCCTTCGGATTAGTACAGTTTGCAATATTTCTGCGTAAGTACCCGAAGCCCGGACAGGAGGTCTTAGATGGCCAAACAGGAAATTGACAGAGAAAATCTTCAGCCGCTTACAGAGATTGATCGCGTGATTCACGAGCCAGCCAGGCTGCTGCTCGTGGCCACCCTGTCCGTGGTGGAAAGTGCCGATTTTCTTTTCCTGATGAACCAGACCAAACTGACGCGGGGAAATCTGTCCTCGCACCTGAGCAAGCTGGAAGCGGCCGGCTACGTTGAGATTAAAAAGGAGTTTGTGGAGAAGATTCCGCGAACGCTTTTACGTCTTACCGAAGAAGGCAGAAACGCATTTCTTGAATACCGGCAAAAAATGCAGCAGGTTCTTGACAGCTTTTAACGGAAGACGGAAAACGGAGGACAGAGGGCAGAAGACAGATAGACAAATTTCGGGCTGATTATTGAAAACAAATCCAGCTTTGTTCGATTATGACGTTACGGTTTCGAGCGTTTGCTTCGTATCGGATTCGCTGTTGTCTTGTTCACCGGGCCTGAAGGGAAGCGGTTCGGCGAACTGAACGGCGACCCGACGTGTAAAATTGTTGACGTTCTCGATCCGGCAGACATAGCCCGAACGTGTGAAGTTGGCCATATCGAACGAATCATCAGGACCATAACGCGGGACGCTGAACCGGGCCGTTATATTCTGGCCGAGGTAAGGACAATCATCATCGGCGTAGCAGGTAAATGCCGCACCCCTGCTGGAAACATCAACCATTTGCCCCTGTGAGAGGTCGCGGTTAGCGTTCTCGGCAAACCAGATGGGCCAATAATAACGCAGTCTTTTCTCTGTTCTTCGATCACTGTTTTCGTTCATTTTTAATACCCTCAATTCTCTTCATTTTGTATTCGAATCGACAGATTTATAGGCTGGCTTTACGAAGTGCCGCCGGGAAAATCGCAGCCTATGAGATTGATAGGGATATTCATTGCGTTTTCCCTTTACTATTGTGGAAAAATGACTTGAAGCTTTTTCTTATTTTTTTTCGGTATTCGGCGCCGATACTCCTATAATCAGGCGCATAAACACAAGTCGAAGAATTTTCGCGATACATTTTGGCCCTGAAGCGCAAACTATATTATGATGGCCATTAAGCTTTAAATAGTGCCGGCGACTGACTAAGGCTGTACATGGATAAGGATACAGAGCTAAAAATTGCACAAGGCTTGCAGAAGGGCGACCAGCAGGCGTGGCTGGAACTTTATGAAGCTTACGCCGAGCCGGTCTGGAGAAATGTATTCCGTCTTACATGTGGTGACTCGGCTGCTATATCCGACCTGGTGCAGGAGACGTTTCTCGCCGCTGCTCGCTCGGCACGGAATTTCAGGCCTGATCGCGGCACGCTCTGGGTATGGCTGTGGACAATCGCCAGGCGCCAGGTAGCTCTTTACTATCGCAAACAGAAACCGGAAATCGTGCTGAGCCGAGCCCGGCAATGGTGGACCTCGCTGGACGGCGGGAAATTCGATTGGATCGATGCCAAAGCGGATATGCCGCCGGATATTCTCGAATCGCAGGAATTGGCTATGCTCGTAAGATCGGCCTTGAGCGAATTGCCGCCAGATTATCAGACGCTCCTGCTGGCCAAATATGTTGATAACCAGCTATCCGAAAAAATCGCCGAACAGATGGATTGCTCAGAAACAGCAGTTCGCTCGAAGCTGGCCCGGGCAAGGAAAGCCTTCCGGAAGGCTTTGAAGAAAACAATAAGTTCAGCGCCAGGTGCGCAGGAGGTGTCGCTATGAAGACGCCAAATGAGAAAGAAACAGACAAACGAATGTCGTCGTTGCTGTCCGCAGTCGACCGACGGGCTGCTGCACCGGACAGGGAGTTCCTGGATGAGTTAAAAGCCCGATCAACAGCCGAATTCCTCACTCACTCAGCGGATAGCATTAGGGCATCTCGAAAAGCAACTATAACCATCTCGATATGGAGCAAAATCATGAAGAGCAAAATGAAGCTGGCGACTGCCGCAACTGTAGTAGTGGTGGTATTGGTCTATAAAAGCTACTTCGGCGGTTGCGTCGGTCTAACGACAATCGGCTTTGCCGAAATCTCCGAGGCCATGACAAGCGTGCCGTGGATGCACGCGGTGAGCCAAGGGCAGGTAAAGGGCAAGAATCAGTCCGGCGAACAATGGATTGGTTTTGAAGCACAGATTCACGCTTTCAAACGGCCTGACGGCAGAGTAGCCATCGAGAACATGAAAGAGCACAAGTATTACAGGTACTCTCCCGAAAATCGAAGTATCACGGTGGATTACGTTTACGACCCTTTCGCTCCAGACGATGCTTTCCCTTTCGAATTGCTGTCTGCGAATTCATTTCTTGCTGACATGCTCAAAGGAGTGAAAGAGCGAGGCGCAGAGATTACCACGAGAGAAATCGAATACAACGGGCAGCAAGCGCAGCTTCAGGAAATATCATTGTCCGTCACTCAAGACAATGAAAGTTTCGTTGGAAAACTGTCCTTGTACATTCAACCTGATTCCAGACTTTTGCTTTGCACGAAGGCATTAGTGACAGATTCAGAAGGCAACATCATTGGAGAGTATGAAACAGCCTATTCTTATCCGCGGACCGGCCCGACTGATATTTATGCTTTGGGTGTCCCGGAGGACGCTGCGATTGTCAGCAATTTGCCAAAAGAAGACTATCAGACGATGTGGGACAGTTATCGGCAGAAGCGGGCTGATGCAACCAGAGAATACGTGGCTGTCATAACGCACATGACGCGTTCGTTAGGTGACGTCATAACTATGGTTGACGTTGATTACAAGTCGGGCCAGAACCACCGACTTGAGCGTCATTTTGTTCTTGATGTAGGCGAGCGGCCACTTGAACGCTGGCCCAAACGCAAAGAACAGCTTGGCGATTCTCTCGAATCTCTGCTGGCATGGGCCAATGCCCACTATGATGAGAGAGGACATATTTCCGTTCGCCTGTTCGACGGTGAACGTTATCTCTCCACCAAGAGAGACAAAGAAGGAAGCTGGGGCGAACTCAGAAAAGCCACCAAAAAGCTCATGCCCGAAGATTATCTTCAATGTCTTGGCTGGCCATTCATCGGCGAGGCCGGTCGTATCATTAAGGACGAATACGCCAAAGAGAACAATCTCATTTGCATCGAACGTCTGCAACAGGGATCTTTGCATTCAGGAATTGTCTCGCCACCCGGTAGATTCGTATCTTACCTGGACCCGCAGAAAGATTACATATGCCGTCGTAAGATAACAGAATGGCGGCCGGGCGCCGAGTGGCAGGAAGACAAGAACTACCTTGACGGGGTCGAGCCAGATAAGATCAGAAACGGGTCGATTACTGTGCAGGACACCACTGAGGTCATTCAAGCTCCCAACGGACATTGGTATCCTAAGGTTATTGTGGAAAAGCAAAGCGGAATCCGCAAGGACTACGAGGAAGCGGAATTGAAGCTCCGTACTGTTAAGAAGATTTACATACGAACGGACCCGGAATTCCCAGAATACATATTCAACGCAGACAGATTTCCTGGCCAATAGACTTGGCGAAAGCTCAGAATCAGAGGCCGGGTCTGCTTTGGCTCGGCTTTTTTTGTCATGGAGCGGAGGGATTTCCACGGAAAATGAGGTGCGCGGGATGTGCTTGTTTCATCTATAATCATGAAAGCCATGGCAAAGTAGCTACGAAAGTCGGTATCGAGGATAGCTTTTGATAGAGCGGCAACGAAAGATCCTGCAATTGCTTGACACCTCGGGGCCACGTCTCCATCGGCTCCTGGCGCGTCTCACTCGCCGCGAAGACGCAGTAGGTGATCTGCTCCAGGAACTTCTGACAAGGCTGTTAAGTTCCAATGGCTTTGACGAAGCACAGGATCCCTCTGCTTATGCGTACCGTGCAGCTGTCAACCTTGCGTTCGAGTGGCGCAGGGGGCGAAAGACAACGTGCCCGCTGTTAGATGAGAACCGCCCGACAGCAGACGGTCCGTCGGCAGCGGCGAAAATGATCCGGGCCGAAGAGTTGGAGCAAGTGCTCGACGCTACTTCCAGATTGTCTGATCTGGCCCGGGATGTAGTTGTGATGCGATATATCGAGCAGGCGTCATACGGGGAAATTGGGCGACGGCTCGGCAAGAAGCCGCAACATGTACGATCGGTATGTTCCAAGGCCATGGCTCAGCTTAGAGAAATGCTGGCAAATGAAGCGAAACAGTAGGAATAGATAGAAGGTATCTCACAAAATGACTAGATGCAACAACGGTCGTTTCGAGCGTAGCGAAGCGGAGTCGAGAAATCTGATAGAAAACTATTCCAATAGACCCCTCGACTGCGCTCGGGGTGACGAACAGTCATTCTGTCAAACGCTCCAAATGTGGTGTCCCGATGAGGTGATTCATGTCGGAAATTGATGAGAAAGAGATTAGACGTCGTTTTGAAGCCATTTCAGAGTTTGAGGCTGCTTCCGAGATCACAGCCCGTGATCTGGACCGAGCAAGAGAGAGGTTGACCGAGCAAACGAGCGGACAGCCAACAAAGCAGCAAAGAATATGGAGAACAATCCTAAAAAGCAGAATAACAAAACTCGCCGCCGCAGCCGTGATGATAGCCGGGACAATGATCGGCTTACACTGGCTTGGCGATGGTTCCCCTGCTTATGGAATTACTGAAGCTCTGGAGCTGTGGAAGAATGCTGAGATAGTTCACATCAAAGGCTGGGACTTTCTTCACACAGGCGACGATACCCAATTACAGAAGTTTCCATTTGCAATCTGGTATGAAAAAAAAAGCGGTCGCTTCAAATATTGGCTTCCTGATAGTCAGGGTTGGCCCCCAGTCTATACGACCGAAACGCCAAGATATCGGCTGCATGTTTCAGATGGCCAATACATAATGGAAACCGGCTACAGGCATTCAGATAGCAACTCAGCTACTCCATTGGTCATGTTCATAAAACTCAGCGCTTTTGAACAGCGCCTTCGTATTCGCACAATGAAACCCTTTCCGGCATATATGGCCAATCTCGATCAAGTGAAAGGATTTACCAAAGTAGGACGAGAACAGATTAAGAACAAAACAGTCGATATATGGGAGGGTGTAATAACTTCTGCAGGCCCTTTTCCAATTAAGAAGAGGATATGGTTGTCACCGAAAACGGGCGAAATAGTCCGTATATTCACCTGGATAGACGCTGGAGAGAATTCTATACGATGGGTGGCCCTCAGTGACGCTGACACGATTGAGTACAATGTAGTGCCGCCTGCGAACTGCTTTAACACAGATCCTCCGGCAGGCCATAAACAGATGAACACAAAAGAAACGGTCGTCGAACGAGAACTTAGCGACGGTGGACCCGCCAAGTTCCATAGTTGCATTGGTTTTACGCTCAAAGACGGCAGTGTTATCTACGGCTGGCATGCCAACAACAAGCCCGAAGAATCGCAAGCTCATCTTTTTACAGATCTGGAACCGGGAGGGCCGTTACCCAATCTGCCCGCAAAGGTTGTTGGTTTGAGACCATGGCCAGCGGCAAAAGGTATAATCCTCGCAGGCCGACACTTAACTTTCACCCGGAAAAAAGGAAAATTCTACGAGTGGGGCATTTATGTGTCGGACGAAAATACGCCGGAACGTAATACGTTTGCCGGTTACGAAGTAATCTCAAAATATAATTTTGGACCCAGGCCTTTTTTTGATGGTCGGCCCCATTCTCTTGGGCAAGATCATGAGCTGACTATCAATTCTGAGCAGGAATTTGATATCTGGGTTCGTGGCGCGATGGCTGAACTTAGCGACGACGGGAAAGCGCCGGAATCCATAATCTACAAGAATGTACTACAATTAGCCGAGAAGATTCGCAATACGTTCAACAAATAGCGACCTGCTAATGAGATCAATAGTTGGGGTTGGTTTGGCTCGGCTTCCCTATTGACTGTTTAAGCGACTGATGTCTCGCACAAGTTTCACAAACTCCTGGCCGCGTTGCTGGAAATTGTCGAACATGTCGTAGCTTGCACATGCCGGACTCAAGAGGGCAACGTCGCCGGATTCGGCGAGACTATTCGCTGCTTGGACAGCGTGAGCGAGCGATTCGGTGTGTTCGATTTTTGTGTCTTTTATTGCATAGGCGATTTTTTCGGCGGTCTGGCCGATCAGGACGGCAGCTTTGGCCTTCTTGGTAATCTTCGCGCCCAGTTCGTCGAAAGGCAGCTTCTTGTCGTAGCCGCCGGCGATGATTATGACCGGCTCGTCGAATGCTTCAAGGGCGGCGATTGCGCTCTGCGGCGTTGTGGCTATCGAGTCGTTGTACCAGCGGACGCCATTTATCTCCTGTACGAATTCGAGCCGATGCGGCAACGCCTTGAACTCGGGCAGGCAATATTTGATCCTGTCTTCTTCTGCACCAAAATATTTGGCAATGGTCATGGCGGCGGCGAGGTTCGATAGATTGGCCCGGCCGGGCAAGGAATATACGCTCCGAAGTTCTGCGCTTACGTCGTCTGCCGAGAACTGCACACAGGTTCTGCCGGCGTCTTTGTGATATTTTTCGTACCATTCGGCGCCCATTTCGTCCTCGGCGTTGAAAATTGAAACGGCGGGAGATTCTTCATCCAACTGCTGAAACCTGAAGATGTTCTCTTTCGCGGCACAATAATTGGCGAATGTCCCGTGGCGGTCGAGATGGTTCGGTGTCAGATTTGTCAGCAGCGCGATGTCTGGTGCCTTTTGAATTTCCGCCAGTTGTTCGAGCTGGAAGCTCGACAGCTCCAATACGACCAAATCGTTGGGATTGATTTGATCTATAATGGTTAACAACGGTTGGTTGCCGATGTTACCACTTAGCCAGATGGTCTGAGACCTCATATTTTTCAGCAGGTGGGCGGTCAGGGCTGTAGTTGTGCTTTTGCCGTTGGCGCCGGTTATACCGATTGTCCTTGCAGGGCACAGCTCGAAGAAGATGCCTATCTGGGACGTGACGAATCTGTTTGCCCGGCGGGCGATTTGGAGAAATTTATTGTCGCCGGGCACGGCAGGATTGGCGACTATGACGTCCGCTTGCTTGAAATCCGTCGGGTCGTGCGAGCCGAGATGAAATTCGATGCCGTCAAGGCTCCGGAGCTGGTTTATCGAATCACTTAGCTGCTCGGCCGATGCTAAATCCGTTACGATTACTTTCGCACCGGTGTCGTGGGCAAACCTGACGACATCTACTCCGCCGCCAAAGCGGCCCAGGCCCATTACCAAAACAGTCTTACCGACAAAAAACTCTTTATTCATGATTTTGCATAAAACATTCTATGGCTCCTCACACTCACTGCGGTTGAGTTGGCCGTGTGCGAGTGCAGAAGAACAGGATTTGCATTCCCGATATTTGGTGCTAATCTCTCCTGCTAAGCATAGTTTTGATTTGCTCGTACAATTCAGGCAAATCATTTGTTATCACATCCCAGACAACGGAGTTTTCGACGATATCATAACCGTGGATCAAAATATTGCGGAAAGAGATAACGCGTTTGTGATGGCTGATTTGATCTACAACGTTAGGTTCGACCTTAGCCAACCGATTCAAAGCCTCACCAATAATCTCAAACTGCCTTTCAACGCCGCTGCGTAAAAGGTCATTACAAGTATAATCGCTCAGTGCCTTGTCTTTGGTAAATTCCAGGATGCGTTCGCAAGCCAGCCGGACGTCTTCCAGCAGTTTCTTTGACTCAAGCTGCATAAAGCACCTCCCGGTTTTTATTAATGGATTCAAGAAAATAGGGATTATTGACGGCTTGTGGCATGACCAGATCAATATGCCTGCGAAAAAGTGTTTCCAAGGCGTCAAGCAAACCGAAATAAGCATCGGCGTATTCGCCCGGCTGTAACGTAAGAAACTCAACCAGAAAATCCAAATCGCTCTTCTCGGCGTCGAAATTCCTGCCGGTTGAAGCCGAGCCAAAGACTTCAAGACACCGAACTCGAAACTTCACACATAGCTCTTTCAGGGCATTACGGTTTTTCTCGATCAAACTGACCATACTATTTCCCTCAATAATATTGCTCTACAAAAACAATATAGATATCCTGTTCGAAAACAGCAAGGAAAATACATGTTTAGTCATTGGATTCGTCCGGCCTGGTGCCCTGGTAGAGGCAGGCGACGCTGAATGTCAGCGGTGTTGCACTGACGTCTGAAAAACCGGCCTTCTGCATCAGGCGGCGGAAATCGTCGGCGCGGTGGAAATTTTCGATGCTTTTATCGAGGTAGCGGTAGGCGTGATTGTTGCCGGAGAGCAGGCGTCCGAGCAGCGGCACGAAAAAGCGCAGGTAGGACAGGTAAAAGCTTCTGAGGATTCGGCTGGCCGGCATGGAAAATTCCAGAATCAACGCCGTGCCGCCCGGTTTCAGGAGACGGCGGATTTCCGTTAGAGTTTTGAAAGCGTCGGGAGTGTTTCTGATTCCGAAGCCCATCGTGACGACATCGAAGGACTCGCCGGCCAGGCCGCAGGTGCTTGCATCGGCGCGAACCAGGCTGACGCGGTCGGCGAGCTTGCGGCGGACGATTTTCCTGCGGCATATAGCCAGCATGTTTTCCGATATATCCAGGCCGACCGCCTCGGCTATGTTCGGATTCCTGTCGAGCAGCGTAATCAATATATCGCCCGTACCGGTCGCCAGGTCGAGGACTCGCAGTTTTTCGTTTTTAACGATGGCGTCGGCGAGCCTGCAGCGCCAGGAAAAATCCCGCCCGAATGAGAGCAGGTGATTGAGAATATCATAGGCCGGAGCTATACGGTCGAACATTTGACCGACCGGATTTGAATTCGTACTGCCTGACATTCCTGTGACGTGTTCCGTGTTCGCCTCAGAGCTTTGTCTGCATTGCGGTTGCCAGGTCGACTTTTGCGTCGATGACGGCCTGCTCGATACATCTTTTCCAGTCGTCGCCGAACTGGTCTTTGTATTTCGGCTTTTCATAGGCATAAATAATCGAGCGTGAGGCATTAATCAACGCTCCGGTTCCGTCGGGTTTGCAGAATCGCACACAATCGGCGGCCGAGGCGCCCTGGGAGCCATAGCCCGGTACGAGAAACCAGACGTCGTCGTATTTTTGCCGCAAAGCGCTGGTGACATCCGGCGCGGTTCCGCCTACTACCATTCCCACGTTACTGTAGCCGTTCTTGCCGATTCTATCGTCTTGATTGGCGATTTCTCCGATGACATCAGCGAGTTTTTCGTACATTCTTTGGCCGTCAGCGTCCGCGAAATCCTGTATGGCCGCCGCGGATGGATTGCTGGTTCGCACCAGCACAAAGACACCTTTGCCCTGTTTGGCGGCCATATCCGCGAAAGGCTTGATACCGTCGGCCCCTGTGTAGCCGTTTATAGTGATGGCGTCCGGTGCCAGGGTATCTTCGAGACCGGCCAGTTCCGGGTTTTCCAGATGAGCGGAGGCGTAAAGTTCCGCCGTGTGACCGATATCGCCACGCTTGACATCGCCGATAATCTCGATGCCCAAATCGTCAGCCTCGGTAATCAGGTTGTAGTATGTTTCTACACCTTCCCAGAGATATCTCTCGAAAAAGGCGATATTTATTTTCACCGCCGGCACCATCGGCGCGACAATCCGCATCGTCTGCGTACAAAAATCGAAGATTGCATCGACCGCGGCGGCGGCATCGAATTCGTCGTTCATCTGGCGGTGGCTTCTAATTGCCTCCGGGAGCCTGGTATAAACGGGATCCAGACCAACGATTAAAGACGTTTTCTTGTTTCTCACTGCCTCACAGAGGCGGTCAGCAAAATGACTTGCCATTTTCGAGCCCTCATACTTGGAAAAAACTTTAACTAAACGCTGGAGCTACTATAATCACAGAACTGGTTTCGAGCAAGAGAGAAATATTAAATATGGAAAGAGATCCGAAAATTCGTAAGAAAACGAGATTTAAAAAAATTATCATCTGGCTTTTAATCGACCTGGCCGTGGCTGCCGTTGTTTTTGTTTTGCTAATCCACAGGCCCGGCAGCTATGATCCGGTCGATTTTGACTCCTTAAACCACGATGAGGGGCAGGTTAGTCCGTATCTTACGCACGAATTGTCGCCTAATCTCTATAACAATTCGCAACGCGGCGAGCCGTTCGACCTGGTCATCACGCAGAGCGGGATAAACGAAATTGTCGCCGGTCTGGGATGGCCGAAGTACTCTGAGGGCGTTATGCTGTACGCACCGGCGGTGCTTTTCGTGCCGGGATCCGTCGTGCTGATGGGAACGGCGAATATCAAGGGTGTGGAGGTTATCATAACGATTGAGCTGCAGCCGAAGATTGATGAGCAGAGGCTGCTAAATCTGAATGTGGTAAAAGTCAAGATCGGCGCTGTGAATATTACACCGCTTGCCCGGATGATAAGCAAAAAGATGTATACCGAAAGGCTTGCCTCAATGCCCGTGGATACGGAGGCTTTGCAGACAAAGATAGTTGGATCATTGCTGAACGAAGAACCGTTCGAGCCTGTCTTCAGGGTTGAAGATAACAAGGTGCGGATTGAGAAAATTACCATAAACCAGGAAAAGCTGACGGCTCATCTGGTGCCGGCCTCGTAGCATATCTCGCATAGAACATCTCGAAAATCATAGCGTAAAGCTAAAAAACAGACTAAAAGCCCAAAAATCAACAATTTAGGGCCAGTTACGGGAAATGTCCGGCTGTGGCGGAATTAATGGGAAAAGGAGTTTTTTGGTCGTTAAAAGTCCGTTTTATACGGACTTTATGATGTTTTTTACTGAAGAATAAGCTCTCTATATACGATTTGGACTAAAATTTATACGAATTTGACAAAATAGTTATTGCTCTTAACGGATTTGACGATTATTATAAGAAGTTTAGTTATAAGGATTAACGGCTGCCAAAATAAGCTTTGAATTTATGAGGTGTTTGAAATGCTTTTGACAGGATTAGCGAACAGTGCATAGTAGGCGAACAATGATTGGGCGCGGCTATGCTTATGCAAATATGGTAGCTTGGCAATCGCTGTTTCTGCTTCGATATCGGGAAACGAACGAGGTTTTGTTACCGGGTTCCCGCTTGCAGAGAAATCTGCAAAATCGGGCCCCTGACCGGAGGCAGATGATGTAATACGAAGGTAAAGTATAACCTCAGTTCGTTTTGCAGCGTAAGGGAGTCTCTTTTTCAGAGGCTTGCCCGATTGAAGTGGAAACCCGGTGGTTTCCATTTTTTTGTTCGGCACGAATTTCCCGTGCTGTGTTGTAGAATATTAGTCGGAAAGAAAAAACGATGAATCAGGAATTGCTACGAATCGTAGAAAACATTGCTCGCGACAAGAATATCGATAAGGAATCGATATTTGTAGACCTGGAAGAAGCTATGGTTTCGGCTGCGAGGAAGCATTTTGGTGAGCCTGAAAGCGATATCGTCGTAAACATCGACCGCAGCACCGGGGAAATTACCGCCGTTAAGGATGATGTGCAAATTGATATCAAACAGCTCGGCCGAATCCCCGCCCAGACTGCCAAGCAGGTGATCATCCAGAAAATACGGGCCGACGAGAGAAATAGCATCTATGCCGAGTTCGTCCAGCGAAAAGGAGAAATCGTAAGCGGCACGGTTGTGCGGTACGAAAGCGGGGCACTGATTGTCAACCTGGACCGCTGGACCGAAGGTTTTATGCCAAAAGGTGAACAGATAATGGGCCAGAATCATCGGGTCGGCGAAAGAATTCGATGTTTGATTCTTGATGTAAAGGAAACCTCGAATCAGGTAAAAATTATTCTTTCTCGCACGCATCCCGATTTTCTTCGCCGGTTGTTTGGATTGGAAGTGCCGGAAATAACTGAAAAAATTATCGAAATAAGGGCACTTGCGCGTGAGGCGGGTTACCGAACCAAAGTTGCGGTAGTGTCATTTGACGAGAAGGTCGATCCTGTTGGAGCATGCGTGGGTGTGCGGGGCAGCAGGATAAAGAATATAGTTGAGGAGCTTGGCGGAGAAAAAATAGATATTGTCCGCTGGAATGAGTCGTCCCAGGTGCTGGTGTCAAATGCATTGATGCCTGCGAAAGTCAGTGAAATTGCGTTATGTTTCGAGTTGGGACGGGCGACAGTTGTTGTAGACGAGGAGCAGCTCAGCTTGGCCATCGGCAAGCACGGGCAAAATGTCCGGCTGGCTGCCAGATTGACCGGCTGGGATATCGATATACTCACTCCTGAGGAATACAATCGAGGTATTGAGCAACTGGCAAACTGCATAAAGACTGTGGAAGACGCTGATGAGGCAATGGTTGACAAGCTGATAGCGCTGGGTGTCATATCAATTTCGGACCTGGAAGACGTGGGTATTGAACCGCTGGTTAATGAGCTGAAGATTGACTCGGACGTAGCCGGCAAGCTGGTTACGGCAGCGGCTAAAGAAGCCGAACGTATGGCGGCCGAGACGAAACAAAATGAGGCGGAAAAGGAACTGGCCCAGAAGGCAAAGGCAGGGAGTGACGAATAATAAACATATCTCGTTCGGGATATGACCTAATAAACGCGAATGAGATTGGAGAATTTTTTTGGCTTCTACAAGAGTTTACATTTTAGCCAAGGAGCTCGGTGTAAAAAGCTCTGCTATTGTAAAGAAATGTCAAGATGAAGGTCTGGACGTAAAGAACCACATGTCAGTGATTTCGGTTGGCCTGGCTGCGACTATTAAGGAATGGTTCAGCGAAGGAGACAACGTAACGACGATCGAGACCACTGATAAGGTAGATCTTAAGAAAGTCCGGATCAAGAAGAAAACGAAAGCAAAGCCGAAGCCGGCGAAGGAAGAAGCAACAGAAGAAAAAGCCAAGAAGGCAAAGCCGGCTGCCAAGAAAACCAAGCGGACCAAGGCAACTGCCAAAACCGAAGTCGATCAAAGTGAGCAGCAGGAAGCAACCGGTGACGAAGATATGCAATCGGGCACTGCGGTAATTACCGAAGAGCCGCCGCTTCCGGAAGAAAAGATTATCGAAGCGCCAAAGCCCGAACCAGAACCGGAGCCTGAACCTGAGCCTGAGCCGGAGCCTGAGCCTGAGCCAATAGTACCTGCCGGGCCGATTTTGGAAAAACCCGAACCGGCTCGATTGAGCGGACCGACGGTTGTTAGAGTCGAGGCGCCCGAGCCCATACGACGATCAAGGCCGAAGCCAAGAGCCAGGTACGATGCACCTGTTACAGAGCCTTTGATGTACAGCCAGCAGAGAGATGGAGGGCCGGCTGTCACTCAGATCAAAGATAAGAAACATTCACCAAAGCGACATAAAGAAAGAACACATGGGCGAAGACGAGACGAGCGAGACGCGGAAACGTCAAGAAGGTCTAAGCCCGATAGCAGATGGCGACAAATAGACATTGAAGAAAGACGAGCCCGACTTGATGCGGCCGGCGGTGAGGGTCTGCGATCAAGGCCTATGCGTAAAATCGCCACCAAGTTCAAGCAGCAAGTCTCGGCGGTTGCCAGAGCGAAAAAAGTTTTCGTCAGCGAACCGATTACAGTAAAGGATTTATCCGCAGCCCTGGCAATTAAATCATCGGATATTATCCTCAAACTCATGCAGCAGGGTATAATGGCCACGGCTAATCAGGTCATAACTAATGACGCCGCCGAGCTGATTGCTCTGGAGTTCGAAACCGAGCTGGTGGTGGAACATAAAAGCACGCTGGAAGAGAAGATAAGAGACGAATTTGAGAAGCGCCCCAGAAATAACCTCCAGAGGCGGGCTGTTGTTGCTGCAATGCTCGGACATGTTGACCACGGCAAGACAAGCCTGCTGGATAAAATCCGGTCGACCCATATAGCCGCCGGCGAGGCGGGCGGTATTACCCAGCACATCGGGGCATCTGAGGTCACGTGGGATCAGAAGAAAGTGACATTTCTCGATACTCCCGGGCATGAGGCTTTTACGGCCATGCGTGCCCGGGGCGCCAATATGACCGATGTCGTAGTGCTGGTGGTTGCCGCTGATGACGGTGTTATGCCACAGACCATCGAGGCGATAGCCCACAGCAAGGCAGCGAAAGTGCCGATTATTGTGGCGTTGAATAAAATAGATTTGCCCGGCTGCAACATAAACCGTGTTTACTCTCAATTAGCTGAGCAGGATTTGGCCCCTGCTGAATGGGGAGGCCAGACCGAAGTCGTAAAGACAAGCGCCACTACCGGCGAGGGGATAAACGATTTGCTTGAATCTCTTGATTATGTAGCTGAATTGATCGATCTCAAGGCCGACCCTACTGTCCCGGCGACAGGATGGATTGTCGAGGCGAGGATGTCGGCAAAGCGTGGCCCGGTTGCCACACTGTTAATCAGGGAAGGTCAATTGAATAAGAGCGATATCATTCTGGCCGGCGGTGCTTTCGGCCGAATAAAAATGTTGAAAAACAGCTACGGCAAAAGGATTAAAACAGGATCGAGTTCCATGCCGGTGGAGATCACGGGCCTGAGCGATGTGCCCCAGGCCGGCGACAGATTTTACTGCCTGGATGACATCAACACAGCCAAGGATGCCGCGGAGGAAAACCAGATAGACTACAGAGAACGCTCACTGGCCGAACGGACACAGGTAACACTGGATAATTTATTCAGCCAGATAGAGGCGGGCAAAGCAGAATCGTTAAATCTTATCATTCGGGCCGATGTCCAGGGTTCGGTCGATGTCTTAAAAAAGTATTTATCTGATCTAAGCGTCGAAGAAGTAAAGATTAATATTCTGCACGCAGCGCCCGGCGGAATTACAGAGGGCGATGTTGTGCTGGCTGAGGCGTCGAATGCTATTATTATTGGCTTTAACGTTGTCAGCGAAGAACATGCGGCCAAGATTGCGGAAGCCAAAGGCGTTGAAATAAGACTCTATAGCGTCATATACCGGATAACCGAAGATTTGCAGAAATCAATGGTCGGCTTGCTTGAGCCGGAAGAGACAGAGAACTCAATTGGCAGAGTTGTTATAAGAACTACGTTTAAGATTTCACGGATTGGAACGGTGGCCGGTTGCTTTGTCAGTAGTGGGTACGCCAGCAAGAACGCCAGAATACGGCTGATTCGCGACAATATTGTGCTAAAAGATAACCTGAACATAGAATCGCTGAAGCATTTCAAAGATGATGCTCGTGAAGTCAAAGCAGGCCTGGAGTGCGGAATCAAAATAGCGGGATTCGATGATGTAAAAGTCGATGATGTGCTTGAGTTCTATGAAATTGTGAAAGTAGCAAGAACGCTTTGAATCAAAAATTGAATATTGACTATTGATACTGCAGGCGGGAATTTGAGCTTCTAAACAATAGTCAATAATATAGGCAATAGTAAATGTTCAGATGGCAACTCGAAGGCAGGAAAAAGTAGCTCGCGTTGTAAAAGAGGCTGTTAGTGATGCTATTGCCCACCATCTTAACGACCCTCGCATCGATGGTTTCGTGAGCGTCACGAGAGTCGAGATGGCTGCTGATTTGCGTAATGCCGATGTGTATATCAGCATTTTTGGAAGTGACCAGGCGGGGCAAAACAAGGCTTTTACGGCGATAACACATGCAAAGAGCAGGATACAAGCTTTGTTAGCCGACAGGATACAGAGTAAATTCTGCCCGGTTTTGCATTTTTACAAGGACGAGAAATTTAAAAAAACGCTGGAAACTTTGAATCTGATAGACGAGGCTGTTAAAGATTTGAAGAATAAGGATTCCGACGGCGAAGACGATTTGATGAGTGAATAAATCAACGTATATACGCACTCGAACATGTATGCATTAAAGTGATCATTCCGGCAGAGGTTGGTATGAAGAACAGTAAAGATTATTCGAAAAAAACACAAAAGCTATATCGCACGTTGAGTCGTAAATATCCTAAGCTGCAAAAAGTCAGCCATGAGAATGTCATAGATGCGATTGTCTACGCCGTCGTAAGCGCCGAGCTGAGCGAAAAGGCGGCAGACTCCGCCATCAGGAAATTCGGCGAATATTTCGTTGATTGGAACGATTTGCGCGTTTCTCGGGCGGAAGAGATTGTTGAAGTTCTGGGTAAGGATACACCCGTTACAATGGGTATAGCTTTGACAATAACCAGGATTTTGAATGGTATATTCAACGAATATCATAAAGCTAATTTGAATGTTTTGAAAACTATTGGCAAACGTCCGGCCAGGCAGGCTCTTGAGAAAATTGATGCAGCCAGCCGGTTCGTAGTAGATTATTGCATGCTAACGTCTCTGGGAGGGCACGCCATACCGCTTACGGACAAGATGGTAAATTATCTCAAAAGCAACGATCTCGTTAATCCGGAAGCGGATGAGCAGCAGATAAGTGGATTTTTAGCCAAGCAGATTTCGGCTAAAAACGGGTACGATTTCTATGCCCTCTTGAGACGGGAGAGCGAATCAACCAGGGGCAAAAAGAAAACTAAAGTCAAGGCGACTACTGAAAAGAAAAGCAAAACAAAAACTAAAAGCAAGACAAAGACCAGGAAAAAAACAAAAACGAAGAAGAAAAAAACCAGGAGCAAAAAGGCCTGAAACGCAAAATGCGAAGCGCGGCACATAAAATGATGACAGAACAGATACTAAAATTGGGCATTCCCGCAGGCAGTCTGCAAAAGGCAACGATCGAGCTTTTCGACAAAGCCGGATTCCATATTCTTGATTCCAAAAGAAGTTACCTGCCTCGTATAGATGACGGGCAAATCCAGCTTAAAATGCTGCGGGCACAGGAAATGAGCAGGTACGTTGAAGATGGTGTTATTGACGCCGGCATTACCGGTTATGACTGGGTAATGGAAAACGGCTCGGATGTGACTGAGGTATGTGAGCTCGCATACAGTAAAGCCACGAGCAATCCTGCCAGATGGGTTTTAGCGGTGCCTGATGAATCTCAGGTCGAAAGCGCGGAAGGTTTGGCTGGCGGGATCATCGCGACCGAGCTTGTGAACGTAACAAAGAAGTTTTTTACAGACAAAAAAATCAACGTAAAGGTCGAATTCAGTTGGGGTGCCACCGAGGTGAAAGCTCGCCTGGTCGATGCAATCGTGGAGCTTACCGAGACCGGAACATCTCTGCGGGCGAATAATCTGCGTATCATCGATACGGTGATAAGCTCTACGACAAGGCTCATCGCAAATAAAAAGGCATGGGACGATCGATTCAAGCGAGAGAAAATTGAGAATATCTCCATACTGCTACAGGCGGCAATCGAAGCTCGAAGCAAAGTCGGATTGAAGATGAACATAAAAAAAGAAGCTTTGGAATCGATCCTGCAGATACTGCCGGCGGAGAAAAGCCCCACGGTGTCCTCACTGGCTGACCCGAGTTATATTGCAATTGAAGTGATTATCGACGACCAAATCGAACGATCCCTGGTTCCCGCTCTCAAACGGGCGGGTGCCTCGGGCATAATCACATATCCTCTCAATAAGGTTATTCATTAGTAATTACTGCGATACAAGAGACAGTTTTCTTGCCTTCTGTGTTAAATTCAGTATACTTGCCCATAAGAGTCTCTTTTATTGGATTTAAGACGCCGTTGCATTACGGGAAATATTATTTGTGACAAAGCGAATTGCTATTCTGGGTTCGACCGGTTCGATTGGTAAGAACGCGCTGCGGGTAATCGATTCGCTCGGCCCGCAGTACGAAATCGTCGCCTTGAGCGCTCACAGCAGCGTGGAGCTTTTAGCTGAGCAGGCCAGGCGATATAAGCCGGGATTCGTTGCTATTGCAAACGCTGATTACGCAGAGCAGCTCAGCGAATTTATCGGCGAGTTGGATATCGAGATTCTTTCGGGGCCGGATGGTTTAATTCAGATTGCGGAACTCGAAGATGTCGATATTGTTCTTACGGCGATTGTCGGTGCGGCCGGTCTGCCCGCGGTTCTTGCCGCCGGGGGCAAGGGCAAGAGGCTCGCAATAGCTAATAAGGAGCCCCTTGTTATAGCCGGAGAGCTGCTAAGGAAGGAAATAGAGGAAAACGGCGGCGATATTTTACCGGTCGACAGCGAACATTCAGCCGTTTTTCAGGCTATACAGTCAGGTAGCAGAGAAGAAGTTAAGAAAATTATCCTGACTGCATCAGGTGGACCCTTTAGGCAGGCAACCGCCGAGGATATACGGAATGTAACATTAGAGCAGGCTCTTTTACATCCTGTCTGGAATATGGGGCCGAAAATCACGATTGATTCGGCTACTATGATGAACAAGGCGTTTGAAATCATCGAGGCCCGCTGGCTTTTTGATATACCGGTGGAAAAAATCGAAGTTTTAATCCATCCGGAGTCGATAATTCATTCAATAGTCGAATTTGTTGATGGCTCGATGATAGCCCAGCTTGGCGAGCCGGATATGTGTCTGCCGATTCAGTATGCCCTGACGTACCCATCGCGTGTGGCCGGGATCGCCAAGACGCTTCGCCTTGAGGAAATAGGTAAATTGACGTTTGAAAAACCCAACATGGAGACGTTTCGTGCACTGTCGTTAGGTTACGAGGTTGCTCGAACGGGCGGTACGGCCCCTGTTGTCTTCAACGCCGCAAATGAGGCCGCTGTAGAGGAATTCCTGGCGGGTAGAATCAAGTTTGTTAATATAGTCGAGATTATAGAAAATTGCCTCAACAGGCATAATGTTAAAAATGCCGTGTCTATCGAAGATGTCCTTGAGGCGGATGCCTGGGCCAGAAGAGAGGTTATGGAATTGGCATATAGCGTGTAGGTTCTGTTGAGCCTGTTGATTTTGGAGGTGTTTTAATGTCGAAAGAAACAATTTTCTCCGGCAAGTATTTCCGGATGTTTTTGATGGCCATAATTGTTGTCCCGGTGATCCTCTTAATTGCCCGGAACATTGGCTTTTTTGGCAATGTGCTGCTGGTTTTGCTCGGGTTCGGGGCGGTGGTTATAGTTCATGAGTTCGGACACTTCATTGTTGCCAAAGCATCCGGCATAACGGTCGAAGCATTTTCGCTTTTTATGCCGCCGATCTTATTGGGTGTGCAAAAAACAGAAGAAGGTATTCGGATTCGTATATTGCCGGAGCTTGTGCGCAAAAAAGGCGATGAGTCCGGTAATGGTGCGTTTTGTTTTACAATCCGACGCAGGTGTAAACCCAGTGAAACAGAATATCGTGTCGGCCTCATTCCTTTTGGCGGTTTCGTCAAAATGCTGGGCCAGGATGATACCGGGCCGGCCGGCAACAGCGACGATCCCCGTTCGTATGCCAACAAGCCCCCTCATATTCGTGCGGCCGTTTTAGCAGCGGGTGTTACTTTTAACGTTATTAGTGCCGTTATCGTTTTTATTATCGTTTTCCTCGTCGGCATAAATTTGCCACCTGCCGTAGTTGGTGATGTGTACCCGAATTCACCGGCGGCTCGTGCGGGTCTGAAAGCCGGTGACGAAATAATTGAGATTGCAGGCGAAAGAGATGATCTTGACTTTGGTAATATCGCGATAGCTGCGGCTTTGTCCGGCAGGGATGAAAAAGTTCAGATGAGAGTAAGGCATGAGGACGGCTCCGAAGAAGATTTGACACTTGTTGCCGAGCAGATACAGGGAGAGTCGCTCCGAGGTTTTGGCATCAGGGCCGCCGATACCCTGACGATTGCCGAACTTGCCGAAGAAGATGAAGCCGAAATATTATTTGAACGAACGGGGCTGCTTCCAGGCGACCGAATTACGGCTGTCAACGGTAAGCAGTTGCAGACCAAATGGGAGCTGGATGAAATAGTGCAAAATACGCTCGCTCCCGAAGTGACATTGTTGGCTGAGCGAACCGATAAAGACAAGAAAGTGACCTTGGTCGAGGTTAGGCTCAAACTGGAAATGATTCCGTTCGGGGCCGGGCATATTTGCTCTATAGTGCCGCGGTTTCGATTGGATAATCTTGCAGTTGAAAAGCCGTCTTCGACGAAGATAAACCGATTGTTGGGGAAAATCGGCATTAGAAAGCCGCCGGAGGAGAAACCGTTTCTGGAAAGCGGGGATGTTATCCTGAATATCGGTGACGTTGCATATCCTACATACGAGGAGTTCCGGGAAACGGTAAAGAAATATGGAAATAAAGAACTGCCGATACAGGTGTTGCGGGCGGACCCTAACGGCATTGAAAAGCAGTATACGATCAGTGTCAGGCCAAAGCGTAAAAAAGATACTGAAGATGCAAGAATAGGAATTGCTTTTATTCCAGCGTTTGACTCCGAGCATCCGGTTGTTGCCAGGACTATCACCATCGAAGACGGGCCGGCAAGGCTGGAGATCCCGCGTGGAGCTTCGATCACCGCCGTTGACGGGGTGCCAGTGTCGAATTTTTACGATATAATCCGTGAAATCAAACGATATTCGAATGAGCGTATCACGATTGATTATCGCCTCAATGAGCAGGTGGCGGGGAATATTACTTTGGAGGTCGGCAACGCTGAAAGTCTTTTTGCCGTCAAATCAGCTTTGGCAGAATCTATTCCTTTCAAGCGATTGGAAAGAACTTACAAGGCCGCCGGTCCGGTTAATGCCGTGGTGATGGGATACAAAAAGACCGTCATGTTTATTGCCCAGACTTATGTGACATTAAGGCGTCTGATCGGGGGACTTGTCAGTCCGAAGGATCTCATGGGGCCTGTTGGAATTATCACGCTTAGCTATCGAATTGTTGCCGACCAGCCGTTTGTTTACTATGTTTATTTTCTCGGCCTTATCAGCGCTGCAATTGCAGTGTTTAACTTCCTGCCGTTACCGCCTCTTGATGGAGGCCTGGTCGTGCTACTGGTGGCCGAGAAGATCAAGGGCTCCGCATTGAGTGAAAAAGTGCAGGCGATTATCGCCTATGCCGGCTGGACGCTGATAGGGACACTTATTCTTTACGTTACGTTTAATGATATTGTCAGGAATTTTTTCAGTTGAGTTTTGAGGGTTATAAGCAGGGGTACGGAATGACTTGATTCCGACCGATGAAAGGATTCGAAAGTGTCGGATTTGCTGGAGGAAATATCTTCGCAGGAGTACCACGAAGGTATATTCGCTGCTCTTAAAGAGCAGGATAAACAAATCTATGATCTGATAATCAGGGAATACGAAAGGCTGCAAAACACCCTGCAGCTTATTGCCGCGGAGAACCAGTGTTCCAGATCCGTTCTGGCGGCTCTCGGCTCGATTGTACAGAACAAGACGACCGAGGGTTTCCCGGGCGCCCGGTACCATGGCGGCTGTGAGGTTGTCGATGATATGGAGGAGTTGGCCGCGGCCAGGGCCAGAGAGACCTTCGGCGCCCGCTACGCGAATGTGCAGCCGCACTCCGGCACAAACGCCAACCAGATTGTCATGACCGCAATGCTGGAAAGAGGCGATAAGGTGTTGAGTCTCGGGATGGACCAGGGTGGGCATGTCTCTCACGGGGCAAGCGTCTCGTTCACCGGCAAGTTCTTCGATGTTGAAAACTATTATGTCGACCGGGAGACCTTCGTCCTTGACTACGATGCCATCCGGGAAAAGGCGGCGGCCTTCAGGCCCAGGCTGATTATCTGCGGGGCAAGCGCCTATTCGCGTGTGATAGATTTTCAAAAATTCCGCCGGATAGCCGATGAAGTAGGGGCGTATCTTATGGCGGACATCTCGCATATCGCCGGGCTGGTTATCGCCGGCGCGCATCCGTCGCCGGTTGACGAGGCGCATTTCACCACGACAAGCACGTACAAACCCGGCGGTCCACGGGGAGGCCTGATACTGATGGGCAGAGACTACGACAAAACAATCAACGTCTCGGGCAAACAAAAGCCCCTGTGGAAGCATATTCAGAAAACGACTTTCCCGGGCGTTCAGGGGACGCCTTATCTGAATAACGTAGCGGCCAAAGCGGTATTCTTCAAAGAGACGCTTTCCGACGAGTACAGAGCCAGGCAGTTCAAGATCGTAGAAAACGCCGGGAGACTCACCGACGACCTGATGAAACTGGGATACGATGTTCTCACCGGCGGGACGGACAACCACATGGCCCTGGTCAACGTGGCGAAGTTCCGGGATGGCATGACGGGTGTTATCGCGCAGAAATGCCTCGAAGACTGCGGTATTATCGTCAATATGAACAGGCTGCCTTACGACACGAAAAGCATGGCGGTCGCCAGCGGCGTCAGACTGGGCACGCCGATTGTCACGAAAAACGGAATGGGTGCCGCGGAGATGCACAGCATATCTGAGTTGATAGATGCGGTATTGAAGGGTGTAAAGGTAGTAACAAATAGTGAATACCGGATCGATGAATCCCTCAGCAGGGAAGTCAGAAATAAAGTTAAGCAACTGTGCGGCAGGTTCCCCATGCGTTAGACGCCGGATGCGGCAAAACACTATTTCTTTACGATCCGGGCTTCCAGCTTATCGCCAAAGCCGAAAGGCGTACCAGACCAATAGTAAATATTTATAAGGGCCTTTTTTAAGAAGGTTCGTTTGGTTTTATGACTTTGGCTGGTGTGTGCAGTTGTGGGAGTTTTTTTTGAAAACCACCCGTAAACAGCGTGGATTTCGGGAATGCCGTAACTCCGGACTCTTATTTGAGCTATTTCCTCTTTAAGTCCTGTTTGCATGAACAGATTTCTCAAAGTCTTGGCGGTGAAGTAATTGCAATGTCCGGGCGGGTTGACCAGCCTGCCCTGCACGAGGTGGAGGCGGATGGGCAACGAACCGTAGTTGGGAACGGTTAAATATACTACGCCGCCATGATTGACGGCCGCCATTATATGCTTTAAGTGCTCCAAGGGTCTGGCTACGTGCTCCAGGGTCGATGTGGTTGTAATGATGTCGAAAAAGTTCGGGGCAATACCCGCTTCCTCGATGCGCGGAAGCATTGTATATCCGTATTGCTCTGCGTACTCACACGCCCAGGGCGAAGGATCACTGCCAAAACAAACGCAGCTCCTTTTTTGGAATTGCCGTAAAAGCACGCCGTTGCCGCAGCCTATATCCAGGACATTAAGCCCTTCCCTGCCTCGTGTAAGGCTCGTACTTATACGGTCAAACCACAGGGCATCAATGCCGCTCTGAACTTCGCGGTAATGGCATTTCACAAACTCGCCGAAGTTGAAGTTTACCTGCTCGATTTCCTCGTCTGTTACGTTGGCATAAACGAAGCTGCAAACTCTACACTTTGACAGGCAATATTTTCCAACCCGGCGTTCTTTAACGCCCGGCCCGTTACATACAGGACATTTTTTCATCATCATTGGACTTTGTATATTTTTTTGAACTCACAGCCCATGATATCTGGTACATTGCCCCGATAACAGCCATGAAAACTAATGAAGAAAATATTATCATCGACATTAAAAGCGCCTGAGATTTCTCTACGCCGTAGATGCCTAAAAGTCCTACCAGGGTGATCTCTCTGACGCCAAGATTGGCCACCGATATAGGAATTCTGCCCAGGACGCATATAGCCGCACATATCCACACCAATACACCTACAGGGGCGGCGACATTTGCGGCTCGGGCGGATAGGATATAAATGATAACACCGCCTATGAGGGTGTCGATGGTTGTCACCGAAGCAATCTTCAGATGAAAGCCTGCTCCGGCAGCTTGAAAGATTGCAATCTGGTCGAGTATTTCACGACCTTTTTGGCGTATTTTTTGAGGGAAAGGCTTAAGCAAAAAACCGAAACCGTCAGTGATTTTGCCGCCGGTTCGACTGTTTAAAAGCAGCAATAAAATAATGATCATAACTGCCAGTAAAATTCCGCAAATCAAAGGCAGCAACCACCGACTGCCTGCTTCTGTCTTCAGGAGTAGTACGGGATTTGTAATCATTAACGCGGCAAGCCCGAAAGCGACCATCACGAACATAGTTACCAGTTGATTGTAAACCATGCTGCTTAGAACATTGCTTCCCTTGCCGGTATCTTTTTTGAGAATATACCACTTTGCGCCCGTACTCAGCACTCCGGGTAGAATCATGCTGTAAAGCGAGGTGACCGCACTTGCTCTGAATATTGTAGCGATACCGATCTTACAATCCTGCTTTTTCAAAATAAGCCGCATCTTTATTGAGCGAATCCAGAAAAAGATTACGGTCAGCACCCAGGCGGCAATCAGCAACTGCCATTTTGCGGTCTTGACGGCCTGCCCGAATTGCCCCAGGTCGATCTGGCTGAAAACCCATACGAGCAATCCCGCAGTAATAAGGGCTCTGATAATGAATTTGGCTAATTGTCCGCCGGGAGTCTTCATGTCTGGTTTTGAATTCCGGGAGAAAAGGTCATGCTCTTTCGGTCAGTCTTGCTTTTCTCCGAGAATCAGGACCTTCCTTGAAAGGGTCAGTTGTATTTTGTATAGCTTATGAAAGACTTTGCTCTTTGGAAATACTCCGTTAAGAAATCCGAAAGGCATACGAGAGACTACAGCGGAGATGAGCATGCCCACCACTCCGGTCATCGGGCCGGACAAATAGCAGTGCCTTATATTATTAAAACCGCCGCTGACCAAAAGCTGATGGAGCCGGCGCCGGGTCGTTACATAGCTGTGGGAAAAGTCGCAGTTGAAAAAGTTGTGCCGGTAATTCAAATAGTCCGGCGAGCATATCACGAACTTTCCTTTCGGTTTTAGAACTCCCCTTATCTGTTGTGTAATCTGCAGGGCATCCTGCATACTGTTCATGTGCTCCATGACATTTATCATTACGGCAAAATCGAACTGCCTGTCCATCTCGGGCAGCGGCGGCACCATTGCGCAAATGACGCCGGCCCCTCTTTTTTCGAGCGACTCGGCCATCTGCCGGTTCGGTTCGACCGCGAAGTATTCGGCTTTCGCTTCAAGGCAGGTATCGGCAAAAACGCCTCGTCCCGGCCCCGTTTCCAGAACGCTCTGGCCCGCTTCTATCCCGGCGTATTTGAAGATTCTGCCGGCAAAGGCTTTCGAAATCCAGTTGCCCGCGCCGGTAGGTTTGTCCTGCTGAAAATGGTCGTAAAAATATTCCTTTGTCATAAGAATACGCCTCTAACTGCTCATGCCTGACAAGCGACTATTCATCCATAGTTTTTTTTGCGTAAACCACGATTATATCTGATTTTTTCAGCAATGATACTATTATCGACCACGGCAGCAAAAGCATCCACAACAGCAGGGATTGCCTTATGCTGTTGTGATGTTTCGGGTCGATGTTATCGCCGAACAGTGCGTATTGAAGCGAGCCCCGCAGTCCCCACGGCGTTTTGTCGTATATGATTCCTGTCACCGTCAGGCCGTGCTGTTCCAGGAGCCTTTTCATCGCCGGCGGCGTCCAGATGCACAAATGACGCGGGCAGTCGAGATGATACCATTTGTCCTTGAATCTTTTTGCGTTGAAGCTCTCGAAGTTGGGAACGCCTATGATGCAATGCCCGTTGGGTTTCAAAAGACTGGCGATTCTCGCCGCGGTTACATTTGGATCGGGGATATGCTCCAGGTACCACCAGGCTGTGATAACGTCGAAAGAATCATCCTCGAAAGGCGCTTCGGTAATCGTGCCTTTGAAGATGTCGAGACCGAAAGAATTTTTCGCCGCCTCTACGGCCGCCACGGATATATCGACACCATTAACTTCGCAGCCTTTGTCGGTTTTGACACGGTTCAGGAACGCACCGGCGCCGCAGCCGATGTCCAGGATTCGGCTCTTTTGATCGAGCCGGCGATAGATTTCGTTTGTGATTTTAACGTTCGTTATCCACTTGATAAACTGTGCAATCACGGGCGTCTTTATCAGCCGGTTGTATAAAGAGCGGATTCCGGACGCTGCGCCTTTTGCCGCCGTCGTGTGGGGAGCATAATCCGAAGGATAGAGTTTGGCAGTCTCTTCCGGCACGACCTGCGGATTCATATAGACGAGCCCGCACTCCGAGCAGCGAACATAGCTGAATGCCCCTTCGATTCCATGCAGCCTGTCCCTTGCTTCGAAGAGGAATTCCGAATCTTCGCCGCCGCACAAATTGCAGGATATTTTTTCCGTTCTAATCATAACAGTTCACCACGGCAGCTTTTTTGCCCTTACGTAACGATGCAGCCTGGCGACGAGATTCCTTGCCGGAAAGCAAGTCAGAATCAGTCCGCCCCAGTTCTCGAAAGAACAGGGATACAATTTCACGGCCTTACAATAGTATTTTCGTGCCCGTCTGAGGTTGCCGTCGGCTGCCAGCCAGAACGCGGTGAGAAAATACGATCGTGAATACCGCTTTACTATTTTCTTTCCGATTTCGGCTTCTAACGTAGGATACTTTCGCAGAATCCGCTTTAACGCCGCCCTGGTTTTGGCGTAGCTTTTGACCTTGTTGGCCTGTTTCGACGTGCTGGCCTGGTGTCGCCGCCAGCAGCCTAACGGTGCGGGGTCGTAATGAACCTTGCTGATATGAGCGACCTCGATCCACTTCATATAGTCGCTTATCGGCCCCGGTTTTTCGAAAGGCCCCGGTTTTTCGAAAGGCCCCGTTTTTCGAAGTACGTCCGCGCGAACCATAACCGTAATCATCGGTGTAAAACAGTAGTGCATCGCAAGCATTTGGGCCGTGTCGCCGGATACGACGGGATAGACGTCGCCGAATTTTCCGATTTCTACGCCTTGCGAGTCTATGATAAGAGCATCGGCGAAGACCAGTCCCAGCTCCGCATCGCCTTCGAGCAGGGCGACCTGCTTTGCGAACCGTTCGGGCAGAACCACGTCGTCACTATCGACAAAACAGATGTACCTGCCTTTAGCCAGGTCAACACCGCGGTTGCGGGCGGCCACTACGCCCTGATTCACCTGAGTATGAATCTGCGCCCGTGATTGCGCACTTTTTGCGACCTCGACGGTTTTGTCTCTGCTGCCGTCATCGACTATAATAATTTCAAAATCCTTATAAGTCTGCGCTTCAAGACTTCTCAGGGTCTCGGCGATATAGTCCTGATGATTGTAAGATGCGATTATCACCGACAGTTTCGGCTGCACGGTTGAGTCTCCGTCACGTTATAATTTTGTAATACTTTTCTATGTAGCTCGAAGCGACGTTTGCCCAGTCGAATTTTTCCGCCTGTTTTCTCGCCGCTGTTGACATTTGTTTATAAAGCCCGGAGTCTTCGGTCAGTCGTTTTACGGCTTTGGCGATTTCTTCGACGTTATCCTGCCCGGCTATAAGGCCGTTGCCGTCAATCAGCTCGGCCAGCCCCTCACATCGCGTTGTCACTATCGGCAGCCCTGTCGCCATAGCTTCGAGCATAGCGTTGCTCATGCCCTCCTGCATGCTGGCGCTGATGAAGATGTCGTTTTGCCGGTAAACCTCCGGCATTTTTTCCGAGTCCATCCTGCCGGTTATTTCGATTACATCGCCCAGCTCCCTTTCAGTGACAATTTTCCTGAGCTGCCGCTCCATTTGCCCGCCGCCGACAATTGTAAGATGAAGCTTACAAGCGGTTCTGTACAATATCTCGACGGTGTCTATGAGCATCTCGATTCGCTTTGTAACGGATAATCTGCCGACCGTCAGCAGCCTGAGCACTTCGGATTTTTCTGCGGTCTCGGCGGGAAAGAACCTGTCCAGCTCCACGCCGTTGCCGATCACGTCAATCGAGACCGACGGCAGAAATCGCATCGCACGTTCCTTCAGGCCGTCGCTGCAAGCCACCAGCGCCGAAGCCTTCTTCCAGATTGCCCGGAATGCGGGAGCGAGAATTTTATAATCGAGCTGGAGCCGTGCATGCTGTCCCGGCACGTCCGAGCCTCGCAGTGAAATTATGTACGGTAATTTGCCTGCTTTTCGGTAGCATAGCCATCCGGTGGGAAAGCCGAAAAACGCGTGAGCTAAGTCATAATCGTTTTCCCTCAGCAGCATGCGGTACTGAAATCCGGCCCTGACGAGCCATTCGATTACCTCGGCCCTCCGCCAGAAGTGCAGGTGCTTCTTATGAATTCCGACTTTGTGGATGGTGATGTTCTCGGAAAATTTCTCGCTCACAATACCCGGTTTCGGCGCCGAGGTCAGCATGTCTACGTGCAGGTCGTCCCGGCCGGCAAATTGCCTCAGGATGCAAAGATTCGCATTTGCCGCTCCGCCGCCTATCGGCGGAAATTCATAATTGAGCATTAAAATTTTCATTTGCTTATTTTATTGGCAATAACGTAAAGGTTCGTCTGCAATACAAGCGGCATCCTGCGAAAATCCAAGCGTCGAAGAATTTTACCGAGCGGCCCCAGTTTTTGTAGTTTTTTTTCTGTGAATTCGTTGATGGGGTTCATTTTAACAAACCGCGTCTCGAATCCGTGCCGGGCCATTCGCCGTCTCAGTTGCCCGGGCGAATGCAGCGAGGGATGATACCGCCGCCATTGCAGCGACTTTGTCCAGAGCGTTTCATAGATAATATTGCTGCATTTGTTAGGCGTCTGGAAGAGGTAATACCCGCCGGGACCGAGCACCCGCTTAACTTCGCTTATGTGTTTGTCTATCGCTGCTATATGCTCGAATAAATCGAAACTCAGCACAGCTTCGAAGGATTCGTCTTCGTACGGCAGGGTTTCCGCCGCCTGCACTTCCAGGCGAATGTCGCCGTATTTTTTCCCGCCGTACTCAATCGCTTCGCCCGATATATCGATACCGATGATATCATGTCCCTTGCTGCTCAGCTCGTTCACAATAGTGCCGATACCGCAGCCGATTTCCAGTATTCTGTCTTGTGGTTTGAGCAGATCGATTTGAGCGAGGAATTCCAGATTGGTCAGCAGGTTGCCGCGTTCTTCCTTGCCGGCCTGAAGCTCTTTGCGCCAGCCCCGGTCGTATAGTTCCTGTTGCTTTTTGAGGTTTTCATCCATCAGCCTTGTTGCTTTCTTGCCGCCGGACAGCGATTACTTTTCTTTCAGCCTGAACAGTACTTCGGCCCCAAACATCCTGTGTACCAATCGTCCGTCAGCGGTAAAACCATACTGCTTCATTTCTGCGATCTCATAGTTTTCCCTGATGAACTTCCTGAAAGATGCAAGGATATTGAACCTTTCGGCCTCTTCGTCACCGAAGCTTTTCTGCAACATTTCGGCCCAATTCGTTTCATAAGCCGCTATCGCGTTCTCATCCAGCGACAGGAATGTTTCTCTTTCCATGCCTTGATACCGCACTATTGGCCATAGTTCGTATGGTGGTCTGATGGCCGGGATGTGACGCTTGCGCGTATCGACAATGAACTTTGGCATTTCTTCTTTGAATTCGGCCAATAGTTCGTCGACGATTTCGGCCAGAACCGGCGGTGCCGGGCGGGGCAGGCAGCACGCTTTTGAAGCAGCACTGAATCGCTGAGCCTTAACATAGATACCAGGCATCCAACCCCAGACATAAATCTTATCGGTCGACTTGGAATGCGCGCGGATGTATTCACCCGTACCTTCCCCGCGAAACCGCGACCGCGGATCGCCCTTGCGACGCAGGGAAGCCGTTCTGAGCATATACTGATAACTGCTGGAGGATCTCCCTGTGCTGGAGTCGAAGAAGACATGCCATGATAAAACAATCATGAGTAAGAGTCCGACCATTCCTGCAATGAGCCACACGGTTTTCTGCACAGCGTTCTTTGCTTTGTCCCGGTAAACCGCTACCATATACCCACCGAGTACCGCAGCGGAGGCGGTCAAAGGCAGATAATACTGCACATAGGACCGGGGGCTGATCCAGACAAAGGCCATATCCAGGATCCACCAGAATGCAAAAAGTAGAAAGAAATGGTCGTAGATTTTTCGTTGTGCTTGTTTGTGTGCCCGCAACGCCAATATCCATCGAACGATTCCCACTACAATTGTGGAGCCGGCAAATATAATTGGCATGATCACTTGTCTGTAGTTGTACATGACTTTACGCCACTGGACGGAAAAAGGCACGAGTTTGCGGCTTCGGGTGACGTAATCCAGAGCGACCTTGGCTTCCTCCGTTTTTTCGCCGGCCGGCAGGAACTTGGCAAAGATCTGCCAGATAAACGCATAAGGAAGAGTCATTTGTACGTCCCAGACCAGGATCCAGACATACAGCGGAATCATGCTGGTGATAGCACCACTAAACAGCAGCAGAATATCTTTGCCCGTTTGCTTCCATGTCTTATTTTTCAACAGGGGTTGAAAGATTACGAACAAGCCAATGGCTCCGATTGCCGAGATGCCTGTTTGCTTGAATAGCGGCGCCCAACTGAGGACGCCTCCTGCGACGACGGCCTGCCACCATTTGCCGCTCAGTTGGTACAGCACAAAACAGCTTATGCCGATCACCATGCAGGCAATCATATACTGTTCTTTAGTGTTGCCGCTTTTACCGATATATGACCAGGAAAGATACACCGAGGCGACGATTACGCTCACGGCAGCGGGCAGTAAGCCATAGAGCCTTCGAAGGGTGATGAACATGAGCATAAACGCGACGATCTGAAAGATTGTCTGAATAAGTTTTGGGCCGGTTTCGTTGAATCCGAACAACCTGACTCCCAGCAGATTCACGAGCAGTGTGCCTAATTGGGCGCTGGATTTTTCATCGACTCCGATCTCGGCGCCGGAGAGTATGTGCGCCGCCGAATACACATAACCGCCGCTGTCAAACGGATCAGGAGAATTAAACTCGAAATACTTGCCGATCGAAAAAGGGATTGCCGCCAGGACCACCGTAACGATTATTGCGACCATCGGACTTTTGATGTTGAATTTTGGCGCTGGTTTCGGTTCGTGATGGGTCTTATGTAGTTTTTTTACAGGCCTGTGCTTTCGTGCCGGCTTGCTCATTTACTTCTCTCCCTTTTTGTCGGTCGCTTCGAGGATTTCCTTGATGACGTAAGTAGGGCGGTTCTGAGATTCGTGGTATGTCCGGACCAGCAACTCGGCCAGCAGGCCCATCAGGATGAACTGGATCGTAGCGATAACAAATACGGCCGTCATTATCAGCAGCGGATTGCCGCTCATGTCGGTTTCGAACCGGACTTTTTGGTATATCACAGTCAGAGCGAGAAGAATCGAGCCGGCAGCGCTGAGCAGCCCGAGGCTGCCGAAAATATATATCGGCTTTGTGGAAAACGAGCCGAGAAACTTTACCGTAATAAGGTCCAGCACAACTTTCCACGTGCGTCCCAGCCCGTATTTTGCCGCGCCGGCGGTTCGGGGCCGGTGGTTGACGACCATCTCCGCGATTTCCGCTCCGCTCCAGCTTGCCAGGGCCGGGATGAACCGGTGCATCTCGCCGTACAATTTTGTTTCCGCCAGGACCTCCCTGCGATATGCCTTGAGCGTGCAGCCGAAGTCGTGGAGTTTGACGCCGGTAATTCTCGAGATAAGCCAGTTGGCGATCTTAGAAGGCAACAGTCTCGTTATGACGTGGTCGTGTCGTTTCTTTCTCCAGCCGCTCACTACGTCGAAGCCTTCATCAAGTTTGGCTATCATTTTGGGGATATCGGCCGGGTCGTTTTGCAGGTCGGCGTCCATCGCAATAATGATTTTCCCCCGTGCGTGGGCGAAGCCGGCGCTGAGAGCCGCGGTCTGGCCGAAGTTCCTGCGAAAGCGAATCACTCGGACCCTGGCATCGGCCTCGTGCAGTTTCGCCAGTACGGCGAAGCTCTCATCTCCGCTGCCGTCGTCGACGAATATTATTTCGTAGCTGTGCTCGCCGGAAAGAGTCTGCGTAATCTGCTCATACAGCGGACCGATATTATCCTGCTCATCAAGCAGCGGCACAACAACCGATACTTCCGTACTATCTTTGGCCATACCTTAATCCCTGCATAAATGGCTACTATAATAATAGTTATGATATCGGCTGTAAAGATGAACATAAGTAGTTAAAATCGCCCCCAAAAGGCCGGAAATAGCAAGATATTCAGCTTCGCAGGGCGGCACTCGCCCTACCTTTTTTTATCGGTGGGCTAATGCCAACCATACAAAACTAAATCCCGTGCCTTATTTAGACGATAAAGAAGCTATAGAACGTTTCACCGGACCTTCGAATAACACCTTGCAGCCAATGGTTTGAGCGTAAGCGTTCCTATTGTTGATGGTCCTGTTTTTTGGGGTTGTGGATACAATTATACAGACTTAAGGAGAAATAAAATGAAGTGTAAAATAGCGATCATAGTGCTTTTGCTCTCAGTAGCATCGACAAATGCCCGTACGCATGATAACGTCGGTGTCGGTGTTATCCTTGGAGAGCCGACCGGCTTCAGCCTCAAGTATTGGCTTGACGAAGAGCGTGCGGTCGACGGTGCGGCGGCGTGGTCGTACTCCGAGAACGATTCCTTCCAGCTCCATGGCGACTACCTTATTCATGATTATGGATTTTTTAACGATGACCAGATTCCGGTCTACTACGGCATCGGCGCGCGGCTGAAGTTAAAAGACGATGACGGCAGAGGGCGTAACGAACATGATCCGATATTTGGCATTCGCGTTCCACTGGGCGTTACGTATCTGTTTGAAGAAGCTCCCCTTGATGCGTTTTTCGAGCTCGTACCGGTTCTGGACCTTTCCCCGGACGTCGATCTGGACATCAACGTGGCGGTCGGCCTTCGCTACTACTTCTGAATCTAATCCGCCGTATATAAAAAAAACCGAGGCGTTTGATACTATCCTCAAACGCCTCGGTAAGCTGAAATCTGTAGGATTTTCGGTTATTCGATTTTGTACCAGTCATCGGTAAGTGAATTATCCTTCAGCCAGTTTTCTTCCAGCAGCGCCATATCGAGATCGTCGACCTTACAGTCGCCATTGAGATCGCCCACTATCGGTATATAGTCCGGCAGCGACTTGGCGGCTTCGCAACTGTTGTTATACACGTTGATCGTCACCGTATCCGAGCCCGTGTATTCGCCGTCGGAAGCCACCAGCTCCAGGATATATTCGCCCAGGGCCGACAGGGCAACGCTCGTATCCTCGGCATTACCGTCCTCAATAACTGCCATCCCTTCGTTCGGCTCACTAACTACCGACCATTGTACGGTGGTAGCTTCTTCATCGATAACGGTTGCATCCAGAGCGCCGGTTCTCGCGCCGTCCTGAAGCCAGGTCGCAATATCGGCGCCTGCGTCCACCCTGGGATTCAGATTATCTACATCAAAACTGAAGATAGGACCAATGGCCGGAGCGGCACCGGGAAACACATAACTATCCACGGCCCAGTAATACCGCTTCTTTGACTGGGTCTGCACGACAACGGAAGTCACGTCCTGATTGCTGATTAACTGAATGGCCGCCGGGTTGGTAAAGTCTAACAGCAATTGTAAATCGTCGGTAAAGTAAACATCAACCGTCACCGGGTCGCCGGGCAAAAGCGGATCGAGCATAGTCCAGCTCAGCTCCACCGTCCCGGGCGCTACTGTTGCACCGTCGGCCGGAACCGGATCAAGCAGTGGCGTAGCTGACAACGTCGTCTTGCCTTCGTTAGTAGCGTTATAATCCATGTTGAACTTGCCCTGACCTTTATAGGCGGTAAGCAAGCCGTCGTCGATGAAGTCCTGGACTTTTGTTATATCATCGCCCTCAAGGATCAGTACACCTGTTGTAATGTCCACTAAACCTAACTCGGAGGTTAATTGGAGTTCGGATGCATAGATAGTGCCGCCGTTCAGGTGCACCGTCCCGGTACCGGTCCGGCCGGGTACTTTCAGGTTGTCTTCCAGTTCGATTACGCCGCCCGTCATATTGACCGTGCCGGTGCCCGCCCAGCCGACCTGCAGCGAGCCGGTGGAAAATAAGCCGCCGCTGATGTTCAGGATGCCGTGGCCGATTACACTATCCACACCTACGTAGGCCCCGGCTGCCGTAAGCGAACCGCCGCTGATATCCAGGTTTGTAACGGCTCCGCCGTTGCCGACCCTCAGTGTTTCGCATTCGGCGTCAATACCGTCCTCGACAACGCAATGCGTGTTCTCCGGATAATCGATTGAAACCGGATCGATACTGGTCGGCAAGTCGTCGCTGCCCCAGTTTTCTACTGTGTTCCAGAGATGGTCGGCCCCGTCGTCGGTCCACATTATTTGCGCCGAGGCACTATTGAGCATAACCAGCGTTAGTGCAAGTGCGGCCAAAAATATCATTTTCCGCCGTGAGGTGTCCCTTAGTGGATTAAACATAATATTCCTCCTTCATAAAAGAGAGTTAATATAGAAACGATTAAAGACAATTCCCGCCTTCATTACGTTATCCGATACGCCGCGCGGGGCATTTGTAGCCCTGCGATTTGATGCTACCTCCTTCCTACAGAGGCCCTAAAAAGCGTGCCGACCGCCCGGCCGCAAGCCTCACTATCCCTTCACTTATACAAAATTAGCCCTATCCAGTCAAGATAAATCCCCCCTCGAATTAAAGGAATTTCCCCAATCTGCCGCCGATTCTCCGGCCGAGTGAACAATTTCGAAAAAATCACGAAAATTAGCACAGAATGCTTCGGTCAATGAGAATTACGAAACTGGGCCTAAAATGTACAGTGCCCCTAAATCCCTATTGGTGAGATTGATGAAGAAAAGGGATGCCAAAGCCGTATCGAAACTGAAGAAAAAGAACTGAATACGCGAAATCGGCAAACATTCCTATTTTTCCCTCGAAAAACGAAATATGGACGAAAATCAACTGCGTGGATTAAAAGCTAGCCCTACTACTTATTCAATCGGGAGATTAAAGAGTGACGAATGATTTGCATAGCGAAATAGCGAGTTGTAAATATTTGCTTAATCAATTGCCATTCAGTAACTTTTGATTTGCCGTTAGAATTGAAATCCTTGTGTCCAGTTCTGCAAAATCAGCGTCATTCGTGACAATCAGCAGATTATCCAATTTGGCAAGGTGATGATAGTAACAGTCATTAAAATCGGTCTTGTCTAATCCACTTAGAACATCTGGCAGGGATATTTCTGTGAATCGATCATCTAAGGGTGTTGAAATCTTCATCAGTTGAGTATTGAAAACAGCCTTAATATCTTTGACAGTACTGTGATAATACGTACTGGCTCGATAATGGTGTTTATAATGATTCTTGACCGTTTTGTTACGTTTCAGGATGTTGAAATCTAATCTTAGCCAGGCATTAATAACTTCAGATGCGATCAAAGAAGACACATAAATGGTAGTCTCGTTACTCAGTGCCCTCTTCAAGAAACCATCGTACTTGCTAATAGTATTTTTGTTGTAGTTGCCAATAGGGCAATAAAAATACAGCCATATGTTTGCGTCAAAAAAATACTTGTCTCTATCCTGAGGCACATAGGTCTCGACGTCAATTACATTATTCATCGTCAAAAGCCTCCCGGATATCCTTTTCGGTATTTTCCTTGTCCTTAAAGTATTCCTTAGCGCGTTCAATGGTTTTTATCATACGATCTCTGTCTTCCGGCTGGAGACCTCTGACTCTTAAATGTTTGCGCAAAAATGGACTGTCATATTTGCTATAAAGCTGGCCAATTGCGGCATTTAGAAAAGTTGTAATTAGCGTCTCAATGTTTGCAAAATCAAGAACAACGTCAAAGTCTTTTTCTAAAAAAGCACTTATTGTCTCAAATAGTCTCTCTCCATCTTCTGTAGAGACAGCCGCTTTGCTCCCCACAACATCAAAAATGCTTATTGTTTTTTGTCCCATAATATTCGCCTTCCTTTAGAAAGATATATCTGTATCGCTTATCTCTGATGTAAGGCAATACGAACACTGATCGTTCACATTAAACTCCAGGTTGACCGCGGTTCCTCCAAAAAAGTCGCTTAAATCCTCTGAGTGCGAGGTATACTCCTTTTCGTACCAATATCCATCCGCTGAAGCAATCTGTATCTTTCCTTTATTCTTACATAAAAAATCGCGTATCAGCGTAAAGCCAAGCCCGCCCGGTATATTACCTTTTCTTGTTGTGTTATCTTCGCTAACGGCCCACTCAATAGATCTTCTACCTGAAACCTTACGTCCTGAATAATCTCTGACTTTTTTACGAATCGTATTGCCGATATCTACGATAGTAAAATCCAATCGTCCTTTTCGTGGATAATATTGTCCGCATGAAAAAACAAACTCACAATTACCATGCATTTTTGCGTTATTAAATATCTCCAGAATACTCTCTTTGATCTTTTTTCTTAAAAGAGCAGACATGTTCGGTAGCCCTGGATTAACTAACAGCTTTTTCTCAAGATATTTCTCAAATGAACCTATTTCGCTTACTTTGGATTTACGATATTCCACCGTTGTTTGGTAATGATCCGGCAAGGATTCGCCACCAAAATAACTATAGCGAGTCTTCTTAAATATTTTTTTCTGTTCTGGTCTAAGGTTAACAAGGTTAATAATGTCAAAGTCATTTCTCCATGCAGACTCCATAATAGCTCCCAGCATGGCAAGCATATTGGCATCAAACCAGGTAGTATTTTGAAAATCAAGCTGAATCGTTTCAAATTGGCACGGCTTCACCTGTCGATAAATGTTTGCCAATGATGCAAAGCCCTGCTGATTACTACCTATCCTATGTGGCAATTGTATCGTTAACATAGGTTGATCCCAATAATCTTCGAACTCCCGATGCAGCATTCATCAATAATTTTGGCGACCAAGAACTGGTCGTCGGCCATAAGATACTCAAAATTGCTTTTGCCGTCAAAGCAATTCTGCTTTCTCTGAGTTCTCTGCGGAGTCTGGGGCGAGGCTGCGAACGGCGTCTCAAGGAGATATTTTTGGAATTTATTTTGACTTTGATTAAGAATTTAGTATAATAGCAAACAAATAGAATGCAGAATTCAGAAGACAGGATGACAGGAGCATATCGAAGTAAAAAGGTAAAAGGGAAAAGGGAAAAACTCTCTAATTCTCAGCGGTTAATCGGAAAAACAGGTCAAAAAGA